>JAABUW010009085.1_pt1 | contig 11430 bp, 20 predicted proteins | sample 5560081 | NCBI WGS metagenome assembly JAABUW01 (sample SAMN10711882, study PRJNA513363) | rock metagenome | isolation source: Antarctica rocks | place: Antarctica: Victoria Land, Knobhead sud | reverse complement strand
GACTGGGAGGAAGCAGGTGAGGCCGGAGGTGAGAGCGATTCCCTCCGTAGGAGCGGAGTGGAGGGTCCGGCTGAAGACCTGGTCGTGGATATGGCGATCCTGGGTCTCTCGGGAGGTGAGGGGGGTACGGGGATTGGCATGGGAAAGGATTCAGCCGAGCTCGTTCTCCTCAGTTCGGAAGAGCCCCTTCCACGTTCCAGCTCCATCGGCGAGTGAGAACGCGGGGACGTCTGAGCGGACCAGGCGAAGGCTATCACCCCCATCAGCACTTCTGAGCTAAGAGGGGATGTGGACTGACGTCTGACCACCTAGCCCCCGTATGTCGAAGATCCACCTGCTCGGGAACGATAGGCGGACCAAGCACGAAGCTCCCCTCGCGCGAGTTGCACTCGACATCGCTGTCGGTAAACAAAACAGACTCCTCGACGATAGGGTGCATCATCTTGCCCGGATGAGTTTTCGCTTCCGAGTGCCGGGCCGGCCTTTGCTCTTACTCGATTGTGGTGAACACAGAACGCAATGTGATTGATTTATGGTGGAGCGAGAAAAGGCTCGAGACCATCACAACCGAGCGGGACGCTAGCGAACACCCCGAGATCACGTCACGCTCGTTCTGTTCCGAACTACCGGTTCTGGGACCGAAACATCAACGTACGGTCCGCTACAGACTAAGGACCTCTGATTGACGCCATGATGGTAAGGGCGTCAGGGACTCCACCATGGTGCCACCTGATAAGCTAAACGTGGGGTAGGAAAACGGGTGCGATTTTAAGGCGAAGTTGTAATCTCGTCACTGGGTAGATCGACATTCTCGTAAATAGGATTACTCATCCTATGACATGCGTGATGATACGCCAACGTGCACGCTCAGAATCTTGGATCTCCGCGCGCCGATCCTTTGGCAATGATCATTGCTGGTCGGGCAGCCAGATCCAGCTGCCTCACAGCGGAAGACTGCTGATGAGAGAGATTTGACTTGGTCGAGTTACTGGAGGTGGAACGATTCGGGTTGTACGCATATGACTGGATGGAGCGGATGCTGTCTGTGAGCGACTTCGGTGCGCTGCGAGATATCAGAGAGGCACGCCTGGGTGGCGTCGGACTCACGATCCAGCTTGCCGTGGTGGCTCACGAATAGGAGCAGACACCCCGTGGAGAGCGGATACCGGTTTCAACCTGATGCAGATCGCGAGGATTTTGGTACCATACGTCTAGTTTACGCTACATCAGCATGTCTCGCATGTAAAGACCAAAGTCTCACCTTAAGATGGGCGGAAGTGATCCCCTCAATCTCCTTGAGCGTATTCAAGTCTGACCATATCAGCCCCAAATCTACTCCCCTCTTCCCCGACTTACTAGCAGGCATGAGCGCAGCAATCATTTGTAGCGTGTCATCCGCAAGGGTCGGAGCCGCCTTATTCTTCGCTTTGATCTGGCGACAGTATCAACCCTGTCCACACATCACAACGCTGCACTGACCGCTGTTTGCAGCGCCTGCAGCGCTTGGAAACACTGATGCACCGGACTTGTTGACGAAGTGCGGTCAATCTCTATGACCTCGCTGGCTCTGGAAAGCGGTCGAACAGGTGGCCGAACAGCAGGTCGAACAGGAGGGTTGAGTGTTCGCCTCTTTTTGACTTCCGCGGCAAACGGTACCTCCTCATCGCTCAGCTCGATCGGATCATCATCGTGGGCATTGCTCTCCTGGTCCTTGTCACCCCAAGGCGAAGCATCGAATTCCTGCTCCTCCTCCATGATTTCCTGATATGACCGCTTGTGCGCTATCGGATTCCTAAACTTCTGGGTAAACGTTTCGATATTCGGTTGACCGGATTTGCGTTTCTTGGCAGGCGGTGCCGCCTTTGGCTTACGTGGCGAGGCCTGGCGGAATTGCATGTTGAGCTTCTCCTGGCCGTTGAGGAATAGTCGAGCAGTCCTCCCAAGCTGGACCACGTAAGCGATACGTACAGGAAGCTCACTCACCTTGAGATACGAGTTGTTGAAGCCCATGGCGTTCTGGACATAGAACTCTTCGAAAGCCTTTTCCATGACCATCGCCTGCAGTAACCTCTCGCCATCGGCCCGCTCCCAGTGCTTGCCACACCCAAAGTGAGGGTTCTGGTTCAAACCCTTCTTCGGGTTCCCATTGACGCCCCGGAAGCACTCCACGGCATCCTTGATGGTGATGCGATCGCCTTTTTCGAAAGCCTGGACCATATGTATCGCCTTGATCGCGTCTGCCGTCACGTCCTCTGCGGTAAACCTATTCTTGTCACGGTCAAGGCAAATGTCACAGCCCTGATTGCATTTGGCGGGATCAAACACCTCGTTAAAGAAGGCGAGGACCTGCACGCGGCGGCAGTCGGTCTTGTTGCTGCAGAATCGTAGGACCTCGTTGAGACTGGCTTTTTGCCGATCCTTTTGCTCCCGGGTCATGTTCTCGTCCCGGTCGATCATGGTCACAATTCTCGTGGAGTCTACGGAAGGTCAGCGGTTCTTCTGCAGAAGGTACCGCTCGAACCTGAGAAGGTAAAGTCTGGATAACCATGAGCTTTCGTCATACTCTCTACAAGCTCGCTTACATAAGATGCAGTTTGACTGGAGACCATCTCTTCCTGCTCGACCAGTCTCCTGATAGTAGCCTTCAAGCGAGCGTGGCAGCGAGTGATGTATGACGTCTATCAAGGATGTTTAGACGATATCCATACGCACTTCGAAGACACTTACATCGTACGTCCGGCTTGTCTATGCTGTCGAGTCGGATTGGATGGTCAGCAAAATTCATCCTATTCATCGCTGACGAACCCCATGCCAAAAGCTACCTGTTCAGCCATCATCCGTCAGAAGCTTCGTAGGTATAACACGGAGACTCACCGTCGCCACAATGATCTCGAACTTATGCTCCTGCCATCCCTCCTGAATATTCCTCCGGTCCCCTTTGCTCATCCCAGCATGATAATGCTGAGCTCCCAAATTGTAATTCTCCCTTAACTCCTTCGCTACATCCTCGCACTTGGCTCTGGAAGAGCAGTAGATTATGCCGCTCGCACCCTTGCCTTGAGTATTGATGAAGCCGACCATATCTTTGAATAGATTCTTCATCTTGGGGCGGACCTCATAGTGGAGATTTGGGCGATTGAATGATTGGCGGAGGACGGTACAACCGCGAATGCCGAGTGAGCGGATGATATCGTCCTCGACCTTGTTTTGCGCGGTTGCGGTTAGGGCCATGATTGGCACGCCTGGGTAATCTTTGCGGAGCTCGCCGAGGCGAAGATCTGGATGATCAGCTACAAGCTACACAAATCGTGCTCGCTCACAGTCTGCCCGAAACTGCACTCTCTGTCAGCTGGATTTACGTCACGGCAATTTGCACTCACATCGTGTCCCCACTTTAAACACCAGCCGAAGCCCCCAGATCAGTCTGTCGCTCTCGAGAAGTCATTACACATACCTGGCTCACGCAGTGCGCCTCATCGATTACAAATCTCGCCAATTGCTTCCGCTGCAGCAAGCCGCTCAGAATCGACTTGATATGCCCGCCCATTGTCAACATCTCGGGTGTCACATACACTACTCGAGTGTAGGGCTCGTGACGGCCAAGCTGCTCATGGGCGAGATTTTTGTCCGTCTGGGTCATATCACCTGTATAGGCAATCGCGGGGATGTCAAGGCGGGTAAGATGGCGGGTTTGGTCGTTTATGAGGGATATCAGAGGGGAGACCACGAATGTGACGCCCCATGTCGCGCCTTCGGTACAAATAGCAGGAAGCTGGTCTGTCGGCTCGTCAGCGCTGTTAGAAAGAGGTGGTTTTACTCACAAGTCAAGCTTTTGCCACCGCCAGTCGGCATCAGGACGAAGACTATGCGCAATATAAGCTAATATGAATGGAAACGGCAGAACGACTCGCCATCCTTCCCGGCCATAGTCTCGTCGATTGCCTCCTTCTGATGAGTTCGGAACCCAGGAAGCTTGAAGACCTGTCGCAGCTTCTGTTTGACCTCCTTGCTCCAAGCATGCTGAACGTCCACCTTCACAGCCTTTTGTGCTTGCACTCGCTGCGCGCACGCGGAACTCGAAGGACCGGGGCCGCCGAGAGCTGATCGAGCCGATGATGCCTCCGCCCGTGGTGGCCGATTGGGTGTTGCATGCTGGGACGGTGAGAAGAAGTCGTCGACGGGAATCACATCTTGTTGAGCGAAAGCGGCCTTTTTGGTCGTCGCTTTCGATAAGCGCTTTGCGGTCCGGGGCGGAGTGACCTGCCGAGGTGGCGTGGATGGCGGTATGATCTCGCCATCCGCGGAATCGCCAGTGGTTTCAGCGATATCGATGTCCTGCTGTATGGGGCGGCGTGGGGGAAGAGTGGCCAGAGCATTTTTTGACTCTCGTTTCGTGGCGGTCACAGGCGGTCGGGTATGTTCGTCGTCCGACTCTTCATCCTCAAAGTTTCCGAGCGTATGCTGTTGGGCAATGGTGGAGTCCTCGCTGGACAAACCCTTAGGTCGTCCTTCACTCCAGCTTGTTGTCACGGCATCGGTCCGTACGCGGCTGATAGCGCCTCCAGTATCAGGCGTAGGATATGAAGCGCCATGAGAGTTTGGCGCCAATGTCGAGCTGGCAGATGACGTCGGGTTAGGCTGATTGGAAGGGGAGGGACGAGATCGACCAGCTAGAGCCGCTTTCAGGTCCTTTAGGCGCTTCGATAGCAGAGCACTATGGCAGGATTAGCCGATATGCCGATGAATTCGGGACACTAACAGTTTCTGATCAATCATCTCCGGATCATCTCCCATGAGATCATCCTCGTTTCCATTCGCGAGTGCCTCCTTCTGCTCGATCAAGTTGAGCTTTTCGTCCTGATTCTTGATGATCATAGCTTGCAACCTCTCAATTGGCATCTATTATCGACAAATGTGAGCCGTAGGATTTGCCGTAAGACCTGGCACTTATCACACTTACGGTATCGAGCTTCGAAGAACCAGGTCCAACAGCATTTCCCGCACGTCTACCTGTCCCGGCATCCATAGCATCCCTCGACCTCGTAGCGTTCGCTGTATCTGGTCGTGCTTTGACGTCGGACATCCTCTTCTTCCTTGTCTCCTGATCTGGAGTGCCGGCTCGGGAGCTGTCGACGAGCTGCTGCGCTAGAGATCCGATGTTCGATGGAGGAGTGAGAAGGTGACTCGCGGAGAAGGGAGGTATGCGAGCAGGATCAGGCTGATTCAAGGCGACCTCCGTCAAGGGCTGCAGAAGAACTTCGGAAGCCGTCCTGGGTGGCGAAGCAGCCTGGAAGACTGCCCGATCATGAGCCTACTACCGACACCTTAGGGAGACGTACCGGTCCCTTTCCGGGTGTTATCGAAGGTGGATGTCGACGACGGCCGCCCAGAAGAAGCGTCTGCCGGACGGCCACCAGAGCCAGATCTTGCCAGCTGAAACTTCCTCTAACGGGGATTACGGATTCAGTAAGGCTTCATCCCTTGGTATGTCCCGCTCACCGCCTGTGCCGCCGATCCTTCAGCAATTCGCACTCCACTCCCTGCAGATCCTTCTCCCCGCTGTATCTGCGCCAACATCTGCTCCAGATTCGTTCTCGGCCCTTCCATCGCGTCTCATCTATCCTTGATGTACAGATAACATGCCAAGAGAGAACATGGCGATGCGGAAGGTATGGAAGCAAAATAAATCAATATTCAAGACGCGTTGCCGGCTGTGATGGTTCATTACGTAACGCTCAGGTTTTGAAAGATGGAGTTTCTAGTTTCTGAGAGCTGAAAGATTGACTGCTTCAAAGCGATGGCAGCTTCCTCTTCACGTCAGATTTTCAAGACAGCCGGCCTCAGTACAGGATACTCCTCGTGTGTTATACTCTCACGAGTCGAGACCAGCTCAAGCAAACCTCGTCTACGGCAACATTCAGCAAATCGACACCATGCTCGCACCTTCTCCTCGTCCTCCTCATCCCGCTTGCCTCCAGAGGAGAATGACAGGCATCGCTACAACTACAACACCTCCCTCAGCTTCTCCGAAGAGCTCGATCCCGAAGTCCGTCTTCAGCTCATCCACAGCTCCTGATTCTTACCAGATCCATAGCATATTCACTTCCGACGAGTCACCGCTTCGGAATTGACACCACGCCGAGAACCGCCGACGAAGGTGAAGATGCTAGTCCGGGATTTCATCGATGACAGCTTATACAATGTGAGGCTCCAGATACTGGTGGTTTTGTCCCAGTTGTGCTGATGGGAACAGCCAAACTATGGGTACTTCTCACGGAATGCAACGATCTTCACACCCCCTTCGAAAGGGTACGATTTCGCCTCCTTCTCCGACCAAGGTGCTTTCCAGGAGGCAGTGGCACAGCGATACGAGAGGGATTATGGTAGATCTGGGACAGAGGAGGGCGGGCTTGGTCGACAAGTCTGGCATACGCCCACCGAGTTGTTCAAGGTTTGCTGCTGCCACACGCTTCGTCTACGCTGCAAGCTGACTATGGATTAGCCATACTATTGTCAAGCCTTGACGCAAGCGATAGTCTCGAGCTACAAATTCAACCACTACCCCGACCAGGATCTGGTGATTTACGAAGTCGGAGCGGGGAACGGGTCATTCATGGTCGATTCGCTCGCGTACATCCGGGACAATCACCCCGACGTGTACGAGCGGACAAGATTCCGGGCGATCGAACTCAGTGCGGCGTTGGCGAGGCGGCAACGGGAACGGACAGTCGAGGAAGGTTTAGAAGGCAAGGTTGAGGTGATTGAGAGTGACTTCTTCAGGTGGATGGGAGGAGGCTCGGAGCCGTGTTACGTTGTTGCTTTGGAAGTTCTCGTTGGTCCACCCTGTCATGCTGTCAGTCCGGGCTGATTCGAGGAAAAGGACAACTTTGCACATGACATGATTCGCTACGACCTCGACACCCTCCAACCGCTTCAGGCGATCGTCTCGATCGACGCGACAGGCGACTTCACCCTCCTCTACCAGCCCGTCTCCGACCCCCTCCTCTCACGCGTCCTCTCCTATCGCCGTCTCCTCCCACCATCCACCTCGACCCGGCCGCCTCTCAAGCCTCCACTGCTAGCGAGCTCCGCCCTCCGCAAACTGTACACTTCCCTACCTTTCGCTCCCAACCTGTCGCAACCCGATTTCATTCCCTCCAAAGCGGTCCTCTTCCTCGAACGCCTCCGGAAGAGACTGCCGAACCACCGACTCCTGGTCGCGGACTTCTCGGAGCTGCCCGAAGCGGTCAAGGGACGGAACGGACCGGTCGTGCAGACGAGATATGGGCAGTCGATGGTGCCCTGTGAGACGTTTCTCGTCAAGCAGGGTTACTTTGACATCTTCTTTCCGACCAGTACGTTCACTGTTCCTGATCTACTCTCACACCCCTCACCTCCGCCCATACACTGCCCGCCTCCAAACCAATATGTCTTTTCAGTGCTGATTGCTCGCGCAGACTTTGAGCTCCTCGGCGAGACCTACTCCCTGATCATGAATTCCCCATCTCCCTCAACCTCTCCCTCCGACCCCACCTCACTCCGAGACGACTTCTTCACCCACTCCGTCCGAGGATTCCGCAGGCGACAGGTCGGGATCCACCCGCAGACCGAGTTCTTGCGGACGTTCGGCGGGGAGGAGGTCATGAGTGGGACGCGGACAAGGGATGGGATCAGTGTTCTCGAGGGGATGTATGGGAACGCGAAGATCATGTTTTAGCAGTAACCGGGGCGCATCACGAAGCATCGCATATAGGAGCAATCTGATTCGACATTGCTAAGTCACGATACGTGAGGATACGTCCAATCTCCGCGTGTTTTCCAACAAGCGTGTTTCTTCTTCGCTTCTCTTCCTTCATTCGTGATACTCTATTCTGAATCCAATGCTGGGTGTAAAAATCGTACAATGGGGTTTCCCCAATCAAAACTATGTGACACAAAGATGAGGAGTAGTTGAATACACTCGATTAAGGAGAAAATATCTGGGTAGATGACTTATGCACAGGTGGGTTCAAAGATCGTGGTTTCGGCAGTTCGGGTCACATCATCGAGACATGCGCGAGAGCTTGAGCGTGCCTGTGTCCGTGGCCATTGTGGAAGGGGACAAATTGAGGCGGTTGCCACATCGCGGACGGGTCTGGCAGGTGGCCATCTTGAGAAGGAGGAGCGGTGGAACCGGTGCCATCCTGACCGTCGGCAGATACACTCCAGCTCGGTGCAGGTCCACCGGCGGGTCCTCGGAGATGGAGCCAAGGCTGTCCATCTGGGCCGGGCGCATGGAAGCTCATACCAGTATGAGTGGGAGCCATGGCGGATTGGGCGGTTGGTACTCCAAAATCGGCCGGACCTCCTTGAGGGATGAAAGGTCCTTGTGAGCCGTAGACTTCGGTAAGGGCGTTGATGTGCTGCAGCTGAGGTCGGCCGAGATGGCGATGGAAACCGCCGCCTCCGACCGGTCCATTACCTGGACCTACACCTCGGAAACCGCCTCGCCGGCCGAAGCCGACACCGCCACCGCCGTACGTCGAGAAGGAAGCGTCCTCTCGAGCGAGTTTGGACTGGATGCGCTTGCCGTAAGGGGTATTGCGGATGGACGGGAGAATGGGTCGAATGCACTCGACAAGCTACGAGGCCGACGTGAGCGGAACCCTTGTTCTACAGCTCAATACTCACCACCATGCGCTGGTTGACATCGCAGTAATCCAGAATCGTCTGGATCACATAGTTGCCATAAGAATCGCGAAGGAGCTTCTCCAGACGAGAGCGATTCAGGACCTCGGTGACGAGGGCTTTGCGGACCTCGGAGTCGGCGACACGAATGCACTTCTCCACGACGTTTGACGAGAACCTTATCGCGAAGTGTCAGCGATGAGCGCGGATCTTCATCTGGAAAGGAGACGCACTTCTGCACAGATAAGGAACAGACGTTACCGATGAAAGTGCGGATGAGAGGCTCAGAGAATCGCGCATCGTTGAGATCAAGGATGTACTGAATGACGTAATTCCTGCATCGCAATGAGCAAAGCTCGGCATGCTGATGCTGGCTCAGCTCACCCAAAAGGATCTTGGACCAGGTATAACGAGTTGAAAATTATCTCGGTGACGAGCTGAACGCGTTGAGCGGGGCTGGCATGATCAATGGAACGCTGAAGGACACAACACCCATGACGATGAGTCGCGACCTCGATAAGGTTGGCAGCGATGGCATTGTAGATGAACTGATTGTCCTCGGGCACCAGCTTGTTCAGGCACTTCTGGATAACCTACCCGAATATCAGCCGAGTGCTACGCCCAGACCGCTCAACTCACATGATTGCCGTTCAAATCCTTGATGAGCGACACCACGTTCATACTCAACGCATAAGTGAGAGTATGGATCTGCTTCGGCTGCCTAGGTTGCGCCAAGAAATCTACCATCTTCTGCACCGCCCTGGTGCCATGCATATTGAGCGAGATGCCGACCAGGTCCGCAGCGACAGAGTCGATGATCGCTGATCGCTGCTCGTCGGTCGAGTATTCGAGTAGCTTCTGACAGAGATAGTTGCCGAACGGGTCGATCATTAGATCCGGGAAGTGGCCGTAGGTCTCGCGGAAGATCATATCGCGATGCGCAGGGTCGCCTTCTTCGAGCCTGCGCTGCAAATAGCGGCACCCATGTTGGTCTTTGCAAAGGTTGAGCAACTCGCCTCGCAGGTCCTCGATCCTGACACCGGTGAAGCGATTGACTACACGGGTCAGATTCGCACTTTGAGAACTCCATTCAAATACTCACACTCGCGGTCGGTCTCGGCGCGCTTGTTCTTCAGTCCGACTGAGCCGCCTGAGTACAGCGCTCCAGAGCCATACCCATCATCCTCGAAAACATACGGGTCGTAGGCTGGCGCTTGAGGGGTGAAGGCCGCAGCGACAGCAGAAGAGGGAGGAAGCGGAGCGGTGACGGGAGCAAACATGGATGAAAATCTCTGATCAGCTGCATAGGCCTGACCCCCGTTAGCGGGGACCAAGTCTTTGCAAAGGCGACTCACCCGAGTCGCGTCATTCCTTGAGAAACCACCTCCACCATTACCAAATGCCCTGGCTAGGTCCGGATTCGAGAAGCCTCTATTCGCCTGGGTCAACCCTTCCGCGATGTTCGGGCTGGTCCCCGACCGCCTCACTCCGCCGACTCCACCACCGAGACCGAAAGGTGTCCCCGGGACAGACCTGCTGGGCATGGCGGGCAGGCTTGCAATGCTGTCTGCCATACCGTCGGGTGAGGTCTTGCGGCTACCGATGATGCCATTGAGACTCTCCTTCGCAGGATGCCGAGCGAGAGGGGAGGGTACACCTCGCATGCTGTGGGGGGCACCGAATTGAGGCCATTCTGAAGTCTTCAGCGAGGTCTCGAATGGTCGCTGACCGAACGCTCGAGGTGGTGTCTGGGATAGAGGAGCAAGGTCGAGAGCGGCGGACGCAGCGGAAAGATGCTGTCATCAGCGCTCTTCCAAAATCCAACTCACCTTATCCTTTGGAAGTCCCGGAGTTGGATCATCATCCCCCATACCGAGGTATTTGACGGAATCTGATTCATCAGCTCCAGACCCCTCTACATCAAGCGACATACTCTGTGCTCCCTCAGCATCGACATCCTCCTCCTCAGCCGTCCACTCTCTCCTCTCCGGCTCCATGACGCTCAAGCTCAACTTCTCCATCCCAAACGCCCCCGCTCCATACCCACTCGTCCTCCTGCTAGCCGGCATACTCTTTGCCCCATTCGCAGTCTCCCTTCCCTGTCCGATCGGCGCCGGTTGCTCACGCTCAGACTGCTGCATCTCTGGCACCGAAGGGGTGCTTCCCATCGTCACGCGACCGGGTGGGGTGGTAGGGGCGGAAGCAGCCTCGTCGTTGAGGAGCTGACGTTCTTCGGCGAGATGTTCAGCTTCGAGCTGACGCATCTGTTCTTCGAACTTGGCACGTTGGGCATAGCGAGTCCGCTCGTACTCGACACGCTTGAGCTCGAGCCGCTAAGATAGGTCAGGTTTATTATATGGGTAGTAAACAAGCTGCTTACGTCTGCGGTCTGCTTGAATGAAGCCTCTGCCTGGTTTCATCAATACCAGCTTTCCGTGCCAGGGAGAACGAGAGGACTGACTGTCTCGGCGAGATCCAGCGCCTCATGACCATTTCCATTGACCCTTCCCCCCGCATCTCCATTCGCCCTCCTCACATCCGTCTCACTCTGAGTCGCATTGATGATAGCCTGTTTCGAGTGACTGTCCGTTGTCATGCTCCAAGCTCAAGAAACGCAAGTGTACGAGCTAGTTCGATCATCAGCTATCGCAAACCGATGCGCGTTCAGACTGACGTCAAGCTCGTTGTCGGGTCCGGGGAGAAGACGGGATGACCGGGATCGAAAGGAGTGATGCGGTCGCCGTCAAAGGCTTTGAAGGGGGG
>JAABUW010009083.1_pt1 | contig 11431 bp, 15 predicted proteins | sample 5560081 | NCBI WGS metagenome assembly JAABUW01 (sample SAMN10711882, study PRJNA513363) | rock metagenome | isolation source: Antarctica rocks | place: Antarctica: Victoria Land, Knobhead sud | reverse complement strand
CAACATCTGAAGGCAGCAACACAGCCTCAGTCTGGAGAGTTGCTGACAGCAACCAAGCTGCATCTAGAGGCAAACTGCCATCGTCTAAATGTCCTCCATGCAGCAATTGTGCAGTCCTATCACTGCACCAAGACGCCACCTGTAGCAGCAGCGCAGTGCCAGAAAGTCCCAAGCCCTCATTCTTTGACAGGGACAGCATCCAGCATCAGACCCTTGTCATGTCTATGAATTGGCTAGTTACACTCTTGTGTACACTGACTTTTGTTTTACATCATAATGCCGCCCGCACAGCATCACCCAGCTGCAGACTTGACTGCTGCACTATACAATCTGCACTGCACGCCCAGGCAAGATTACCAAGCGCCTGCTTGCAAACTGTTCCTTGCAACTGTGTCTCAGAAGTGATGAAAAGCTGACCTGCTTGATGGCTTCCCCATGCACCATAGTGATGAGCTGGTAGTCCTGCTGCAGCAGCTGCATGTCAGACATCAGCCTTGCTTCCTCCTGACTCGGCCTGAGGGCCCAATCATCACTCACTTTTGCCTGCAGCCACAGCGCTTTGTTCCTTGCCTGGTCTTAGACGATGTTTGTTAATGTCTATGTCATGTATGTCTTTTACTATCAGTTGTGGGTCCAGGGATGCTGTCAGAGTGCTTGAAGGGTGCTGAAGGGTGGACCAGGGGTGTCTAGAGGGTGCTCAAGGGGTGCATGAGGGGTGCAAAGGGATGCTTGGGTTCTGCATGGGAGGCGCAAAGGGGTGCTCAGGAGGTGCTTTGAGGACTTCTGACATGCTGGCGCTCCAAGCTCAGTCTGATCACAGCTGTGCCACTGCAGGCCATCTGCAACAAAACTTGATTATATTACACCTTTGATTGTGCTATGTTACATTTGATGCAAGCTTGGCACAGGCTATGGCTGCAGTGGGCCATACCTGTATTGAGCCTAGAGGCAGTGATGTGGTGAGAAGCTTTATCAAAGCGACAGCATCCTCTCGAGTTGTTGGCTGGACAGGATCCTCCTTGTACTGCTCCTGGTGCTCCACAAGAGACTCATCAATCAGCTTCTGCCGTACCTCCTCCTGTGGTCATCACCACACACTTTGAGTCATAGATGCACATGAGGGTGCACATGTGTGTGTACTGGATCCATGTCATATTGCTGTTATATTGGCCCTCATGCTCAACAAGAAGCTTGTCAACCATGTTCTATCATACCCCTGCCTGCATCACTGTCATGCATTCAGATGCCAGCCAGTGCGTAGGAGTACACTACAGCATCTGCCATAGCTTTGCAGTAGATACCATCACACTGGTCAATGTATGCGCCCCTCAACAAAAGGGTAGAGAATCCTTAGACTGCTACTCTGACTGCTGCTATATTTGATTCCTGCTGCACACACTGCATGAATGCTGACACCGGTCCTGCACACTGCAAACACATCCTTGCTGATGTCAAAGTTGTATGGTTTTTTTACATTCGTTATTGAGCAGCTATGCCCCACATGCTTGCATTCATTGCTGTGGTAACCCACTCTGTGTGCTGCATCTGAGCAAATTTGGCATGTCACAAACACAGGCCTGGGCAGCCCTGTATAATACTGGGCTTCTCATTACATTGACGCCAAAACGCGTAGTCTTTCCTTTCCTTTTCTTTTGTTGCCACAAACACAGGCCTGACAGTAAGAGGTTGACCTGCAAGTTTGATGGTGGTGGGAGACGTGCAGCTGCTGCTGATGCAACCAGCTCAGCTTGAAATTTCCTTTCCAGGTCCATCTGCTGATGCTGAGCAACTCGCGACCTTTTCAGAGCATGAGCACGTGCTGTCAATGCAGCCTTGGTTGGTGTTCTGGGCCGGATGGTGCCCATGGCGCTGGCTGATTTGTCACCTGCACAGGCGTCACATAGCATGGGGAAGCGCTCACAGCAAGCTTCAGGCAGCACACACTGATGCGCTACAGCATTCAGCACCATACAAGGTGACCTATGGACACCCAAGAACAAGCAGAGGACCATGTTATGCGGCTGTTGACAGGCCATGCGCGAGAGGTGTCTCACATATGCAACCTGCAAAGGATCTGCTGCTTGCGTTAAGTTGGATGATCGGGACTGTGTGCACATCATGATGTGCTGGAGGGGTAACACATGGACTATCAGGCTGCAAAGGCTCTGTTGCAGTCATGCTGGCTTGAAGAGTGTTTGATACCTTTCAGGACTGTGATGGCAGCCTGCAGTGCTGCCATCTCGGACCGCAAAGTACCTAGCTCTGCTAAAGCTGCTTCCATATCCATTGGTGGTGCAGGAGAATCAGGGTCTTGTCTCAGGGATGTGCATGAATGCAAGGCTGAGGGGTGACGTGCTGCAAGGGCTGATATGCTGGCTACAGCCACTCTTGGGTCTGCACAAGTTTACCGGCCAGTAAGCCTGCAGCCTCTGCATATGTCATGAAATAGCATCCGCATCACACAACGCACATATCACCTGTCTTGGAATACAGCCGCTCTTCGTAGGACAGCTGATGAACGCTGCGAAAGTTCGCTGCTTTTGTTGCGTGCGGTGACACTTGTCTGCGATGAGATAGCTTCGCAGACGTCATATAGCCAGGACCTTGATCAAGCTAGCTCAGGCCATACTGTCCGTGTGAAGGACGAACGCCTGTCCGTCGGCATGCACGTTCTTCCACCAGCAGCTGTGTCGTTGGAGCACATGGCAGGCACAGGAAAAGGTACATGCCTCAGCACTCAAGCCGACCCTTGCACATCAGAAAAGGGTCTGCCGTGGTGCTGAGGCGCGCTCGAGTCTGCCATGCACCATGTAGCATGCTTTGCAAAGCACAATTTGCAAGGTGTGGCTCCGTAACCATAACTGTATGCTCTGGTTTCCTTTTACAGACGCACTTTCCCACGGATACACTAATTTGCAGAGCTTGTATGCTCTGGTTTAGCTATAGTACAGTTCAGGCTGTTTATGCAAATTTGCGTCATAAGCACATCTCTGATGGCTTGCTATTGACCTAAATCAGGTCTCAGCCGGTGCATGCAAGCTGAATTACAATCAGCCCTGTTTACATAGCTAGTTGCACAGCCACACAGCAGAGTCGCAAGCAATCAATGACAGGAACGCAATGAAATTTGGATTGAATGCAAGCCAGCAACTCTTTTTCTACGACAGCTTCAGCAAGCTGTATGACCGCTGCAAGGGCAAATCATGGTGGTGATGATAATAACAGACCGTCTATCAGGGTATGCATCATGTAGGGCAACAATCAAAATGGCTGCTCAGCATTGCATCCATTTGTCGGTCATCTTCCATATCTGTGTTCCTTGTATGTGCAGTCTGTTGGTACATTACAGTACATCCCCAAACAATGACTCGCACTGTCGCCTACTTCTTGCGCAGGTGGACTAAGCATCAGTGCTTTCCGTTGGTTTGCGCTTTAGCCTACAGTCATATAAGCATGCATAAACAAGACCGAGCTTTTTAAGGCATTCAGTGCCGAGAAAATCAAGCGGCGTCAGATGCATTTGAGGAGGCTGCAGAAGCTGCAGGCACAGCATTGGCAACAATATCAACAAGGCATGGTTTTTCTCTTGCCAATCTCTTCTCTTGCTGAAGGCGTGGTCATGCGCAGCTTGACACGTACAATCAGACAGTATGCATTGCAACGCTGTGCAGCTTGGTCTCGACCAACTTACCTGCTCACGCTGCTCAAAGAACATGTTGGCCTTGAAGTTGTCTGTGATGTTCTTCTGCAGGGCCCGGTCCTCCCAAACAGCCTCACTGTCGCTGGGGAAGTCAGATGCCTCTGCAGCCTTTGCAAGACTGTTGTATCCAGTAATTGGCTGAGTCAGCTCCTGCAACAGAGGGCAGTACTAAATCATGACTACTTGCAAGACTGTTGTACCTAGTGTGTGACTGCGTCATCCCCTGCAACAACAGAGGACAGCAGCAGCTCTTTGGAAGTCAGAAACGTCCACAGTACCAGAGAGACGTCCATTTCGCAGTACGAATCTGGACTTAGAAATGCCTAAGGATATGTGAAGATGCCTTGCATGTTGTGAACATTGTGTAACAGGTGATGAGAATGCAAGCAACTGCACAGTGACGACGGGACAACTGGATGCTTCAGCACCCATGGCAGTCATAAGCAAAACAAGTAACATGATGTCAAGCCAGGCTGCTGCATTCAGTGAACGGCTGTGCCAGCTCCCAACTTGTGTACAGTTGTATGGCGTGCATGGTGTGAGTGATGGCCTGATAGTAACAGGACACCAGGCTGTAGCATGTAGACAGTAGTTATGACTGCTGCTCACCTTCAGAAGACCATCACCCACAGCGTAGGCAAGACCATGCACAGACAGGGTTTGACCCTGATCCCAGGCAGACTGCACCACTGGACTGGAGCAGACGTTGAAAACCTGGCGGACGGCATTCAGCTCAGTCAACCTGCAAAGCATCATGACAAAGGCCAGTTCAGCATCACAGCTGTGGTTGAACAGCAGGGAGCTACGCAACTCTTGGGATGCGCGCATGCACTACATTAGACACAACACCTAATGCATCAATGTGACTTTGGCAATCTTTTGGCCAGGGCAGTGGAATGTTGCAGATTGGCTGTGAGGCAGAGGCAGCAAAAACAGTGGCATTCAGCTTGCGGCCAGCATGGCGGAATGCTGATGCATTTGGGGCCTGTGAACCATAGCTAATTTTGGAAAGCTGCGGTCATGGCAAAAGAGGTGTTGCATACGCTATGATGCATGCATTCTTGCATGCGTGTGTTGCAGTCAACAGACCCTGTCAGTCATAGTGCATGCCACTGGAAATGTTAGGTGCACACGCATCAACTTGTATAATGCAAACTAAAACCAAAGTTGGCTGACAGCAAAATGTGCAATTGGTATGTTGGAAGCTGATTACCTGTTCATTTGGGCATCTCCCTCCAGCTTGCCAAGCTCCTCAGCATGCTTGTTGCGTGTCTCTTTGATGTCAGAAATCCAGAGGTTGGTCAATCCAGGGGTCTTGCCAGACATGGTCAAGGCACCTCTAACGGCACCGCAGTTGTAGTGGCCACAGACAATGACGTGCTTGACCTTGAGCACGGTGACTGCATACTCCAGGCAGGTCATGCAGTTCAGGTCCTTGTGGGTGGCCAGGTTTCCAATGTTGCGCTGCACGAAGACCTCGCCTGGCGCCAGACCAAGAATCTGGTTGGCCTGCAAATTACACAAAAGCAATGACGGGGGGAGACGCAATCATTGCCAACATGAGCTGCTGTGCACCAGGGTAGCACTGCGGCAAGACAGCCCCATCAACAAAGGCATGCAGTGTCAACAACTGATCGGTGATGCCGAGGCCAAGCGTGCAACAGTGATCGATGAACTTCAAATAGTAACGGTCGGTGGGTTAAACGCTCCTGTCGCCAGCACGTCAACGCTACGAAACGTGTACCCTGCTAACCGGTAAACCACTTTTAAGCAACATGCAGAGACTCGTGTCGTTACGTCGGAAGGTAACAAAGGAAAATGTGCTACTCACCGGGACCCTAGAGTCGGAGCAGCCAATCCACAGGTATTCCGGCGCCTGCTGATGAGAGAGGTTGCTGAAATAGTCTGGTTTCTCCGATATCATCTTTCTGGCCCATTCCCTGCAAGAGACAGTATAAAGGCGTCTGAGCAAGATATACTGGACGTTGCATGCAGAAACTTACGCGTAAGGTCAGCAACATGGCTCAGGCACACATGCGCAACCCGGTCCATCGTCGCTGCATGCTCAATGCTATCGACAAGAAGAGAGCAGACATACTTGTTGTTCTGCAACACGCGGGTGATTGGCATCTTGATGCGCTGGTTGGTACTTTCCGAACTCAAGTCTGTGGTGTGTTGCAAATATGCGATTAGATGCGCAGGAAGGCTCTGTCAAAGGTCCATCTGCATGCAAAAGGTCAACGACCTTCTACTACGGAAGGGTTGTAAAATAAGTCAGATAAGCACGTGAGTCTAGCTGCCAATCATGCTCTGTGACTTTGCCGTACACGCTGTCTCTTGCTCTGACTTCAGCGATGTCTGACAAAACGTGCAGAGATTATGTAGATGAGCCAATTCCTATTCTACATGTGGGCTGCGTCATGGTATTCGATGCAACTGCCGGTTTGATGCAGCACCGATGCCCATGCTTCAGCACTGCACATGTGTACAACTGTCTGCGTATGCTTCAGCACAGCATGCCTGTCTGGATAAAGAACTGCAACAACTGAGACTGCGATTGGTCGAATCCACACGAGCATGTTGTACATGAAACAATGCGCGTCATGACTAAACACAGCTTGCAAAATGAAAGGTTGCACCTCCTCCTGCAAGGCCTCCGAGTACACAGTTGTGGAAATCAAGTGAACCTGAAGAGACGAGAGAAGAGAAGAGACCTGAAGGTGTCCACCCACACAGCAAAGCAATTTCTACCCTTCTGCTCCGAAACTATGAAACTGCTGTTGCACATGACTCTGTCACGTGCCCTGTCGTAAGTCGCTTTGCGAAACACTGGACGGTCGCATGCGTCGTCTGAAGTCAGCATAAGCTGGTATGCATGCCAGACTACTGCTCCGAGCTAACCTTGCTCCTCTCACAACGCACACTTGCGTGTCGCAGCAAGCGCAGGTAGTGTTGCAGCCACACAAGTTGCTGCTGAGACATATTGCCACAAACCCCGCCCCGGGAGCAGCAAAGGTGTCAGCAGAATCATCCAGCAGCGGATCAGGCTTTAACAAAAAGCACTTTGTTTTGTACCCAGCCGCTGCGGCAGTAGCCTTGACGTCTGTTGCTGCCGTCCAAGCTAATCAGCAGCCTGGAGTGCAAGAGGACGATGAACAGTCAGCATTGCTCGATGCTCAGTGGGTGCAGCGGATACCTGAGCAGCAGGATGTTCTGCAAGTACTATCAGCAAAGACTATAGAGACACATCCTCTGCTCCGCCAAGACCATATTGTGAGTCAGACACAAGTAAAGCGCTAGTCAATATCTGGTGGGCCAACGCAGCACATTACGCATCCATGTTGATGTTGTGCAGTTCACTGTTTTCCTGAAGAATGGGCAGCTACAAGACATGGTTTGCTTCTACAATACTTCTGCAAAGAAGTACTACACTGTTCTGCAGCTTGGCAGGTACAGCCAAACTTCCTGCACAGCTTTACTTAAGACCCCAGCACCCGCATCTGCACAAGCATGGCGTGCTTTTCTTCGTCCCATGACAATCATCTCATCTGCATGCATTGCCCATGACCAAATTGCTTTGCATGAAGGGAAGTCTGCGGCTTTCCCACCATTGTGCATGGTGGCTTCACAGCAACAATTATGGATGAGACCCTAGGGTTTCTGCTGTTTGCCCTGAAGAAGCAGAGAGCACTGCCTTTCTGGGGTCCTGCATACACAGCTCACCTGGAAGTCGAGTACAAGGCGGTGAGCTTCAAGAGTCAAGCGTGCAACAATATAAACCCTGATAAAGCTCTAAAGTGTGATAGGCTGTTGCCACAAGGCTATGCTGTCCAGCATGTGACACTGCTGCAGCCGCTCAATGCAAGCACTGTCCCTTGGTGCATGTTGCCTCAAAGCCTAAACATGCAAATTTCACACATGCACGTTTTCTCTTGCAAGTGCACATAAGTGCACATCAGCAGTGCTGCAACTACTTCTAGCACTGCCGCATCCAATATCAGGCATGGCACCTGCTGCATGTAATAGCAGGGATGGCACCCGCTACAGCACCTGCTGCCTGTTGTGACACATGCTATGTATCAGACATGGCACCCGCATGCAGCATCAGAAGTTGGCACCTGAGATTGGCACACTCAAGCTGTTTGTGACCTTGCAGAAAATCAGTGCTGGAGCCACCATTCTTTGCACAGCAGAGGTGGAGAGTGTGAACGGCAGGAAGGTCTGGATGAAGTCAACTGTCTCAGATGGACCATCTGGCAAGGTGTATGCAACAGCCAGGGCTCTGTTTGTGGCCCCTTCGTCAACAAGACTTGCTCAAGATGCTGTCAAACTGCTGAAAGATGGCATTTTCCCTCCAGACAAGATGGGGTCCAGCATGTGATTGCCATGTGTCTTTTGCATGGTTGTCGCTGTTCTGCCAGGCTGGTCCAATATGACAAGTAACCTTTGTGCACCGCAAACAGGTGTGTGAAGCAGTGTCAACACCTATATTCTTGTAGCTGAAATGCCATCAGGGCACTGTAGTAGCTGAAATGCCATTAGGGCTGTAGGGCTGCAGGTGCTTTTGGGGTGCAACATCTGCCCTCAGCTGCTGTGTGATGTCAATTAGTTTCTGTAGTTTGGTACCATACAATTTGATCAGCATAGCTCATTTCATCTTGTTCATATCCTTTATTTGTGGTGTGTGTTTGTAAGCAAGCTTAAGTCTAGGTTTTGAGCAGTAGAATAGGCATATCTTGAATGAACCCTTGCTGAACATCTTCCGGCAACATATTGACTCCACTAAATCATTTGATTCGGGCATTGACTCAACTTCCTGAACCCTTGGGCCGATGGGTACTACCCTCAGCATTGCCAAATGCTGTTACAAGTGTGAAGGCTGCAAGGCATGCTCTGTGCTACGCTGCTGCATGACATACATGGACAATATTGGTATCTTGCTTGTGCACAGTATGCATAGCATAGCTGGTTGAGGGTCTCAGCACACTGATGCCTGAACCGCTTGACCGTCAAATAATGGTGTCGAACATTGTTAAGAGCACTCATTCGAGACTCAGAGTGACTCACAGCGACTGTGCCCACCGCATCTGTCTACCAATGTGTCTACTGACCATTTGCCATCTTCTCCAGTTTTGACCATAGCACAGCAGATGCCTGACTTCGCACAGCGAATCAGCTGGGAATTCGCCTGGGCTTGCCTTGCTTTGCTTGCGCCGCTGTCAAAGGTGTCACGCGCTCAGTCACTGGTTCATCGCCGCTGGCTTCGTTGGCGTTCACGCACAGTGTGCTGAGCTTGGTAGCACCTGTGCTCTGGCTTTATATCTGCTTTTGACAGGTTCACCTTGCTGCGTTCACACAGGCTTGGCAAGTGACCTAATACAGCCTTAGCTGTCGCATTGCCTCACTCTGAGTTGACAGTACCTACAGCTGACAGTACCCGATCAATCACAACTCCGTGCAGCAGCTTCGTCCGGAGCACGTATGTCAAGGAGTAATCCGTTTTCGGATAACCCGTTTGCTAGCAACACTGCAAACACCAGTCCTTTTGCGGTGCGGCCTAACATCCTTGCGGTGAAGCTGTCTTCCCTTAGCACTCGAGTTGATCTGAAGCTGCATTTAGCTGTTTGACGTGCAGGATCCAGCAGAAACCAGCTACTCTCTTCAGAACGTAGGTACCCGCTGATGCTATGAAGAGTATGAGTAAAACTGCCCTCACTGAGGTAACTTGCCGCTGTGTACAGGGTCACACATCTGTGCCCGCAGTGTCAAGTGGAGGTGCCTGGGGAGCAAACAATGGCAACGCCTTTGATTCAGTTCCAGCTACCATTGCTGTAGATAGAGAAGCCGGGGTGAGCAGTCTTGACCAGAGTTTATGTACCTGCTGCATTCACCATGCCAGTGCAGAATGTACTGCAAGTATGCTTGCAAGTTTTTCCTCATATCAACCAGGGCTACTCAGGTTGCAGCCAGATGTGACAAGATGTCAGTCCATGCTCTAAACTTGTCTCATCTTGACGTGCATATGGATTTGCATGAGCAGTTATGCTGTTTATCCGGACCATGCTGTAAATATGTCTCATCTTGAGGTGCAAATGCACTGCTACATGCACTCACAGCAAACCTCCAAATATGCATCATGTCCTACCAAGGATGACGCTGACAACACACCTCCGCTGTTGACCAATCTAACACTCAATTTGCAAACAGCTTACTCAACCTGATTCATCATTCATCAAACACCTGATGACATACAGCCTCAAGCAGCTGTCCCTGCAAATGGGGGCTTTGCCAGTCATCATGCCATTTCCAAGCTGCATTTATTGTCATTTGCAGAGTGTAGAGGCGCTGAAAAGGACAGAGACGTTGGACGCAAAGGAGAAGGCCCTTCAAGCAAAGGAAGCAGAATTGAGGCGATGGGAAGCTGACTTGAGAGCCACCGGAGGCCTCAAACCGAAGAAGAACTGGCCCAACCGGTTCTGTCCCATTGTGCACCATGATATTGCTGCTGAGGTGAGGCTCAATTAGGACATTGAATCTTTATGCCTCATGACTTGGACAATGAAGTCAAACTCTGAGCAATGCTATGCAACTCTATCAACTTGCTGGTCAGCAAGCAGACTTGGCATGGTCACACACACGATGAGACCTGTCACCAAATAGCCATGTTTGGACTTGTCCTGTGTACCATATACCATTCAACTGCAGTTATCTGCAGCTTAGCTGTACGTCAAAACCATGTGAGGGAGGTGTACAGCAGGCTGATCACATTGTCTGCATGATGTCGGCACAAGATATTTACATTGCATTCAGAGCATTTCAGGTTCTCAATTCTAGTCCCAGTGAGGCAGCGTCATGTGTGTGTTCCAGCTGATTGTCAGCTACTATCAGCATTGCTGTGCATGCTATACAGGCCCTTCCCTTGCACAAGTCGACAGCAACGCATGCCAAACTGACCAGGCTCACATGTGTCAGTACTCATAGCTTGTCTCAGCATCCACCCTTCATGCTGCAATCATCATAGCTTGTCTCGGCGTCAACCACTCATGCTGCAATGCAGATTCCAGCTGCGCTACAAGGGACAGTGACCAAGGCCTACTGGAGTTACTTGGCCATGGTACTTTGCATGGTCTTCAACTGCTTTGGCTCCCTCATGGCTCTGTGTGTCATTGGCAATGGGGATGGACGCCTGTCTGGCTGGTTCCTGTCCTGCATCTACCTGGTTGCTGGTGTCCCCATTGGTTGGTGGGCCTGGTGAGCTGCCTTGTGCATTGCAAGTTTGTGATCTCAAACCCGTTCAATCCTGCCTTTTCCATATTTTGAGACTGCCTTTTCCATATATTTTGAGAGGTTGAAAGACTCAGCATACAGCTGTTGTGTTGGAACTCTGTGTTTTATGCTGCTTTGTGCATGCCAGCTTGTGCGAACGCTGTGTCTTTGCACAGCGCTGTGCTCATTTGTTGAAAAGCATTGCCTGTTTGCATGCAGCTGATAGAATCCAGCAGTGCAAAAACGCAGTGATCAACCGTGTCATGGCGTTGCTTGAGATGCACAGTAGTCTGCAAGTGCTGTGCATGCCATGCTATGCTATGCTATGCTATGCTATGCTATGCTATGCTATGCTATGCTATGCTATGCTATGCTGCTCTCCAGTCAGCAGTCAAGAAGCAGCCTCATGCTGTGCAGGTACAGAAGGCTGTACAATGCAGCCATCAAGGATAGGGCAGTCACATA
>JAABUW010009080.1_pt1 | contig 11432 bp, 14 predicted proteins | sample 5560081 | NCBI WGS metagenome assembly JAABUW01 (sample SAMN10711882, study PRJNA513363) | rock metagenome | isolation source: Antarctica rocks | place: Antarctica: Victoria Land, Knobhead sud | reverse complement strand
CAACATGCTTTGATGCAACAATTGCTTACAGTGTGCCTTGCTGCATTAAAGCATGTTGTGAGTGAGACAAGGCAACAGTGCAGCAGAAGCGTGTCACAGACAGGCTGAAGGTACTCAAGCTGGGGATACTCAAGCTGGAGATACTCAAGCTGGAGATACTCAAGCTGGAGATACTTAAGCTGGAAATACTCAAGCTGGGGATAATCAAGCTGGGGATACTCAAGCTTGAAAATTTTCAAGCTGGAAACCTTCAAGCTGGGCATACTCAAGCTGGGAATACTCAAGCTGGGGATACTCAAGCTGGGGATAGTCAAGCTGGAGATACTCAAGCTGGAGATACTCAAGCTTTAAAACTTTCAAGCTGGAAACCGTCAAGCTGGGCATACTCAAGCTGGGCATACTCAAGCTGGGAATACTCAAGCTGGAAATTTTCAAGCTGGAACTTCCCTAGAAATTCTCATGCTGGGGATACTCAGGTGGGGATAGTCAAGTTGGGGATACCTTGAGGAGGGTCTTGATGACCAGTACCAGCACTCGCAAGGCGTAGTCTAGTCTTTTCTTTTCTTTTCTTTTCTTTCTTTTCTCAAATTAGGGATACCTTGAGGAGGGCCTTGACGACCAATACCAGCACGCGCAGGGGGGGCGCAGCAGCAACCATCTGGCACACATACTGCACAGCAGCAGCACCATTCACAGCCCCCAGTGAGATGTCTGCTGCCAAGCCTGAGCCTGCAGCACAAAAACAATAACGGTATGAGCAAAAATGAACAAGAGATGAGGGGGAAAAAAAACAAAAAAAAAAACAACAATAACAATGATAGTGATGATGATAGAAATAAGGATAGTAATGATGATGATGATGACGATGATGATGATGACGACGACGATGATGATTATTGTTACATGTGTTGATGGTTTCTGGCTTATGAGGAGCTAGGCAAATGCAGGACAATGACAGCAAGAGTACTGTGTCACTTTCCTGTTGCTGCCTTTCTTTTGAATCCTTGGTGGGTGGCAGATGTATGAAACTGACCAAAGTCCAGGGTGCATTTGATGATGGTCTTGAAGTTGAAACTTGACAAATCAGGTAAGACTGTAACATTGTCAGCAGATGCAAGAGACTGACCAAAGTCCAGCGTACATTTGATGATGATCTTGAAAATGTCACATGAAAACATTGTCAGCAGATGCAAGAAACTGACCAAAGTCCAGGGTGCATTTGATGATGGGCACCCGGGCATCAATGATCTTGGCCTTGCCCCTCAGCAGATTGATGGTCTTGAAAGCCTCCAGCAGATCCTCCAACAACTCCCCCAGAAAATCACGCTGCATCCTGAGGTCACATATAAATTACGATGAAAACGACGATAACAAATGATGATAGTAATAATAATGATAATGATGAACAAAACACGGGCTAAGCCAACAGGCATCAGGTGCATGCAAAGCAAGTCTGACATTACTCACACTCATTGGACAGCTTGCTGTCACACGTGTCACAGTCTGTCGAGTTCTGAGATGACACACACAATCAATTTGTGCACCATTCATATGCTGTGATACTTTTAGCATGTCCTGAATCCTGAACAATCTGACTCAAACAATCATCAGACCTCAGGAAGTCTCTGCAGGAGAGGGTAGCACACAGGGTGGTAGCTGTATCAACTCAGAGAGCTATTTGATGCCAAGTTGCACCAAGTCGCTACTTTACAGACATGTACATGCGACCTTAATCTTGGCAAGTGGCTAAACCATGCCCATGTCTGGCATTGCAAGCACACAGTGACATGCAGACGTACTTTGTGAAGCCACTGGCGGCGTTTGTGATGTTCTCACTGACGCCCAGGATCACTATGTCAAGGTCGCTGCCTGGTAGGGCCAAAGTGGTAGCCTGGGAGCCGAACAGTACTGTGCGCGACTGTGGCCAAATGGCCTTGGCAACGTTGGTGACTGCCTCTACGGCGTCACTGACTGCCTGCTGCTCTGCCTGTTCACAGCACCACACTTTGAGCACCACACTTTGAGCACCACACATTGAGCACCAAGGGGTCGCACAACCGGAGACTGCGTTGATGTTGATGTTCATCAGGGTGAAGCTGACAGTCCAAAATAAAGCAAATGCTGCGACAAGAATAGGCTGAGCAATGGACATGGCAATGGTGGGCTTGTGTGAGGCAGCCATCAGGTGCAAAGCAAAGCGTATCCCAATCTACATTGCCATTGGCAGCCTGTGCAAGACTGCAGGGTCAGGTGCTACCAAAAGTTGCAAAGCAGCTATGCAAAGTCAGTTCTGCCCAGCACAAACTTGCAGCTGACTCGCATGATGTGGAGAAGATGACAGTTTCTTACTTCTGTCGGGGAAGCCAAAGCAGAGAACTGCATGAGCTCGCTATGCAGACGGCTCTTGCTGGCACTCTGCTGCTGAGGCATTGCCTTGCTTCTGCTTCTGCCCGCATGCTGCTGCTGCTCAAGCTGGTCATGACCGCTCTGCTGCCAGTCGGCATCAGCATATTGCCCATTCAGATTGGCATGCTGCCCACTGTCATGGGCATGCTGCCCATTGCCATTGGGGTGCTGCCCATTGCCGATGGTCTGCTGCCCATTGCCATTGGTGTGCTGCCCACTCCCATTGGGGTGCTGCCCATTGCCGTTATCAGGCTGGCCAATGGCTTGCTGCTCATTGCCATACTGCTGCTGGGCCACGACGTGCTGCTGGTGCAGATCACCATTAGGTGGACCAGCCTGGTGCCAATCAGGCTGACCTGGATGCTGGCCAAGACCATCTGCATACGCCGGGTGCGACCTCGGGGAGTCAGCGCTGCTTGGCTGCTGATGAGGCAAGTTATGGGCAGGATCCTGAAAGTGGTTCTGAGTGTTGCCAGACTGGGGCTGCTGCCAGGAGCCCTGTGGCTGCTGTGGAAATTCTTCAGGCTGCTGCCAAGAGCCTGGGTTCGACTCTGATATGCCCCAGGACTGTTGCAGCCCATGATCCTGGAGCAAAACCCCATCATGTGGATACTCTGACCATTGATCATGAGTCGTCGGCTGTGCCGGGTGCTGTTCATGCAGCCTATGACGTGAGTGCACATCTGGCACAGAAGCAGCAGCAGAAGCTGAACCCGAAGCTAAGCGCCTTTTCTTGGAGGCTGCTGCGCCTGTGTTGTGATCCAACACATGCTTCTTGTTGGTCTGATTTGGTGGAGCTGCACCACAAGTATCTGGCGTGTGCTGTGTTTGCCTTTCACTGGCACTGCGATGAGCCAGCTGGGCAATCCTGAAAGGGTTGACAGGCAGGAGGGTGGGTACCCAATGTCCATTATGGGGGCCTAGATGTGCCAGGGCAGGAGGAAGTAGATGCAGGTGAGCCTGATGGAATGATGCATCTGGAGCATGCAGTAGGTAATCTGGTGCTGAGGGCTGCAGCAGGTTGCCCTGCCCCAAAGTAGCCATGTCGCCACCAGCATATGATTGTATCCATGTCGCATCAGCTGGAGGCCTCAGCACACACACTGCGTCAGTCTCCATGTCAGCAGGCGATTGAGCATCAGGGTGCACCGCATGCAGCGGCTGCTTCAAGTGATAGGGATTGGACAGTGCCTGGTGCATGCTGCTTGGCTGGCCAGGTTGTGCTTCAATGCGACTGTTTAGCTTGGTAGGGCCAGCAGCAAGGGCTGCCGACTGTATTTGTTGGGGCTGGTCGCCCTGATTGGGCCTAGCTAGTCCAGGAATGGGGGCATTTGGTGGCTTGACACGGGCAGCAGAGGCTGTTGAGGGCACCTGCCCTGCTGGGGTGGAGACAACAACAGAGCCTGCTGCTGGCGGCGTCTGGGGCTGAGTGTGGCAGCTGGGGTGAGTGAGGGTTGCAGGGGGGCCCTTGCCCCCTATGGTGCCGGGGTGAAGTGCTTGGCCAGATGACAACGCTGCAGCTGGGGTTGCAACCACGTAATGCGGTGGGGGTTCTGGTACTGAGAGCCTTGAGGGGAGGAACAAGGCCGGGCCTCTGTCCTCCTCGACAGCTAGCAGCAGGCCTGTCAGAGCAGGGTCAGACGCATCTGCACACATGGCAGTAGTATTACTTCTGCACTGTGAAAGCTGGTGTTTTAGCGGTATCTCTGTATCAGGACTTGATCATATACTTCACCGCTACAGACACAGGCAGGATGGCTGATGATGACATATGCCATGTACTACCATGATGCTGCCAATGCCAGTAGCATAGCAAACAATGCAGGAAAACTGAACATCCATGTTGAAGCATAAACGCAGGCCCGGGACCCACTGCAAGGTCGAGATTGTACAGCTTTTGACACACCTGTCTTTGTCTTCTTTGTAAGCACTGCATCCAATGAGTGCTGTGAATTGGGCTCATCTCTTGTTAATGAGCTTGTATCCACAGCAGTGGCATCTCCTGCCATGTTCTGCTCAGCTGCAACTGCAGCTGCTGCTGTAGCTGCCTTGGCAGTTGCTGAGGCATCAAAGTCGCAGTTGGGTGCATCCATCTGAGTTGCATACGCTGGTGCAGCCGCGCCTGTCACAGCTCCAAGGCTGGCACTTGTGTGCAGATCTGTCTTGCCAAGACTAGGCTCTGTTTGAGCCAACTCAGGGTGAGTTGAGTGCCCATTTGGGTGCCCATTTGATTCAGGTTGGTCAAGAGCAGCGGAGGCCACATGGTCTGGAAGATCCAGATCAAAGACAGAATGGGCTGTTAGCAGCTCAGAGAGGCTGACTGGGTGCATGCAGCGCAGCTTGACGTTGCATGCCTCGGGGTTCTCATGCTGTGCCTTGGATGCTAGACTAGCTCCTCCCCTCTCCAAAGCGCCTCTCTGCATGGCAACGTGTCACACTGTGGTTATAGTATGTGACACACCTTTTGGGTTATTGCCTGAGCACATGTTGTTGACAAGATGCCACCATATGACACACAAATCAGTCATGTGTGTCGGCCACAGGGCCCTATCACAACAAAGGCCGGAGATTGTATGAGGCCATGTGTGCCAGAGACACCAGCTGCCTGCTTAAAGTTGTGTGTAGCTTTGTCCTGTGGAAGGAAGCTGCTGCAACATTTTGATAGTCATTGAGCACACAGTGAAAGAGACACCAAATGTTGCGCTTGATTTCAATCTCTGTAAGAAGATGCAAGCAGATGCGCATTCACCATGTGGCAATTATGCCCAGTTTGAGCAGAAACAATCCATTCAGAAAAGCAGGCACATTGCGCACACACTTTAGAACCTCCGCAACTGCCGACCAGGACAGACATGTAATAGCAGCAGAGCACAGGCTGTACCTGTACAAGATCACTGATGACACAATCAATGGTCTTCATGTTGAGGGACAGACAGCGGTGGACTTGACGCTTGCGGTCAAGCTTTTTCAGAGCCTGCTTCAGCACATTGGTGTGTACACCTCCCCAATCCTGCACACAGAACAACAGAGGGTGCAATGAGCTCAGGGGCATCTGATGCGCAATGTGGGTTTTTTGCCCTACAACATGTGGGTTCAAATGTCTGGAGCCACTTGCTATGTGATAGCGTGTCATCATCAGTGTGACCAACACGAACAAGCCTTACACACATGACAACTCAGTACCCGGATAGTACAGGGGAGTCTTGCTTTTTGTGCACTGAGTGGCAGAACTGCTCATGCAGCTTGGCAAGGGCAAGACATGGCAAAGCAGGAACACGCTTTGTCATGAACACAAAGCCTGCCGCTGTTCAACCATGTCATGCATCTTCACCGCTGCATGAGCAACTCTGCTATTCAGTACAGCAGTGTTCTGGTTTACATGAACCCTTGATCACAGCATAGTGTGATTGTACACCCTGACCGTCATCAAGCACAGTGTGGCATGGCAAACAGACAAAGCACCCTGTCAGTGAACTGCAAGCTCACCAGCAGATCATGCATGCAATGCAGCACAATGGCATCTGCTGCCCTTTGGCGCCATTTAGTCTCCTTGGGGTCTGGCTCCTTGCCCTTCGGCTTGGAGGCCAGCTTGTCCACCCAAGCCACAATCTGCACATTGCCATGATGACTCAACATGATGACTCAACATGATGACTCAACATACGATACCCAGCGGCCGCTAGAGCATCAGAGTCAAAAACACACACAGAAACATAACAGCAGTGATGCTGGCGTTTGTAGTGTGGCATTGAGCTACACACAGAAACAATGACACAGCGCAACAAGGCCAGCTTGAAAAGTGAACATGATGAGTGACATGACAGCTAGTTCATAGACCAAGTACACACAGGGTGCACCCTGGTGTAACTTACAAGAACTATGCATCGTGGGTTTGGCTGTTGGGTGCCTGTAGATGTGCCTTATCACATCTGCATGGAGGTACCATCACGTCAGAAAACTCCAGCAACAGCTGAGATAACAGGTGGAACAAATATATGACAGCTGGGTTTGACAGCAAAGTGCAGGAGTACGCATGCATTTGCAGCCTTCATCTAGATGCTGCACCCAACAGTGTCTGTCTAGTCACCTTTGCGATCTCACGTGCAGGGGCCACGCCAGCCTTCTTTGTAGGCTCATAGCGCATCTTAGCAAAGCCCAGAGGTGCAGGTCCACTTGCTACCTGTGAACACACAGACCAGTAGGACCCACAGAAGGATGTGCACGCATACAGGCATGTCCAAATATGAAGCAACACAGCTGGTGCTGAGTCAGAGCTGGCTATGCTTCGCAGCTACCAGCAATTGTCTTTACAGCATAGATTGCTGGACTGCTGCAAGAAAACAGGCCAGATAGACTTGCACGGAGGAAGTCTGCTGTGCTTTGGGACAACTCAGGGCCCAAGAAGATTAGTGCAGTCATGTATGCAGGCCATGCATGTTCACAGCCATACATGCCAAGACTTCTGATAGGTTGATCGATAGTAACAACACAGATGCTGAGATGCAGGTGGGGAGTTGTACCTGTATGAAGCCACTGGTATTCAAACGATTTATACTGCCAGTAAAGGCTGCGCTGGGGGTCAGTAAGGCCTTTTTGACACCAGGATAGTGTGTCTGAACATAGGAGTCCAGGATAGCACAGCTGATACCGCGCACATCTTGCAGACCCTGATGCCACCACAGAGCATGGTCAGGTCAGCTTTGTCTCTGACAAGATTAGAAGCAAACCAAGTGACAGAGACAATACACAAGTAGGCTTTGAAAAGATTGTAACTCTCCAGAAAAAGATGATACAATCTTGGAGCGGCCAAACAAATGCTGCACCTGTACAATTCCTTGAGTGATGGTCTCAAATGCAGCAAGCTGATCAGAAGCATTTGCTGCTGCTTGAGCGCTGGGTTGTGAAGCCAGCTGTTTGCCGGTTGCAACCTGAGGAGCCTGACAGCCTGGTGTAGTCTGCATAAACAAATCAGCCATACGAAACACGATGTACAAGCTGTTCCATAATGTTGTAAAAAATTATGTTTCCGATATCCTTGCTCAGGTACGTTTCGAATCTCTTGGAGAACAGGCCAAAGTCCAAGCCACAGGCAGTTGCCAGTTGTACATAGTCAGCAAGTTAGACTTTCTAGCAATCCGGGGTACCTTGTCAACATCCACATTTGCGAGATGCAAATCGTCATCCATATCAGTCATGTCATCATCGCTCTCCTCCGTAGCTATGAAGTCTGGGTTTCGCATCGCAAGATTTGTCACTACCTGACTAGCTGACGGCCGCATTACATTCTGTCAAGCTGCACTTGAGTCCCGCCCATCTAATGTATGTACAAAACAATGCAGGATGCGAATATACTGATTGCCGGACTGCCGCAATGAACAGTACCTTCAGCAGGCGTTCTTGAAGAAGAAGACCCGCTTGACAGCTTGACATCCAGCACATAATTTCGGGCCTGACACAAGATTCCGGTCAGAAGGCTTTTCGGCGACATGGAGGGCAGTATGGATGCTTTGGATACTATCAATAGCGAGCTGCGCAAGCGAAAGATAGAGAAGCGAGGTATGAGAGTGCACGCTTAGTTGTGTTTGATCAGCTTCTCACCTTGTATGTCAGTTTCAAACGTTCAGGCGCAAAACATCAGTAGCCTACTGTTGGTGCTGCGAAAGTGTCTGTGTGTTTGCTGCAGAACAAAGAGGCTACGCTGCCGGACCCATCGCCTGGCAGTCTCACAAGAGGCAGAAGTTCCACTGTAGAAAGTGCAAGCGCTCCTTTCCAAGAATGGAAATTTTGCTCCAGCATTTCAGAGACTGCTCACGACACAGGTATATACTCGGCATGATCTTGACATGATCGGCTTTGCTATGACTTTGACAAAGTAAGTGCCTGCAAGTTGCTCCTTCATGTCCCTGCTGCTGCAGCGGGGAGGCGGTCTCAGCTGAGGCATCTGTGCAGATGGCAGATTGGTTGCTAGCCAAGGATCAGAAGCAGCATTGCTGTCCCACATGTTGCCTTGGGTTTAAGACTGAGCCTGAGCTGTTTGTCCACCTGAAGCATATTGCAGTGCACCAGGTAAGAGGCACTTCATGCAACACATCTGGTGGCAGTCACATCTGGTGCCAAGACACACTTCTGCACAAGCTGCTGACTGCTGATAAACACACATACAGCTGCAGTTTGCCTGCCAGGTTGCTCAGTAAAGCATTACGCGCAGTTATGTTAGCATGTATTCTGTTGCTTTCACTGCATTTGCACCAGCTAGTATCAGCTGCAGTAACATATGTAACCTCTGGACGTGAGTTGGTAATCATGCATGTGATCCATCACGTGTAGTGCAGCGTTATCAACATTTATATGTATCACTTCCAGTGAATTGCCAACTACACTGTTGTTACTGATGATACTGATGTCTACCCACACACTGTTCTGGTGCCGGATCCAAAACCCAGACTGACTGCAGGGTACTAGTGAAGCTCAGCAGGCTACTGCCTTACTTCTGCCCAAGGATGAAGCAAGACTGATGCGGCGCGAGCTGCAAGGCTCCGCAGCTGGTACTGACAGTCTCATTGCGAGTGGAATGCCTTGGGCTGAGCATGTCCGGAGCTTGACTCGCTTTGACAAAGCTCAGACTCAGGCAGGAGACAGCCGCACTCAAGCTCAGGCAGGGGACAGCTGCGCCCAGACTCGGGCAGGTGACAGCTGCACTCAGGCTCAGGCAGGTGACAGCTGCACTCAGACTCAGACAGTTGACAGCTGCACTCAGGCTCAGGCAGGTGACAGCTGCACTCAGACTCGGGCAGGTGACAGCTGCACTCAGACTCGGGCAGGTGACAGCTGCACTCAGACTCAGGCAGGTGACAGCTGCACTCAGGCTGGTAAGCAAGTGCAGTTGCCCAAGGCTGACGCACTGACAGATCCAGCTGTCAAGACTGGTGAGCAGCTTTCACAGGACAATGCACAGACAGAGGCTGTCCTCGACAGGACTAGAGATGGTACATCAGTTGGACTTGCTGAGTCTGGCAGCACATTGCCTGAGGCCAGCCTTAGGCCTTTGCAGAGGCGTGTGGTAGCCAAGAAGCGCAGGCGTCTAACGCTGCTGTTCACCTCTAACCCTATTTCAGTTCAGGAAGATAAGAGTGAGAGCACGTTAGCTGGCACTGATAACATAGAAATGGCTATAATAGAGCCTCAGATGAGCAACCAGACAGACACTGATGATGCTGGAAAGCGGAGCAGGAAGGAGAAGAAATTGGCACGTCGTGAAAGCAGACCTGTCAAAATTTCCTGGCAGCCAAATAAAATTACCTTTGCTTTTGGATAACAATAAATGGAGTGTAGGAACAGCTGTCAGCATATGACATGCCCTGCTACCAAGCTGCAGACGTCAGGAGTTTGGGTTGTAACTGCACTGAAAGTAAAGAAAACAAAATACCTTTTGCTTGTTTTTGATTCAAGGCTCAAGCATTGGCCTCAGTCCAAGAAAGTGTTTGGTACAGGATGTTGCCTAGCTGACTGTGGTTCACATCTTGGTGTTTATCTCTGAGCTGAGCTTTTTTGGGCTTGTATTTCTATGATTCACAATAAAATCTGTCTGTCAATTGTGCAAAATTTGTATCACATGTTATGTTGTGTGCCTGATTCGTTGGCAGCAGTTTGGATGCTGAAGTTGTATCCATAATAATGGCAAGCATTCCTGCCACTGTTCAACACACACCTACTGCTGCAGTCTCTAGATGTTTGTATGCTGATCAGTGCAGTCGTGAGGCTGTTTATTTCCAGCTGCCATGGCGTACTGACTTAGAGAGTCATTGAATTGCGTAATGTTTTTGCCTGAAGCAAAAAACCCTCGCTTGTGGCATCATGCGGGTTTCCGGTCCTAAACTGCAGAGTGTGCTATGCAATGAGTGCTGTGGCGCTGCACCCTCTTGTCAAAGACACACTTTCATATGACTACTATGCATAGCATTTAGACCATCTGCGTGACATCAGACAGTATACTAGCCTTAATCAGATGGCTTCTCCCCTATAATCAAGATTTCCTCGCTCGCTCGCACACTCTGAATCATTCGTCAAGATTTATGAGCTGACAGCAAATTGCAGCAGCAGCATGATATCCATGTGGCAGCAATGCATTGCATAACAGGAATGTGCAGTCAGCATTAAGGCTGAGTGCACGGCGTGGTGGTGCACTGATGTAGATGCACCTTGTGGGGCAAATTCACATGGCTTGTGGCTGAGCAGAGAAGGTGGGTTCGAAAGCAATGGGGCGTCAGCATCATTTTCATCCAAGAATGAGCACTCACCATATTTGCCTAAAGAGGTTCCAGGCTCATGGACCAGTCTAGAAATTAGCATATTCCCTCGCTAGATCTCGTGTGTAATGAATGTCTACTATTGATCAGCATACATGCAGTATAGCCACTGTGTGTCTGCCGCTGTCAGGGTCACAGTCATTGAGTGTGTCAGTCAAGCTGGTCACAAGTATAGCTTGTGACCAGTATAGCTTCGTTTTGGCAGTTGTACTTAGAATTCAACATGACAGTGTGTCAAGATTGCCCTCAGTCTGGTGTGATGTGTTGCAGATGTTCCATTCCTTGCTGCCAGGGGTTCAATCTTACCACAGAATGTTTCCTGCTTGACTTATCGTTTATTGTGACTCACATTCAGACATTATACTCAGTGAGAAGCAATGCACAAAACTGCCTCAGTGCCTACACTCATATCCAAGCAAGAGCACGATCACTGCTCAGTAAACAGCCACTTGACCCCATCCCTGCATTCGACGTGGTGGGCAAAACACAGCCCAGCACTTTTGCAATTTTGTGCACAGCACTTTTGAACGGTACACCACACTGTCGCGTCTGGGGCAGTGCTCGTGCTCGCTTTGGGATACACTGAATGGGCGCAACTTTCAAACAGCCACCAGTTCACAGGAAATCCTTTGATGCTTACGGCAAAGCATGGCAGCGTCGATCTGGTCGGCGAAAGACACGCGCACTGCAGTCTGTGCGCGTGCAGTCTGTTCAGTATCT
>JAABUW010009079.1_pt1 | contig 11433 bp, 4 predicted proteins | sample 5560081 | NCBI WGS metagenome assembly JAABUW01 (sample SAMN10711882, study PRJNA513363) | rock metagenome | isolation source: Antarctica rocks | place: Antarctica: Victoria Land, Knobhead sud | reverse complement strand
AGAAAATAGATATTAATAGTTTAAGTTTATTTGTTCAATATTCTTATTAACTTTTATATAATAAGTAAAACAATATTTTTATTATTTACTATAGAGTGTCTTGCATAAATCTCTTTATTTGTTCGAATATATAGCTATTAGAACGTATAACGTTGTGTTGTTTATAATATATTATTACTAAGAAACTAATTTTATATAGTCTCAAAACATTGAAAAAGTTAATTAAAAAAAATATTAAACATATATTGCGAGTTTATAAGATATACAATTATGTTAATTGTTAATTTTAAAACAACAAATTTGAATTGTACAATTATTTTTGTCTTGCGGTTAAAATCTATAGCAAAATTTAAGTTAGCAATTAACTTAAAAAATACAACGCAATATCTAGTAGAAAACTCTATAAAAACATTTTTAATATCGCGTAGTCTTAAAGTCTATCTACTATTATTTACAAAATTACTATATCAATTATATTCGAATTGTTTAAATTATAAGATATATTAATTTAAAGTTTTGAAACTATTAACAAAGAAATTAAAACAACAAAAACATAAATAGTAAATTAATATAAAAAAGAGATATTTATTGACTATAAGAGCTAGATACAAAAATCAATTAAAATTTCAAATTTTTTAAATCTTTTTACAATTTTCTATTATTTATTATTGAATTGTATCAAGAGTTAAACATTTAAAGCAATCAAATAGAAAATCTATATTTCGCGAATCTCGCAAAAAAGAAAATTTGTTAACAAAATTGTCAAAACTTGTATCTAGATATGCTAGAGATTTCGAATTGTTATACAAAGAGTAGACATAATCTTAAGTAAAATACAAAAAATTAACAAAAAAGAGAAAAAAAATATAAAAAGATATTGCAAAAAAAAAGATTTAATATTGCGATATTAAATATTTAGATTTAACGAAATTGTTAACTTTAAAAGAAATCAAAGATATATTGCTAGAAGATCGAAAGAAAATTACTATTACGCAAGAAAGATTATTGAAAAAGCGTAAAAAACTATTAAGAAAATAGAGAAAACTATTAGAAAAACAAAGAAAATTGACAAGTTTCAAGAATTAGTTTTTCGAAATTCTTATTGTTGAGTTCGAAGAAATTAAACAAAGATATTAAGATTAACGTTCGCAACAAATTCTATATTAATAAAGTGTTAATTTATAAGAGAGTCTATGCAACAAATTAAAAATATTAAGACGTCAAATTAGAGTGTTCGCTAGCGCTAGATTTGCGACAATTATAAAATTAACGCATAGATATACTAGTTACAATAAAAAATCAATTAACAAAAGACGCAAAAATAGAAAATTTGTTCAAATTTATAAACTTGTTAGACGTTTGCACATAATCAAAGATATCAAAATTAAAAATATTAAAATGCGAAACTAACAATAAGATAACTTTTGATTGCTAATTAGTATATTGTTCGAAATAATTATTAATTTCAAAGATTATTGTTTTATTGTTTTCAAGAATTAGAAATATATTTTTTAGCATACTTAATATGCAATTGCGCAATAATCGAATTGTTTTGTCGCAAGCTTAAGTATTTTGTCTCTATAATTAATTTTGATTTGCTATTATTATATTCGATATTTACAAATAACAATTTAGCAATGTCTTGTTAATATATATAACACAAGAAATCTCTTGTGCAACTAGAAATTGTTGATTGACGCAAATTAACAAAAGTAAGTAGCAAGAGAAACAAATTAACGCAACAATTATCTTTCGATAAAAATAAATAATATTGTTTAAATTGTAGTCAAGAGTTTCTATAATTGAGTTGTTATCTAAAATAGCAACGAAGCAAAAGTAAATTACTAATTGATTAAGTTTTAACATTTAAACGTTACTATGCAAGATAAAAAAATTTCAAAACGTAATATTTTCTATATTGCGTATTATCGAACTTTAATATAAATTGCTACAATTGTACTTTTGCTAAATAAGTTAAGTACAAATAAGAAGTTTCGAATTAAAAGCAAATTTATCAATATTGTTTGTCTATTTGTCGAAGAATTGATAAAAATTTATTAGAAATTCTTCGCAATATTTGTCGATTTCGATATTTAAACAAATAGAGCATTTTACTTGTTTAATATTGATATAATTCTTAAGCGCATCAATACTATAATTAAAATAACAAAATATTAAATTAATTGTAGCGTTTTATTGCAAAAATATTAATATTAATAGAAAAGAAATATATAAATTGTTGCGCAATAAAATATAAAACAAATATAGTTTCAAATCGATTTTAATTATATATTGTAAAATAGAGTATAAATTAATACGAAACTAATCTTCTTTGTTATCAATTTAATTGTAATAATAATTGTATATGCGCAACTTAAACTTAAGACTTAATTCAATTTTAGAATTGTATAGTTAATTAAAAGTTGTATTAATTGTAATAATTTTATTCTTTGTTCAAAGCAATAATATTTCAAATGCAAAAAGTCGATTTCTAAACTTCTTTAAATTGAAAAGCGTAACTTGTTTTTAATTAGTTTTTGAAAATTTGTAATACTTAAAATTTCTCTTAAAATTAGAAGAGCAACAATTAGCGCAAAAAATGTAAGTTTTAATTTCAAGCTTGTTGTTTAAAAATTTAATAAACTTAAGAAACGTATTATAAAGCGTCTTATTAACAATTGAAAAGCTACTTATTTTAACGTCTAACAAATCTACAAGTCTATTTCGATAAAAACAATATAAACAATTTTTGTTTTTGTTTTGAATTAAGATTTCGAAAACTCTATTAAGTACTTTTAGAAAACTTAAAATATAAACAATTGTTATATTAATTTTATAACAAATTGTTGTATTAATATCTACGCATATATAATAACTTGTAGCAAAGACAATATTAACTAAAATATATTTCGCAACAACTTTAAAAAGCTTGTTATTTATATTTGTATTAAATAGATTTGTATCTTTATTAAATAAATTTAATTTGTCGATTTATATAGATTTAGTCTAATTATAACTAGAATCTCGATTTACTAAAGTTTTTTTCAAAAATATACAATAAATGTTGTTGCGCTTTAAGAACAATTTCGAAGATTTCGATTTAAAAATTCGCAAAAGTTTTAATTTAAAAATTTGCAAACATTCTAATTTTAAAGAAAAATATAATATATTACAAATCGAACGTTTAAATAATAATAAAATACTATTTAGAATATAGTTATCAACTAGTTAATATTATAACGCAAAAAAAAAATTGTAAAAATCTTTCAATTGAGAAAAAAAATATTGGAAATTGCTCTATTGATAGTTAAACAATTGTATTAATTTTAGATATAATTAAGTTTAGTTTCGCATTTAACAAAAACAATTTAATAATTTAAAAGCAATTATAATTGAAACAAAAAATAGCAAATTAAACAAGTAAATTGTTGACAATACGCAATACAAAAAAGATACTAATATAATTTTGTCGCAAATCAATATTAACTAATTTTTAATTAATTAGTGTCGATTAATTAAGTTAGTCTCAATTAAATACAATTTAAAAGTTGAATCTTAAAAAGTTAAAAAATATATTAATTTCTCGATTGTCGATAGTATAATTGAAATAACAATTGTATATTGCTATTTCGAGATATTTAATTACTTTATTAATGTTGTTTATTTCTTAAATTAGTTTCAAAATCTCGATTATTGTAGAGTACGTATTGCTAATATATTTAAGAAAAGTATTAACAAAGTTGTGCAATCAACACTTTTTAATTCTAAGAATAATTCTAATAGTTTAATTATTTTTTTTGGTTTTTTGTTGCGCAATATCAATTGCTTAGATGCGAAAAAATTTCTAATTAAAGTTTTAATTAATATTTGCTCTAAAATTGATATTTTAATTAACTTATACATTCAATTAATTATTGAATTCTATCAAAATATTCTTTACAATAAAAGTAATACTAAGAAGATAGTCTTGAATTGTTAGAACTTAATTTATAATTTACAAAGAATTTGTATTATTTTAATATTATTTAATTAAATTTTTCGCAAAATTGATAGATATATTTTCGATATAAAGTTTGTTGCTAATTACTAAGAGAGTTGCAACATTAACTACGCTACTAAAAGATATAAAAAGAATATACTTAATACTTGAATAAAAAAACTTAATAAAATGCTAAAAAAACTTAATAAAGAAATAAAAGAGTTTCGTAAAATGTAAAAAAAATTTAATCGAAAATCGAAAAAAAAATTGTTTGCAATTCGATTAAAAACTTGTTCGAATTTTGAAAAATATAAAATAAATTGTTTTTGAAGAAAATCTAGAGATATTTATAAATTTTCGTAAAAACTATACTAATATTTATTCAAAGAATTTCGAGACTTTTTTACAATAAAATAACGTTTTCTTAAAAGTAAACAATAACAATACTAAGTAATTTCGAAATTTTAATATTTTGAATTATTATTAATTTACGTTTAAACAACAATAAAGTTTGCACAATTAAAAAGAAACAATTTGCAAAATAAAATTTAATATAGAAAATTGCGTTTGAATAAAATGCACTAGCTAAAGTTAATAATGCTATATATATATTTATTAAGCAGTTTTAATTAATTCTAGTAGTAACAAGCTTATATTGTTTTAATTTCTATAGTTATACTATCTACAATAAAGTTAATATTTTTTGCAAAAATATATAATTGAATTCTAGAACTTTAAAAGCGTATTAATAGATAAAATGCAATTGCGTCTATATAATAGTAAGTTCTAATAAATATATTAGATAACAATTTAAATATTTGTCTATCTATATACAATTAAAAGATAATTAATTAATACAAAATAAATAAAAATATAAATACAATTTTGTGCAATATAGTTATATTTATTTGTAAAGATATATATTTCGATATTACAATTTTATAAATATTAATTGCTACACAACAAAAGTTTCGATTAATTTAATTGCAAATTAATTAAATATATCTAATATTTATAGTTGTCTAAGTGCGAAGAAACAAAGCTAAACAAATAGTTGTCGATTTCTATAACAAAGACAATTTAAGAAGCGACAAAATAGCAACAATAAAAAAGAAAAAACTTCGATTAATAAAGCAACTAGATACAAAAGTCAAAAGATTAAAAAGTTTGCTAATAGTATTGAAAATTGTAAGCAAATATATTTACTTTTTTATATATTAATAGCGCTTTGTTGCGTGCAACAACTTGTTAAAAGCAAAATCTCTCTATTTTGTTTCTCTATTTATATTGTATTTTTAAGACAACAAAGCAACGTTTGCATTTATTAAATGTTGCAAATTTTGTTAATTTTGTTGTAGAACTTAATAAAAACAAAACTATATAGAATTAATTGTAGCTAAAATAATTGCAAATCTAAATATTTATATCTATATAGCGAAGAGATTAACTCTAGAACTAGTTAATAATTATAACAAAAGCAATATAAATAAAAAATTAACGTTTAATAATTGAGCAAGACACGCGTAATCGACAATTCTAAAAAATTTTATTATTTTTAAAGTATAGCAAGAATCGAGATATAAAAATTCTTGTATTATAGCACTTGTCTCTAATAATCTTTGTCTAAAGATTGTAACAAATTAGTTAAGCGCAAATACAATTGCAATCGAAAAAAAACTCAAAATTTTGCAAAATTATATATATATAAACTTGTACTTTTTAAATATATAACGCGTAATTAAATTACGCAACAAAATTAAAAAAGTTTTGTTTTCTTACTTTTATATATTACGTACTTCTAATAAAACTAGAAAACAAAATAGTAATCTTGTTGTCAATTTTGTTAAATTTGTATTTTTGTTATATAAAATTTTTTATTTTAGCGTAATAATTAACGCGAAGCATTTGCGAGTTCTTTTAAACTTAATTTGAAATATCGAGATTGCAACAATCAAAAGTATTAACAAAAACGTAATTAAAAAGACAATTATAATATAGCAAACAATTAAATCTATAGATTTTAAATTGTTTTTTCGATTTTAAAAAGAAAAAATTATTTTTTAAACAAGTTAATCAAAATTTTATAAATATATTTTAGCGCATTTTCACGAAATCAACACGTAATTATTTATAACTAAATATTTTGTTCGCATTTATATTTGATAGAAGATTAAAAGCAAAACTACAATTAAAATTTAATTTATTATTAAAACTAGTTGCACTATTATATCTTTTGCAATTTATACTAGTTGCACTTCTAGAATTAAAAAAAGAAATAAAAACAATATTAAAAGAATTCTACACAATAGTAATTCGAAGAATTGAATAATAGTTTACAATAATTAGACACTTTTATAAAATATATCTTTTATATAAATTAATAACGTTTGTTTTAAAACAAAGTAGATAATCTTAAAAATTAAAGATCTTTATCAAATAGTAATTGCTAAAATATGTTGTTAAACAATTAGATTAAAATAAGATTCTTAGTTTAATATACAAAAAAAACATGCTAAAAGAATTGTTATAATTTGCATAAACAATCTTAATCTTTTAGATTTTTTCTACTTCTTTCTATATTAATTTATTTGCTTAAATTGACACTCTTTTTTATATATTAACAAAAAACTTATTTGCAAATCTTTTTTCAAAATATAAAAATCTTATATAGTATATATCTATTATAAGCAACAATATTAATAAAAAAAAATTATATTGATATTTTTGTTCAATAATTTAGTAGATCTTGTTGCAAATTTAATTAAAAACAATACTAACACATATATAATAACAATATAAGAAAATTATAATGTCTATTGATATATTTAACAACGAGCTAGACGAACTCGCGATTAACAACAACAATAAAGAAGACAAAGATATTAATATTAGATTCAAAAAACGCGTTCGATATAAAAATTTTATCGTAAATAAAAAGAACAATATATATTTATATTATAAAGATAAGTTGTCTCGCATTATATCGATAATAAATAATACAAATTATACAAATTAATATATAACTAATAGCGCTATTATAGTCTAAAAAATTTGTTTTTAGTTTTGCAAACTTATCGATTTCACAAAATGCTAATAGATTTGTGTCGATTCTAAAATTCTTGCAATCAACTCGATTTTTTAGAAGCTTATTTTTTCGAAAGTTCGATAATATTTAGCGCAAAAACTTAATAAAAATCTATTTATAAAAGATTTTGTTGCAACAAATAGTATTTTTAAAGTTTAATTATAAGAAAATCTTAATAAATACTAAACAATTTTTGATTGTTTTAATTATTAAAAGTTACGTTATTAAATTTGTAATTTTGTAATTAAAAAATATCAAAAACTTTTTCTTAAAACTAATAAATTGTGTCTAGACAATATATTGTAATTTTTTTGATTCGCGAGACAAAAATAAGATCGATTCGTTTTTAACAAATTATAAATACAAATAAATATCTATATTTAAGTATTAAGATTGACAAACAAGCAATAATATAATTGCAATTATACAATTATATAAGCGAATTTTGTTATACAATAATAAAGAGAATTCGATATTAAGTTGCAAATAAATATAATCTTTATTACAAAAATAATTTAGACAAAGCAAAGAAATTACTATTGAAAAATCAATTCGCAAACTTATTATATTACTTAATATATATTTTTACAACTATATAGACTAAGATTAATATTATACAAAAGCTTAAAAAAGTAAACAACAATAATCGATTTTTAAATAATATTTTTAGTAAAATAATTTACGATTGCTTTTTCAAAAAAAAGAACAACAAATAATTCTATAATTGTTAAGAGAATATAAAAGTTTTCTTTAATTTAATTAATTTAAAATTAATTTAATTTATATTTAACGCAATTTATTATTGTTTAATAGAGCGAATATTTAGTTTTCTTATAAAGATTTGCAAATTTACGTTAAACAAGAATAATATATTTAGATTATTAATTTTAGCAAACTAACATTAATATATAGTAAAGATAATCAAGTACGCGAAAAAATTGTAAAATAGATTGTTTGTTATAAAGCAACAACTTATAGAATATTTGCTTCGAAAGTAAATTAACAAGCTCGCAATTAGATTTTATAAATAACTTAATTATAGATATATATTGCTAGACACTGTAACAAACAATTTCGATAATATTTTTATCTATTTAGACTTCGATATCAAAAGATAGCGCGTTAAAACTAATATTAATTTAAATGCTTCAAACAATCTTTTTAGTTTATTAGATAACAATTGAGAAACAATAATACAACTATTTATATACAAAGAATTTGACGTAAGCTAATTATAGACTAGAATAGAGACAACTACAATAACAATATTATATTGAACAACAATTTTTATAGAAACGCGATAATTTTGTTTTTTGTAAAAGATTGCTTAAAATAGCAATAATATTAATTGTAATTAATTATAAAACAAAACAAAAAATACAACAATTATAAGAGCAATAACAATAAAGAAAATAACAATAATAAGATAAACATATTTATCTATACAACTATTGTGCAAAAATTGATCAAAAATATATAGAGACGTAAAACTAATATTAATATAAATAAGTATAGTACAAATAATTGAGTTAAACTTTAAGTTAATACTCTAACATATTTAGATTAATAACTATATTAATAGCAACAATAATTTCGAATTCGATTATAAAGATAATAAAGATTCGCAATATTTAAATAGAATAGATACTTGAAATAATATTTAACTATAAACAATTAACAAAAAATTAATTGCAAATCAAATTGTTAATATACAAAAAAAAATTGATAAGTTTCTATCTCTCTTAAAATATTGTTAAAAATATGTTAATATTTCAAAAACTCTTAATCAAAATAGTTACACAAAAGTAGATAAAAATAATGTCGAAGATTATATTAATATTAAGAAAAACGCAACTTTAGATGTAAGTTTATTAATATATAGTCTTTTTTTGATCAAGTTTAAACTAATTATTGCTTGTAACATTAGAAGAATTGTTTCAAAAACAAGCAATTTTTCAAATATAAAAAGTAAACAATCTAGTATATTAAACAAAATAACAAACTAATTAAAATTGTAATATTAAAGAAAGAAAATTGAACTAAACTTTGACGCAAGCTATCTATCAAAAAAAGCAAGACTTAATATGCTATATTGGCAAACAATATAACAAAAACAATATAAATATTAGTATAATTTCTAAGATTGTGTACAACGCAAGCAATTATACTAGATTAATACAACAATTAAATTGCTATATTTTACGAACGAAAATTAAGATCAACAATCAAATTATTACTATTATAATAGTGCACAAAAATAATCGCAAGAAAACGATAAAGCTTAATTAATTAATTGATTAAATTTAAATTGTAATTCTTTGTTGTATTGTAAACTATTAATGTATTTACAATATTAGCCAAATTAATAACATTAAGTTACAAATATTTTTCTAACATTTGTATCTTAAACTTGTTTTAGTAGTATTACGCAATTTACGACATCTTAGAGTTCTTTTAATATATAGCGCGTTTTTGATGTTTAAAGTTGTAGAATAACAAATAGACGAACAACGTCTATATAAGTTGTAAAATTAATATAAACGAGAAATTTACTTTAACAAGCAAGTATTGCAATTGCAATCAATATTAATAGAAACGACAAATCGATTATAAAACTCGACGCAATATATACACTTTATATATAACAAACTTGTAGAGTTAATAATATTTTTTAATATACGACAAATACAAGATCGAGTTTTTCTACAAAGATACAAATTTGTTGATTAAGCAAAATCTTTCGCAAAGCGTTTAGAGAATATTAATTAAAAGTTTTAAGCATTCGAATAATCGCGAACGTCGAATTTAGAATACAATAGCTCTTAAGTGCTTAGTCTTGCTAGTCTGCTTAGAGCAGCTTAGAGTTCTAGAAAAAATCGCCGATATAATTTTTTGCTTGCTTCGTCTATATAACTTAATTTATTTAAAAATTCTAATTTATATAGTAAAACAAGTATAGACTATTATTACTCAAGAGAAAAACAACAAGTTTGTCTAGATTAATACAATATATTAATAATATATTATTTCAAAGTTAATATTAAACAGAAATATTAACTATTAAAAATCTTGTTAAATAAAAAGAGTAGACAAAGATAAAAGTCTACAATAATAGATTAGAGCAATACAAGTAATTAAAAGAAATAATTGATCTTATATAAGAAATAAAAGATTATACAATTTGTATTTATTTGTGCTTCTTGATATTTAATTATATTAAGATTGTCTATACTTTTTGTTTTATATATTTGATTATAATAAGTGTTTTGTTACAATAGCTTTCAACAATTTTTTTTTCTTTAATAAGATATTTCTCGATATTTTGCAATTCTTTTACAAGTTTCTTATACTTTGTATTTACTCTAATAAATATTTGTTGTAAATTATAGCAATAATTTTGCAAAAAATTAATTATAATTGAGCAGCAAATATTAAGTCTTGCTAAATTGTTAAATTTGTTAATAAAATAATTGTCGATCTATACTATATCGAATTTTTCGAGATTGTTGCTTACTTCTTGTATTATAATAAAGAACTCGATATTATTTTTGTCAAATATTGCTATTAACAACAATACTAATTCGATTGCTATAAAAAGATTAAAGTAATGTTTTTGTAAAATTTTCGATACAATTTTGCACAAGATAGAGTTATTTTTTGATACAATAGTAGAAACAAATTTTAATATATTCGACTTTCGAAAGCAATTATTAATATATATATATAAAGAGATCGAAAAAGCAATATCGATTATTTCTTTTTTATCTATATTATTGTTAGTTAGTTTGATTTAAAATCGATTGTTAAAACTTTTACAATTTTTTTTTTTTTTTTTCAATTTAAGAGATTGAGTGTTGTTAATAATTCTGTTAAAAAAGACTCTTTAATTGACAATAATACTGCTATTGCTAATTTGTTAATTATAATATATCGAGAAGAAGTTAAATATTATAAAGATAAACAAAGAAACAAACAAGAAATCTGCTCTAAAATTATAATAAGAAGTATTTGAGACAAAATTCTACTACAAGATTTGCAAAGAATTCTAAGTATTCTTAAATTGTTATATTACTTAGATATATATTAATTTGTCTTAATATTAAATTATAAAAAATCTTTTTTTATATAGACTTTGTTTTTGTAATTTAGTTATAATTAACAACTATAAATTTGCGAAATTTTGTCAAATATATTACAAGAGCTTTTTGATTTTGTTAAACAATATATAAGTATATTAACTAATGCGTCTTTTTAAATCGAGATATATTACAATTGTTTAATTTAATTACTATATTACTTTTAGCTCTCTAATAAATATCTTAATCTATTAGAATATATTTAACGCGTTAACAAACTTGTTAGAACAATA
>JAABUW010009077.1_pt1 | contig 11434 bp, 7 predicted proteins | sample 5560081 | NCBI WGS metagenome assembly JAABUW01 (sample SAMN10711882, study PRJNA513363) | rock metagenome | isolation source: Antarctica rocks | place: Antarctica: Victoria Land, Knobhead sud | reverse complement strand
TGCAACCACTCGAGTATGTGTAGTGGCAAGATTAGCGTAGAAGAGGATGTAGAAAAGTAGGCTGTGCAAGAATTCAAGATGTCTCATCGCGCGCGCGCTCAGGGGTATTAGTACATAGTGGTAGCCAGCGTCAATGAAGCGAATCTTCAGATGAAGCTGCAATTTCTTCAGCTTGGATGGAGGATAAGGTAGTGAAAGAAATGGTCGGTCTACTATGCTGCCACGTGGCTGCTCATCAACCAAGCTTGAGGGAGCTGCTCCGGAGAAAGCCTCCTGGGCGGTCTCGATTACAATGGTGAGCAGTCCTGCGAACAGCAGATAGTAAGTGTATTATGACCCAGCCTTCGTGCGATGGAGCAACAACACCTTTTGGTGGTAGAGTATGTTAAGGACCCTCGAAGGAGTGTAGCTCTTGCCGACGGCGTTGGTCCGTGCTCTGGCTCCACGATATCGAGTCACTAACCGCCAACTCAACATCTGCAACTGGACTACGTTGGAATTGGAGACTGCAGCTTGAACGTTCAAGAAGGACCATGAGCGAACAGCTTCGCGCCGAATTGCCTCGACCACGTTTGAGACTAAGGCGCCCACCTTGAGCGCGTGTGATAAGCACATCGATCGGCGGCAGCGAGTTGTCCTTGGTCTTGCGCGTCCGATATAACAAGAGATACCCCGCATATCTTGGACAACCCAGATAGGCGGACCTGGGTAAGGTATGGGTTCTCGAAATGCTTTTGCCACTGATGAGAACGATCTACCACATCCCACCAATGGGTCGACCCCAGATCGACCTGCCAAACGGCTACGCCTGGCTGAGGATGCGGTCGCATCGATCTGCTACCAAATCTCGAACGCAGACACTTCTTTAGAAGTCGATCACATGATACTCGACTACCTTGCACACCAGACCATCGAAGCCTGCCTGGGAAGTCGAATGCCAGAACGACAGGGTGGTGCACTCTTGACTCTAGCAAGCAATCTGGCCATGGCCGATTCTTTCATGTCCATCTTTAAAGCACGCCATCCATCTTACAAGCCTGCTGCGGAGCTACGTCTCAGGCTGCGGCTTTCCCAGATGGCGACGCTGTGCACGCAGAGGTTTACCCCCAATCCGACAACTCCGTCCAGAGATGTTTTGAGGGCACTTCGTGTTTCGAATCAGCAGCGCGCACGCCAATGGATCGGAGTGGCTGATCGAATACCCTCCGCACGTCACGACACCGAGCCATTCGATCAACATCTTCCCATTCATGACGCAGGCCTTGAACGAAACCGAGCACATGTGCTTCACCAGCTGGGTTTACCGGCCGAAGATGAGCACTACGAAGACGCTTTCTATGGCACGGCAAGCTGCGTCTCTCTGTTGGATCTGATCCCGCTCTTCATGCAATTGTCAGCGGCTCGAAACGCAATGAACGAGAGCAACTTAACTGCGTTTTGGATGGAGCTTGCGTCTGAGCTGATGGTACAGGCGTGTCTCGAACAATACCTGGTTGTCGGCGCGCACGGGACTGATGCGGTCGATGAAGCATTCGCTTGGGGTCATAAGCCTGCGAAGCATGACTCTCCAGCGCCAACCAACGGTGCCGCCACGGAAGATTTGCAGGACGAAGTGAATGCGATGTTCGAAGACGAGGATTATGAGGTTGATGTCGAAGGCTGGAAGGATATGAAGACCTCGTACTTGGAGCTTCTCTTCGCTGCAAGTCCGGTGGACGGAGAAACTGCGGGATCAGGGGTGGACGATCACGTTACTCGACTGGAGACAGTTGCCGCGCAGCACCCGATCGAGACTCTGGAGACACTGCTCTTGACCTTTCTGTCTGCCCTTTCCGACAGCATGCCGAGACCCGTGCTGGTGCAGCTCGAACAGGGCAAGCTCGACGGAATGACGAAGCAGCAGACGGACGACTTTCTGGCAGAGTGTGGCATTGATCTCTCAATATTCAGTCTTGAAACGATCGAATGATCGAAGACATCGCGAAGGAGAGGACTATCAAACACAACAGTATATCATGGCGTGTTTCATCTGACAAGACATTGTGGTTTCGCTTTGACTTCGAGCACCTACGCACTCTTCGGACCAAGTGCTGATCAAGCTCTTGACCAAGCTTTTATATGCGACCCACCGCATGCCTGGCCAGATGCACGTAGTACATGGAATCAATGGCTCACCGACTCTTGGCCGTTGTGCCGTCGGCCGAGGAACGATAGATCGGGAGAGCCTACTAATGGGCAATTCGCTGGTTGACCTACCGGGTGGTTGACATTCGCTGAGCAATTGCTTTGAAGCTTGCTGCTCCTCGATGCGGGTGGACTTGATTGATCTCACGCAATCTGGGAGTAACAATCAATTGCGAGACATCCTAGATGTTGGGGGGCGCGAGTCAAACTACGAGAGACTTGGTGGCTGCCTCACTAGACACCCCACGCATCCTCTGCGGGAGTATAGTCAGGTCTTCCTGTCAAGCAACTGACGGCTACTTCAGCATCCTGGTGGACTGACGCCAACCCCGCAAAAGGGTCAAAGATCCAATGACTGATCCAATGACTGAGCATTGCCCTCGCCTGCTTATCCTGGGCTTCACTCCACTGTCCAGACATGGCAAGAGCTAAGGGTCCCGGGGTCCTTCTGCAGTGTCAAGTCAATGCTCATTATTGCCTGCAAGGCATCGTCCGACTCTAACGGGAACATTAATTGCAAAGCCATAAAAAAGTCCATTGCAAGTACTTATTATATCCTCAATCAGATGCAGTCTTTGCCGTCGTCAAGGAGGTAACAGCTGCACTTATCACTTGAAGATCAGGGCCTCGGACAATGGCTCCGTGCCTGCATTAGTACTTTGCTGGCGCGGCTGACTGTCTTCCAACGCGACTGAGGTAAGCAGGCTACTCTTTCCGCATTGGGCAGCATGTACGATAGCAAGAATGTTGTGAGAGCTAATGGCGGGCGATTCCCGCCGCGCGCAACAACAGCCACTACTGTGTTGAAGGAGATATCTCTCATATTGTTGCAACAAAAGCGACAGTGATTGTGACAAGAAGGGCAAACGGTCTGTCAGCAAGTCACCGAACCGCGAGGTGAACGGGTTTCGGCAACGCTTGTCAACCGAAAGCTCGTTTTGAGAAGGTTCTTGTGACAGTCACACCACTCTGAGCCCGCCCAGATACAAGCGGGGCTTTGCAGTTTCGCGATGCAGCGAGTGGAATTGCGCAACTATATCCGTACAAGCGAGAGCGACCTGCTTGTGGGGGCGACATCTCATGATTCTGATGGGCGGAGATCTGTCGTTCTATGGAGTCCAGACGAGGTGCACTAATCATCTGTAATCATCCAGATGAGGGGCCCAATAGCCTGTAGAGTCTGTAATACATGACACGACACGACACGACTCGTTTGAACAACGCGCAGACGGTGAATGTCAATGGAGGGGTATACGTGGTGCCGCTGCGGCGCCCAGAGGGTGGCCTTGGTAAACAGCCCGCCTGGTGGTCCGCTATGTCGAATAATATCGCAGGAGCCAGGATCGTCCCACGTGCTTTGCGAGCCCGGGGTTCAGGGTTTCCTACAACTCCTCCGTTCTTTCGACGTCGGCCGAGATCTCCAAATAAGGGCTGGGAATGTGAAAGCAAGAAAGCAACCAGTGAGGAGCTCCAAATAAGCCTTGCGGCATGGGAAGGGCGCCACACTGCACCGTAAGCAAAGAAGTAACGAGGTCCCTCACAGTGTCAAGGACGCGACTTGGTCAGTCTTTAGTTGACAACCAGACGCTCCGAGCCGTATCGGCAACCTGAATCCCGGGTGTAGTAGGGCGATAGACTTGCGCATGATGGGCGTTAGGCTGCTGGGAGCCTGCTGCCGTTCTCGGAGAACATTCGATCCCGCAGTCGTTGGCCGTGTACATGTATCCTCGCGTGAGGCTGAGTCACAAATAACGCAAATGATCAAGACGGGACATACACGGGGTTATGATAGCTTGCCCTACGGAGCGGGCGTAGGAGCAAAAAGCCGCTCGCATGCTCGCGTTCCGAGCGAGCGCAACATTATTGGCCAGGCTGCATTCAGCAACAGAGTTGTCCAAGAATCAGAGTTCTGTAGGCGCATAAAAGATTACGATAGACGGCAAGGCTTGTCGAGAGCAGCGCTGCGTCACTCCGAGGACGAGCTCTAGCATCGGCCGGCCTGCGGACCAAAAACTCTGCTGTTCTCCAACCCATGCACGGAGCCGATTACACATTCTGTATCCGAGAAATGATGCCAATCCTCTGCTTGGGCGCGTGCCACCTGCACAAGGCCTCGTTCGCACCTGCGCTGCCCGTATCAGCGCATTACCAGATCTGAGTCGGCGGTCTGACATGCTACCGGAGAGTTGCTCGCTAACCCCCAGGAAGGACGACCCGCCGGCTTATATCGCATTGAGCTCGTTCCTACCTACAGGCCACAGTAGCTTCGACTTTGTTATATGAGCGCCGGTCCCAGCGTTCCACATGTGGGTTTTCTCAGAGTTTACTGATACAGTAATTGTCCACCGATCAGGTGTTTCGTCATCAATCTGCACTGTTTCTACATATATTCAGGCCTCCTCCATCCTTATCTCTTAGCATTACCCAGGCACCAGACGTTTTCTCTCTGCTACTACCAAACGATTGCGGAGCCATTCCTTCCTCGCGTCAGGATGTCTACACCTCAGCGCACAACATCGATAGATTCGGCAGATGCTATTCGGAAACGAGTATGCAAAGCTTGCGACAGGTGCCGACTCAAGAAGAGCAAGTGTGATGGCTCAAATCCATGCACGAGATGCAAGGCAGACAACACGATATGTGTCTTTGGGTAAGACTGTGCAGCACTCCCTCATGGCATAGCATTTGCTGACAAATGCCAGTGAGCGGAAGAAATCACACGACAAGGTCTACCCCAAGGGCTACGTGGAAATGCTCGAACAGCAACAAGCACAGTTAGTCTCTGGCTTGCAGGAGATGTACCGGCGCATGCGCAACGGAGAACCATGGACTGGCCCAAAGCTTTCCGAGTCGACTGGTCAACCCCTCACGCATGACATCCTGGCGGGGTTGGGTCTATTGGAGAGGAGGCACAATGGAGACTTTGAGCCGTTCGAGGAGGACTTTGAGAAGATTCAATCAAGATTGATCGCAGATGGCGCCGAGTTTGTTCACCGAAGAAGCTCCTTCAGCTCGGACTCGGATCGAAGTCATACCTACCGCAAGTCCACGACACACAGTACACCCACGCCTCCCGTCTTCGAGAAGGATTTCACGTTCAGCGCAGCACCTTCACCTGCGGCACGGAGTCCAGTACCACGACAACGAAAATCTTACCCGGTGACGCAGCAATCGCTACTCCACCGCGCCCCGCCCTTGACCAACGATCCTCAATTGTTTCAACCTCAATGGTCCAGGACACAGTTCAGCGAGCCAGAGAACCTCATGCGTTCGGACTATGCAATGAAGACCCCGCAACTGGACCAGAGTCTGGACCAGGTTTCCGATATGTTCAACAATGGACAATGGAATGATTCGATAGAGCCCTATGATATCAACATGGGCCTAGATCCGTACCAACAACAGACATTCAGTTACCTCAACCAGTATTCGGGTATTCCAGACTACACCATGATGTCCTCGATGGATCTCGATGCGGACTTCAAGCAATTTGTGCAGGTAGCGACCTAGGAGGACAGAGACACACGTACGGAGAGCATGTGAGATGATTCAACCGAGAACAATGATGCCGCAAATAATGATGCAACGGTGCGAGCTCCGTTCGATGAACTCAATTCGGAGGGATCCACCCCGAAGCTTGTCACGAACTCTGTATTTTTGCGATCTTGTTCTTATTTGCAGCGTTCGAGCGAACAATACTGGGAGGCAATGGCAAACATCGTCGATGGACGAGGTGTTCTGGATGCGTTGAAAGAGGATACCATGGCTGTCGTTAGTTACGGGCTGGGGTTGTCCATGGGACCGATACCAACGAATATTACTATCGATAATGACTTTACTCCTTCTGATGGATGTTTCCTGTTTGCGTTGAATGTCGAAGTCATACCTTGGTCATCAACGCACTTCGACCATTTTGTCGACGGAGTACCACACTCGCCAGACGACTCTGGTCCCCTGCTGCAGATCATCCTGCCAAGACGGACCGCTCGCCGGCATTCGGCTACCTTTGCTGTACTTCGGGGATTGTGTCTTCTTCGGCCGATGGTCATTGATGACAGCAGCATGGCTGTGATTTGTATTCCTGACGAACCCTCAAGATCATCTTCATGGTGCGGCCGACATCGACCTCGGCGATAAGTATACAGCGCGGGTAGACTCCTCGCCGCGAGCAGCGATATCGCAACACCCCCAATTTTCAGTGTTCTTGCGAGCCTGCCCCTCAGGCTGCAGCAGGTCTCGCATCGAGGCGACCTGCATCTGCATGTCCCCCTACCGTGGCAGTCATGGTACACCTTCCTGGCTTCCAAAAGTCAAGAGTTGACTCGACACTACATACGCCCAACATTCGAGCATTCAAGCTGCAACACACACCCTATCCAAGACGACCTCAGACGACCTTAGCCTAAATACTGCTGTACCGGCTCCACAAAACCAACAGATGAAAGCTGGCGGCATCGTCGTGGTAAGTATGCTCGCCTTCTTTACTCCGTCTCGATACCATTCATCTCTGCCTCGAAGCACAAAGATCCTCGTGAGCATTCCACTAGCTTTCTTATCCACGAAGCCCCGCGCCAATATGGCAGACTCCAAATTTTCCGACAGCTTTACTTTCCTGCCGCAGGGTGGTATCATTCAAGAGTTCAAGGTTGGTGGGCGGAACATAGTGCTGGGCTTTCCATCTGCAGCTTCGTACAAGACGAAGCACAACCCGTTCTTCGGCGAGAACATTGGCAGGGTAGCGAACCGGATCTCGAACGCCAAGATCGACAATCTCAATGGGAAGAGCTATGATTTGGCCGCGAACAATGGCCCGAACACTTTGCATGGAGGGCTTGAGGGATGGGGCAAGAAAGACTTCGAAGGTCCGACGCCCACTGAGCGCAATGGACGAGAGGCGGTGATGTTCAAGTATTTGAGCAAGGATGGCGAGGAAGGCTTCCCTGGAACAGTGGAGATGAAGTTATGGTATATTCCTGGCGTGGAGAAGGATGATGGCGTAGAAAAGACCAGTCTCGAGATTGAGTATGAGGCGGAGCTGGTAGGCGATGAAGTCGACGAGACAGCAGTCGCTTTGACGAACCACAGGTAAGCTTCTGGAATCTGTTGTGGTCGCAGTCCCTGATGTACGCTTAAAGCTACTTCAATATCGGAGATGGCCCAACTCTGGAAGGTACTCAGGCTACATTGTCTACCAATTTGCATCAGGTGACCGATGATGGTGACATCCCAACCGGCGCGATCGACCCATATCCCGAGTTCGAAGCGAACAAGGAGTTCACGCTAGGCGCCAAAACTCCAGATCCAGACCACTGCTTCATCATGAACACTGATCCTTCGAGCGTGCAAATTGATACTCGAAAGGAGCCCATGCAGAAACTCTGCGCCTTCTATCATCCAAACACGAAGATCCACCTCGAAGCGCTTAGCACGGAGCCTGCGTTCCAGTTCTACACCGGCCGCCTCATCGATGTGCCAGAGATGGATGGGCTGCCAGCTAGAGGTCCGCGAAGCGGCATGTGCATTGAAGCAAGCCGCTACGTTAATGCTATCAACGATGAGAAGTGGAGACATAGCGTCGTGCTCAAGAAGGGGCAGACTTGGGGTAGTCGCACGATCTACCGAGCGTGGATGGCGTAGGCAGAACGTTCACGTGTATCGAAATCTTCGCAATGCTCGGATAACCGCATTTAATCAAGCCTGTGCATCTTCCATTGGAAAGTCACGTCGTCCTGCATGCTCCGAAGGCCGCGGAGGTATAGAGGTGCTTAGTCGGTTGCACATTGGTACTTTGCTCAAAGTTTTTCAGTCTGGAGTGGCACCAGACGGAGAGCACGCAGAAAGCCTCGCGTCGAGCTGCCTTGAGTGAAGGGTCACATGAGGTGAATTGCATGACGACAAGCTTTGTTCAGGCGTCAGGAATGCTTGATGAACCTAAACATCACTGAGATTGTCAAGCATGCGGGTGTACTAACTCAATGTTGTATAAGCAATAGCATTTGAGCTTGCGGAGACTGGCTTCCCGCGCAAGGGATTCCTACTTTAAGGTACCCTCGACCTGCAGAAAACGTACGCCTGACACCCTAAGATCCAAGCACAAGTTGTACTGAATCCTCCTTTGTCCGTTCGGTTTCGATCGTGGGATTGAAACTCGGTAGACAATTTGCAGGCGGTTCGGTACTCTCAAACCCGAGTACCTTGCTTGGTGATACGGTTTGCGTGGCGTCCACATGGCGCGCAAAGTCGACCCAGTCTACTTCCACGCACGACGGCGATCCTCAAGGCTATCTTGACTTCAGTTCAATAGTGTGTTGCAAGCTTCTCGGTCCACAACTGCTTCGCATACGTAAGACGGTGCAGGGGACATTCAGGATACTCTCATCAGGCACAGGCTTCCGAATTAGAGCGACACACCGTGGATATGTTTTGAATGATAATCTCGGAGGATCCTCCGACACTATTCAACAATGGTACTCAGGTCCAGGATGTCCTCCAGTAGTATGCGCCTCCAGGTAGCACTGTCCGGAGTGTCCATACTGTATACGCCCTCGTACGAGTGTATGCTCAATTGGCTGAGGAATGGTCGCAGCACAATCCGAGCAAAATCTTCACGTGCCATTGCCTCATAGTCTCCCTTGTCCGCACTTGATGGGTCGTCTATCAATGGCCGACGTCGTCCCGAGGTAGAGGTAGTACTGGCAACAGGAGCTGGTGCAAGTTCTCGAGTGCTTTCTTGGAGGCCGTCCACATCGAGATGCTCTGCTATCTGGTCGCTGAGTGACGAGGGTGTCCAATCAGGAGGCTGGTAGACTGCATCCGTGGTGTCGGTGATGTACAGCCACTCGTGGAGCTGAAATTCGTCCGGCGACAAGGCAACCAACAGGTCCAGCAGCTTGCAAGCTTGCAGAAGTGCCAGGTTACCGAAAGTGGCGCCTGTCGAAACACCAGGAGATAAGGACGTGAACGCCGCTTGCAAATTGTCGTTGATGACCGGCCATAGCGGAGCGAGGTGGATTGAGCTGGTGGACAGGGTGAGAGTGCGGCAAAGCATGAATAATTCAGCTTTCACTGCCGCCGAGGGCGAGGAAGATAAGTTCGCATCGAACAGTTCGACAAGCTTCTCCCACATGTCTCTTAGCTGAGACACAAACGTGTCTTTCGGCGCCGCCAGAAGGAGGATGCATATGCGGCGGAGGTTGAGCTGAGCCTTACGGTCCGCTTCTAGTCTTGCAGCACTCGCGCCAACACCAAACATGATGCCCGCACTCGAAGGCGCGACAAGCCGCGAGATAAGTTCTGGCATGCGCTCCTTGTCATGAATGGTCCATTGGTGAAGCACCGGGAACCAACACTCTTCCATGATTGCCACTGGAGAAGTCAAGAGCCGGGGATCGTTGTAAGCATCCGACAGTTCCTTCCTCCATGACCTGGCCTGCGGAGATTTCTTCGTAATTTGCAGTAGCAAGGCCAGTGAATTGGCCGTCAGGTTGCCCGGGAAAGCTTTCGAGTGCAGAAGTGGAGATATGAGACTTGTAGTGATGCTAGTAGTAGTAGTCATTGTTCGATCTTGGCCTTCCAGTATGACCTCAATGTTCGCCACAATACTTCTCAAGACGGAGATCAATCCAAGGTCTCGACGAGCGAGATAAGAATTCGTTACACCTCCATCGTGCTCATTGCTTCCATGGAGCGTGTCATCTTCGGCGTGGCTCAATGGCATTGTTGTAAGGGTCGCTGTAAGGAGCCGCGTGAAAATGTCGCCTAGGTCACGGCGCATTTTCCGCTGCTCGCCAAAGTTGGTGTTGTCAACCTTCTGGGCCAGCAACAGGATGATTGACAGGAGGGCAGGAAGGACTTGTCTATATGGCAAAGGGTTCGACAGAACATCTCGGAGGAATGCTGTGCAGTCCGGCCAGATCTCGTCCATCGCATCATCCTCTACCGACTTTAGGTACGCTTCGAGGAAAGCTGCGACATCCACCGCGGTTAACTCCATCGTCTGGGTTGACAGGCGCACCGCAGAAAGTATCGTTGGGTTCGTCCTGCTACACAACGCGTCCAAAGTCGCCGGGATGATGTTCTTTGGCCGCAAGCCTTGGATAGCATGCAACATATCCAGGGTCGCATGTGCGTGGCCCGAGACTGTGGAGTGGCACCACATGGAAATGACGACTTCCAATGCTTCCAACGGCTCCACTCCAAAGAATCGTTCAAGCAAGCGCCTCGTGCGGCTTCGAAGTTTGAGGGCATTATACGTCGTTGTGGCCGACGAGGTTCTGTCGTAATTCTCTGATTCTGTGTGCCGACTACACCACACCCAGATATCCACGGTGACGCGGACAGCATCTTGCAGCGCTAGGGTAACAGTAAGGCGACTGTTTGCTTGCGCGTTGCGGGCCGGAGGACCTTCTGTCTTGAAGACGCCTGCTGTAACATTACCGAGAAGACCCCGAGACTGTGAGATTGGCTTCAGTTCATGTTCAGCGTTACTGTCCGTTACCAAACGCTCGTGTGCTCGAGACAGGACTATCTCGAGTGCTTCTAGGAGCACCATTGCCGCTGACTCGGGTACAGCAGATACACTACTTCCAGTAGTGGTCGACAGTGCAACAAGATCATGCTGAATTTTGTCAAGCTCCTTGCAGAAACATTCAACAAGCGGCAAAAGGTTCGCAAAAATTGAGTCGGCGAACAGCGGTAGTATGTCTGACAGAAACAGTAGCCACTGATCCAGATAGGCCCTGGAGCTCTGCGAGGAGAACCCGAGCTTCAGACAATCGAGCAGTTGTAGTGGTGGTGCTGCCACGACGCTACTACTGGAAGAGGGCGAATTCATAGGCATGCCAGATTGTGATGGGCGTTCGAGAGAGATTGACCCTCTTGGACGGGCGTAGTGGACCCGTGCCGTTCCGTTGACAGGTAGTCGGAGGCTGAGGGCCCGAGTGATCAATATAAGCAGCGGTCCTTGCAGTTCGTGCGGACCCGCTACCACCAACCTCGTCAAGTAATCGAGAAGTCTCGACTCAAGGTTGAGGAGCTCCAACTCAGCCGCCGAAGGAGATGTTAGCAGTGCCAGGAGAACCGCGATTGACTTTCGTTTCAGTGAGACCGAAACATATGTCTCGTCCGTGATGAAGCTGCCGCAGTATGAAGCAAGGATCACAAGTCCGGACCGACTACTCTCCTCGTCAATCTCAGATATCGTCATGTTTTCTAAACATTGCCAGATCCAAGCGTCGTTGCAGCGAATGAT
>JAABUW010009076.1_pt1 | contig 11434 bp, 13 predicted proteins | sample 5560081 | NCBI WGS metagenome assembly JAABUW01 (sample SAMN10711882, study PRJNA513363) | rock metagenome | isolation source: Antarctica rocks | place: Antarctica: Victoria Land, Knobhead sud | reverse complement strand
ACCGCGACCACGTATACGTGGATGAGTTGCTTGCATCAACGATCTGAGACCGGACTCAGCCTCGAAGATTGGCTGCTCGAGGATAGGAAGAAACCGCTCGTTGAAAACTCTCGGGACTCCAATAAACTTGAGCACGTGTCGATAAATCTGTCAAATGCCCATTACCATTTGACCCCGATGGTGCTTGGGGCGATCGGGTTTGTGAGGCTGCTTCCGATGTTCAGCATGGGAGCAGGAGGGAGCATCTGTAGGGAATTGTTTGGGCTTGCCTGCTGCGGAGCGGAAGGTAGCTACCGAGTCTACTTGTGCGCGCAGGGCGGGTCGTCAGAGAAGTAAGGGGCTATTGAAGGTAGAGTTGTAGGACATTGAGAGAGAAGATGGCTTGTGCGGTAAGAGTAGCATACGAGTTGTTTCTTTGGATGCTCTATTGTTTACATAAAACATACTCTTGTCTCCAGTTCTAGAGCTTATGAGATACACAGTAAATTCTTTCCCTATCTTCCTCTTTGAGCCAAGCAAAGACGACCACATAGCGACTGCTGAAGGAGCTGACTAGCGTCGCTTACAGTTGAAGAAACGTATCTCGGTGACTGATATGCGCAGATAGTGAGCACATCCCCTCCTTACCTTATTGCAACGGACACAGCTAGCAATACTGTCTGTTGATCCCGCTCGTCTACCCAAATCCTGTAGATCACTGAGCCAGCGGATCTTTGAATAGACAGCCTCATCTGACTTGAGGTCCTAAGACGATCCCTCTTTCGTATGGCCGGAGGCTCTGCGAGGCTGGTGACTCGGCCGCGGCGATGGTGATGGAGTGTTGCTTGATACATGTACTGATGAGGCGAGCCGGTCATATAACAAGATGATTCGTTTGCAGGTTGCTCTGGGTCTATTCGGTGAGATCCTTGTGAGAATACTGAAAGCTTTGGTATCTCGACTGAATGCAGGGTTCTCGTGATGAAAAAGATCAGGTCGATCAACGACCTCGGCGAGATCATGAAAATATGCTTCCAGCACCGCGCTTTAATACTGAGTGGATGTCTCAATTGTTGTGGCATCACGAAGTTCAGGAACAAGGCCGTCGTGCCAGTAAGCTAAATGACTTCAGGCGACCGATCTACAACGGTTTGGCGAATCATGATCATGGCGGTCCTCTTTGTTGTCGAAATATTGGGAGTCTGAGGGTATTGAGCCTTTGTTATCTGTACTCTTTCGCTACGTCCTCGTTTTCTACCAGAGGAAGTCTTTGCAAGGACGAGCCAGCTTGGGCCACCCGATCGGAACGTGTCTCTATATTGTGAATGCCGTGTTTGGATTGTGAGAATGAGGAGGGTTTGGCCTGAATCCCAGATCTCCGCCGCTTTTGATGATGCAGATGGATCGTTCGTCCAAGGGGGTAAGTTGACTCTAGCCACCTGGTAAGAGATTTTTTTCTTTCGATGCTAATATCGATCCGGCACGGTTCCCCGAGTGGTGGTGTTGCTTTTGCCTCGAATCAGCTATCTATCAGCTGTCATTGGCAATCGTTCCGCCTAGTTGTAGGCTATCGAGAAAGGGCGGCACGTAGCCTAACCCCCTCACCCATGGGCTTTGCTCTCCGGCGGCGTCCGAAATTGGCAATTAGGCGTCGAAGACCGCATGGACGGTCAAACAACCTGAGATTGCTATACTCGCAGGGATGGACGAACTCAGTTGTGGGAGGTAAGATCTCGCTTAATGTGAGATCGTAGCTGGTGCGCGGTGGACAAGTCGAGCGGCTGAATCGAGGGGTGGCGTTGCTGTTTCCACTTAATGTGAAATCGTAGCTGGTGCGCTGTGGACATGTCGAGTAGCTAAAGGAGGTGATGACACTGCCGTCTTCATTGTCTGGTTCAGGAGGGTAAGGGTGGCAGGAGCATTGACTATAGTCGATGACCTCAATAGACTTAAAGGGTCCTGTGCGTGGCTCTGGATGGCGGACCAGAAGCACATTCTCCGGGTGAACAGTGTACATAGTATAGCTTGTTGCAGTGATGAAGATGATGGAGAAGGAGGATCAGTTGGGCTGGCGATTGGAGTGTGGACGGTGTTAATGAGATGGATTGAAAGGAAAAGGAGGTGGGACAAGACGAGTATATATACTCGGAGAAGTCTGAACATGATTGACGAAATATGCTCAAAAGAGAGATGGAATGAGCTCGTATTAGGCAGTCACCAAAGGTAGAAAAGGACTTTTTTGAGCCATGGCGTTGCAAATTCGCTCAAGTCCCTGCATTGCGGAACCTTTCAAAAGTGGAAATTTCAACCTAGTTGCCACAGCTCTACCTTGCTGTTTTCTGAACCATGTATGATCTTCTATAAGTGTTACAGACGATTGTGCTGCGTCCGCCTGATGCTGCGCGCTAAGAGCTGTACCCAGCGTAGTCATGAGGGTTTGGAATTGAGCTTCGAAAGGTCACCCACTAAATGACATGATGTATCCCATGCATTAGCCCCAGTAGATGATAATTCGCTTAGCGACCCTTATGGAAGTCTTCTCTTGCTGCTTCCTCAGGCTGTGTCGTTCGTAGTCTTTGGCGTTTTTTTGCTTTGGCAATGGGCCAACGCTAGTCTGTTAGTCCATCGCCACTTCCTCAATATAACATTTGGAGGTGTAGAGCAAGTATTCCTTCATCCGGTCAGCCTTGAAATTAGCGTCCTGCGGGTGCATGGGTTGCGTTGTGAAGAATCGTGATTCCATCGTAACCGGCTACGAGATCATGATTGTTGACACACCTTTGTTGTTCAAGGATTCTTTCCTGAGTGAAGCATTAAAATATTAAAATATTCAAAAGTTGATACATTAGTACAGCGCGGCGCCTGCCCTGCTTCGGCGGGCTTTCGGTGTACAAATCACTTGCTTTTATCCTTTGAGCACGCCGAGAGCCAGGAAAATCGGTTGAAGAGATAGAAGACGAGGATAGGATCAAGCACATGATTCCGGTATTCAGCTTTCTTCTTTAAAGATAAGAGAGAAAACCTAAGCGTGTTCGAGCTCGAAGCCACAACAGGATGACGAAATACCAATCTCATAAGACATTGACTACCAATACGTACAGTTCCTTTCCAGCGGCATGAAGAATTGATCTCGTACTAAAAGTCTTTGGTTTACCAAGAATGGATAGTCCTTGGCGGTAATTTCCTGGTATGGTGATACTGCTTGAATCGCGAGTCTCAGCCCCTTGCAAAACGCTTGAAGAGACGTATCCGTAGGCGGTAGGGAAGTTAATGCCACGGAAACCGACCTCGTGGAGAGCATAAGCTTACTAGGATTGGTCAACATGAAGGAACATTCAACAGTCCGTCGGAAGTTGTATCTACCTCAGGATCCTGGGGTTGAGGAGCAGCCCTAGCCTCAAAATATTCATGAGTGCCAAGACTACACTAGTTGCCGAACATTAGCCGAGCATACGAAAGCTGCAGATGGACGATCTGCTGGTACTCCCATGTCTCGACTAGACGCTGATTCTCGCCCGTCAACATGAAGTCTCCGGGCTCTGAGAATCATGGCTTTACGAGTATCGACCAAGCAGCTGCAGATGTGGTGTTGTCAGCTGCTTTTAGCCCCTCTGGTAACCGGATAGCACTTTCATCTGCAGACCACAGGATCCGAGTCTACGATGCTGGCCCAGACAACAGCTGGAATCTAGTCGACCAATGGCGTGGACATGATGCCGAGGTCCTCGATGCAAGTCTGCTTCACGCTCCACGTACCTTGCTCGTGTTAATGCTGTTTTGCAAAGGTTAGATGGATTGGTCCTTCTCTAGGACAGGCTTTTGGAACCATTGGTGGCGATAACAAGTTCAAGCTCTGGCGAGAAGATCCATCTCAGGCTCCCGAGGGTGGCCGCCGGTTCAAGTGTATTTTCTCCCAGTCGCCCAGCAACCATGTTGCTTACGCATCGTTTGATATCAAGACTGTCAAGGCTGAGGCTTGGGTTGTGCTGATCACTCACGATGGATTGCTAAGTCTCCTTGAGCCCTTGGAATCGGAGTCGTTGGTTGCGTGGAGGGAGACCGATTCCCTATTTCCCTTCGGTCAACAGTCTCGCAGCTCTGAGCCTAGGTTTGGATTGTCACTGCATCAAGCGGAGATGCCGTGTTACGATGCGGTCGCCGCTGGTCTCGAGCTCAATGCGTTGTCGCTTGCAGTATCAGCCACGAGTGCCATCAAGATCTTCCGCGCTCTTAAGCCGGACGAGACTGGCTATCAATTTCATGAGATGCTCGAGATAGCTACAGAGTCGCCACTCATCAATGATCTGGCCTGGGCACCAGGATGTATACGACCATACGATCTGGTTGCTGCCGCATGTGACGACGGATGTGTCCGCATCTTTGAGGTTACTACACCTCACAACTCTGATCTAAGACTCAACGCGCTTTTCAAAATATCAGGAGTCGCGAAAAACAGGACCTCGTCGATGACAGCGAGGAACGCTCCTTCGGGTATTGGGGCTGGCTTGGCAGGAGTATCACGCACTTCGACACGTTCCAACGCCCCTTCTTCCAGAATCAAGCACGAATGGAAGGAGCTTACAAGCCTGCGGACTGACGATGACGAGTGCAAGCCTGTGTGGAGGGTCCGCTGGATGCATGATGGTAAGCCTTACTATGGATTAGACGTTAATTAATGCTCATATAGACCTAGGTAATGCCTTAGTGTCTACAGGCGATAGTGGCACTGTGCACTTATGGAAACAGCAACTCAATGGGGACTTTGTCGAGTTTGCGGAAACTAAGCCTTCATGACTGTTGCCAAGGAAGACCCATGAACGAAAGACCCAAGAACCTTTTCGCGAGTTTACGATGAATGAGTTGACCAGTATAATGCCAACGTCGAAACGTGGAGTCGTCAAAGAGCTGGCAAAGCTTTGGGATGCTGGCCAAGATTAGTACCTCTTGAGGAATTATTAAGGTTGTTTTCACCGTTGGCCTGGCAACGAGTAAAAGTGCATTTGAAATATTAACTGCTCGAGCATATCAAATCCAGCATTCCTCACCAGCATGGTTTCTCCATCAACATCATCGCAGATGTCGCGCGACTTCCGCAACTACTTCCGGCGCAATGTTAAGCCCACTGAATCGGTGTCCGTTGCATCGACTTACGACCATCGTTATTGCAAGGAGCAACGCCAAGAACAAGATCACGCTTTGCCGACATCAAAGGTGGCCAATATCGATTCACAGAAGCGTCGAAGACGGCATCGACGTAGCGAGATGCGGACAGTCAGCGAAGACGACGCGCTGATACAGCGGGCAGCCAATCCAAGAACAGGGGTCATCAGCCCTTTCATCACAGGCTGTGGCGATGAGCAGTGTGTAGCTTCGGATTATCTGGCGGTCGGTAAGGAGAAAGCAAAGCCATCCCCGTTGATCCGGATTGCAAGAAAGGCGGTGGGTAGCGGGACGAGATCACGAACGCACGAGCCCATCAATAGTGCGGTCCCGGATGCAGATGCAGCTGCCAAGCCCCCCCCGTCTATAAGACTGAGTCAGTATCTTCCACGTCTAGAATTCCTTCATCCATCGCATTTCGCCAACATGGAACGATCGTACCGCCGCCCGGCGCATCTTCTCCCGCCCAGTCTACGGAAACAGCAACGCGACGGACCTGCCAAGCGTACTGTCTCCACCATGCAACCTGAAGGAAAGACGTATCAGCGGCCCCATATTCATCGACAGGACGGCAAGACCAGCGTCCCTCGAGTCGCCGAAATGCAGCCCAAATGGCCTTCCCAGCTCTGCCATTGCTCCAAGTGCATTCCGCAGTCATCGTTCAAAGAACGAAAGCCCGAATTGCCGCAATGCCTAGATGGGAGCCCGAGAGCTGCTCCAGGACCCGACGATGGCGAGCCGAAAAGCCAGGCCGAAGTTGATCTGGTGCGCGCCAAGTCGAGTCAACGGGAAGGATCCAAGCCTTTTATATTCCTCCACCTCCTGCCTAACACCAGGTGGATACAGACCCGCTTGATTGAAATGCTTACTCATGTGTTAACGACCTTACATCATGCCTCACCGGCTCTGCGAGTATTGAGATCGCCAGAGACTGCAAAAATCGACGAGTATGCTGGAGCTCTAAGGCATGTGTTTCTGGCTGGTATCTATCTACTTGTGCTGCTCAATCTGGTCGCGTTATTTGGGAAAGCATTGCGGTTTGTTATCAAGATTGCTGCTTTGGTAGGATGGCCGGTCAGAGCGCTTTGGCTGATTCTTAGCTGGGTTATGAAAGTATGAGACAGACATATGTGTATCCGTCAAAGACCACATATTCTTCATGCGATCTCAATATGCGTCGACGAGCAGTCGTCCAGTCATAGCGCGGCTGTGCATATTCCTTTAGAAGCTTTTGAATTGAGACATCTCTTCCTTTCACATTCTGTCTTACAGATGGTCTCGTCCAGGAATCGAATGATAGGAAGTCAAGATCTGAGAGGAGAAGTCTACGCAACAGCGCCAGAATGGCAAGTTGTGACCACACATTTCTGCTACGATTAGCGGTATTAATACTAATGCCAGAAATGCTGTTGCCCGAAGTGTTGAGTCCTTTGCAACCAGTATTGTTCAATAATGGCGCCTCCCGAACAAGCCACTATCTCAAAGCAGATTTTATGTGGTAGGCGACCACGGCATCAAATTGGCGATCTGTGTCGCATATATGACTTGCTGTTTACGCGTATGGCTTCGTACCCGAGCGCTTGTAAGAGACGATTCAGGTCACGTTGAGGTCTGAGATCATCCAATTCTGTAAACTTCCATCTTTTCAACGCTCAAAAGCAGTCAGACCAAGTCTCCCTTTCCCATCTTCGGATGTTTTCTACCTTCAGAAAAACTTTTATGTTGTCACGCTGCCAACAATGACTATTCTCTTCTTCACTTTGGCCTTCCTTCTATGTACACCTTCCTTTGGTCGTACACTTGATCCAATTCTTCATTCAGGTTCAAATAATAGCACCAACTCTACCACAAACTTGCTGAGTCCTGGAAACATACCAAATCCCTTCATCTGGGATCCTGACCTAGGCCATAAGCTTTTCTTCGACCGTAAGCCCTTAGATCACCGACACCAATCCAACCCAGGAGTCAGTCAAAAGAATTGGCGGGCTGCAGTCGTCGAAGCAGCCCTGAAAGCCGTTGCCATGCAACAGCAAGCGCATGTGGAGACCGGAGCCATCGTCGCTGACAATCGCTTCCTCTACGAAAACACATTAGCTTTATCCAGCCACGGCACATTATAGATCCCCTCGGCGAATTCGAATTGAGATGAACCGAAGAGGGCGTTTCTCCATCCATTACAAGGACGTTCATTTGATCCTGCATGGGCTGTTGGAGTACGCGAAGATCTGGATCAGGCCGAATCATGACGCTCAGGTTTTGATGTGTAACGTCACCATGTACTCGATGGATGCCGGTCCCCAATTGGAAAGCGCCGAGGGGTCTGTTAGTCTGATCGTACCTCCGATTCCCGGCACGTCCGCTGTGGCGGAATTCCGAGGGCGATGTTTGCGTTGTTCCTGTACTCAGTCTGCTTTAGCTCGTCATCGCCTGTGTACATGGTTACCAATATCAATGCTTTCTCCATCTCACTGTATATACATGCTGCTTTTGTTTAGATTACGGGCGGATCATGTCCCAAGAAGCTCAATTATCAAGCATGTCGCGTCATCTGTATTTCCATAAATGAATGCCGAAACCAAGATTTCCTTGCAACCCCGGCTGGAACGTCCCTGCGAGAAATCTACATATATAGAGCAGCCGGATCTCGGGCTCGTGGAATAGTGCTTTGATAGATGCCGTGGAAAGAGAACACAAGCATGCAGAAATGCAACGAAGTGCCAGAGCCAGACAGAGCATCAGAAAGAGCGTGCCCACTCTAGCTGTGCGTTGTCATTTATACGCCGTAGCATGTCGGGTTGGATCTAAGGGGATAGGATCCGCCCCGTCTGCGGATCCTTGGCGCCAAACCCCACACAAACCAATAGAAAGAGAGTACTTGTTATTGTTCAAAACTTCTCGGATGTGAAATTGTCAAAATTGGGAGACACATCGTGAGATGTGAAAAGAAAAAAACATCAACGACGTCGGGGCCTTTAATTGTATTAGCTATATTCTCGATCTCATATAGGTCATAACTAACTCAACCGGGATTTGAACCCGGGGCCTGTCACATTTAGAGTGTTTGGGAACACCCAGGCCTTGTAAACCCGAAGCGACAATCATACCACTGTTAGGTTTAGGACTTTTTCAAGATCTTGGGTTTACATTCGAAGTTGTCAAATGTCGACACGCACCTAGACCATTGAGCCCTACTATTCATACAATCGTCTTAACAATGTACTTAATGATGGGAATGTAATATTCCCTAATCGGGCTTGGTATATCTTGCTGTTGGTGCCAACCTTCTCGTGTCTTCATGCACCATTGGTCTCGTAGAGACCAAATTTGCAGATCTGATCCATTGTGAGGCAACAAAGCGTCAAACTTGTCACGCGAAGTCTTACATGGCTGAGTCGACTCGGCCGTTGGTAACGGTGAGGCTCTCTTCATCACGATGTAGCTTTATATAAGTCGAGACCTGGAGCGGCCGCAGACAGCTATTCCTATCAACACAATGAGCTTCTATCTTCAGAAGTCACTTACGGAATAGTCTCGAAGGCTTACAAGATTCCAGCCAGAATCTGAAAGCGAAGGGCCCCCTAAGAATGAGCGAAGAAGAAGTGCTGGCAGAACTCAACCGAGATCTTGCAGCGCTGGTCGAGATCTTCCCAAATATCCAGCCTGAGGTGTTCCGGGAGATACTGAGCACGTTGAGCGGTACCAGGCGCTTGCAGATCGCGTCGAAGAGTCTGCTCAAAGATCAGGACGCTCATGTCAAGGGAAGATGGCGTGTGCCTGGCAAGATTACTGGGGCGGTAAAGGATGGCGCGGACAAATCAATACCCAAGCAAGATATTTTCAGGAGCAAAGGCTACAAAAAGGCTGTCAGGGCACTGTTGTGTCAGGAGTTCAAAGGGCTCAGTAGAAGCTCGATCGATGCAGTCCTGGCGGAGAAGAATTTCTGCTATTCGCTTGCGAGACCGACGCTCCAAGAAATCGCTGCCAGAAGCTGGAGATATAGCATCACGTCGGTGTTCTGGAGATGGAGAAAGCCAGCCGGCGGTGTGCTGGACGACCATCCTATGCTGCTGTGGGACAAGATTTCGGGACAAGCAGCAATGGCACGACCTTCACTGAGAGAGACTGGGAATGCTGCGCTGGACCATGAACTACACCGTACAGTTTTAGCACCTCTGTTGGAGAAATCCAAAGCAGCGCAGGCAGCTATTGACTGGGAGCTCGCGCTTTGCGTCAATGACATGGAAGCTGAGAGCGCCGGAGCCATCTACGAATGCGAGTGCTGCTTCTCGGACACCACGTTTGAGCAGATGTCAACATGCACTACCGGTGGCCACATTGTCTGCTTTCGCTGTCTGCGCAATGCCATCAATGAAGCGCTATTCGGCCAAGGCTGGGGCAGGAATATTGACCATGATCGTGGACAGATCAAATGTATGGCTCCAACATCTGGCGAGAGCTGCAGTGGCTGCGTTCCCCAGGCGATAGCCAAACGCGCAGCAAGTCAAGAAAAGGGCGGTCGAGGGATCTGGGACAAGCTCGAATCTCGTCTTGCTTCGGAAGCCCTCCAAAAAGCCCAGGTTCTCCTGGTGCATTGTCCTTTCTGCTCCTATGCGGAGGTCGACGAACTCTACCTCCCTCCATCATCAATCCAATACCGGCTAAAGACCTCCCAACCGCTCACCACCCTCTTCATCCTCGCGCTAACCCTTGTATGCATACCTCTCCTCGTCCTCTACGCCTTACTCTGCCAGACACTCCCCTCCTTCAACCTCCCAACCCTCACCTCCCTGAAATCCACCTCCCTCCACAATCTCACCCGCCGCAAACACCTCTCCCCCCGCTTCCAATGCCGCTCCCCGACCTGCTCCACCTCGTCCTGCCTCCTCTGCCACAAACCGTGGCACGACCCACACGCCTGCCACGAATCCGCCACCCTCTCCCTGCGCACCACCATCGAAGCCGCCCGCACCTCCGCCCTGAAACGCACCTGCCCGCGCTGCGGCCTCGGTTTCGTCAAGGACAGCGGCTGCAACAAGATGACGTGCGGGTGCGGGTATGTGATGTGCTATGTGTGCAGGCAAGGGCTGGGCAAGGAAAGGGGGTATGAGCATTTCTGTCAGCATTTCCGACCGGCGGGCGGGGCGTGTGGGCAGTGCGAGAGGTGTGATTTGTATAGAGGGGAGGACGAGGAGGGGGCGGTTAAGAGGGCGGGAGTGGCGGCGGAGAAGGAGTGGAGGGAGAGGGAGGGCATGGTTGGAGTTGAGGGGATTGGGGGGCTGGAGAAGAGGGTGGATGGGTGGTGGGAGGGGGAGTGGACGTTGCAGAGGGTGGTTGATTGGTGGGTTGAGGGGTTGGTCAGTTGTTGAGTGAGTATCATCTGCTTGCTGCACTGAGCGTAGGCGTTTGCAGGACGGAACCAAAGGACTTGCTGAGCGAAAATGAATGCTTTGATGACAAGCAACGCTATGTATTTGCACATGGGTATAGTTCGAAGCAAATTCCACCAGCCAAAGCCCACATCTGGCCCAAAGTTACAATCAGACGCCCAAATGCCGCTCTTTGCTCCAAGCACCATATGCCATGCCCATCTAAGGTCGATGCAACGCCTGTAGCAACTACAACGATCGATGCAAACCCGTGATGAGCTCTCATAGACGCCAAAGTCCGCCTCTGCTGGCCCCTATGACCTCTTCTCTGGCGACCCACGCACAACATCCTCCGCTCCTCTTCTCAACCTATCAAGATCCTGGTTGACAGCGGTAAACTTCCCTCGGACACGTTCTTCTCGTTGTCCAATCTCCTTCTCAAACTCCCACGCTGCCTCACGCTTCGCTCTTCTAGCGTCTTTGTATCGTCCCAAGATGTTGGAGAACTGTTCGATAATAAGGTCTCCAGTCTCCTCGTATTGTTCAATCGTCAGACTTGCAAAGACTGCCTTACGTTGGGCTTCAGAGTCTTCGCGACCCTTGAGCTCTTGTGCGTACTTTAGTTTTTCGGGTAGGCTTGCTTTGGCGATGTCATTGGGGATTATGCCGGTACCATGCTTGGGTATATGATCGAAGGACTCGCTATGCAACAATTTGTAAGGCATGCCAGATAGTTCTTCTGGGGTGTAGTCCAATCCTAGAGCCCGCTTTCGAGACTCTGGCTTCTTTGCTTGCGGCTTGGCGGGGTTATCTTCCATCTCTTGACCAGTCTCGGGGCCGGAAACTTCATCCTGGCCTTGATCTTCAGTGGCAGGGCGCTTTGCATTTCCGTTAACCCTCTGGTCTCTCGTGCTAGTAGCAGCTGGCAT
>JAABUW010009073.1_pt1 | contig 11436 bp, 1 predicted proteins | sample 5560081 | NCBI WGS metagenome assembly JAABUW01 (sample SAMN10711882, study PRJNA513363) | rock metagenome | isolation source: Antarctica rocks | place: Antarctica: Victoria Land, Knobhead sud | reverse complement strand
TATAAACTCTATAAATTATTTTAAAATAAACCTCGAAATTAATAATTAAATAATTAGAGTAAATAATTAATAGAAATAAAATATATTATATTTATATATATTTAAACCTTAAAAAACATTAATATTATAGTATATTTAGCGAATATATAATTATATATATAATTAATAAATTTTATAATTATATTATATAATTTAAATTAAATTTTACCGCCCCCGTAATCTCTTTACGGAGATAGCGACCCTCTAATATAGTAGTACTACGCTTCGGATTAGTGTAGGGTAGGGTAGGGATCGAGATATAATCTCTACCCTAACTTAATATAGAGATCTATTAGTATAGAGCCTAGGGTAGAGTAGGGTAGAATAAGATTTTATTAAAGAATCCCTATTATATTAAAACGGATTTTTAATAATTATTATAATAACCCTAGGGACGTATTATAGTTACTATTACCTCTATAAATATATATATTTATAACTACTACTATTTTTATAGATATATATATTTATAGTTACTACTACTTTTATAAATATATATATTTATAGCTACTACTACCTCTATAAATATATATACTCATAGCTACTACTGCCTCTATAGATATATATATTTATAGCTACTACTATCTTTATAAATATACGTATTTATAACTACTATTACCTTCATAGATATATATATTTATAACTACTACTACTTCTATAGATATATATACTCATAGCTATTACTACCTCTATAGATATATATATTTATAGTTACTACTACTACTACCTCTATAGATATATATACTCATAGTTATTACTACCTCTATAGATATATATATTTATAACTACTACTACTTTTATAGATACGCGTACTTATGGAATAAATACTCGGATTTAATAATTACTCAAGTTAATATTAAAATTAAGACTATTATTAACCTAAAGTTAAATATAACCGAAGACTTTATTAAAGACGTAGTTTAATTCATTTATTTTAAAATTAAGAGGACGTTTAAATAATAATTTAACTTTAAATTTAAAACTAACTCTTTTTAAATATTTATTAATATATTTTAATATTAATATTTTTCTTTAAACTTAATATTTTATTCTAAAGAATATTTCGATTTAAAATAAGTTAAAAGATAAAGAGTAAAGAATAATAATAAATATTAATTATAATAATTATTATAATAATCGTCTCTCTATAGTATAATCTATAATATATTTTATTATTAATCTATAATAGGAGTAGTAGTAGTTATGAGTATATATATTTATAAAAATAGTAGTAACTATAAATATATATATTTATAAAGGTAGTAGTAGTTATAATACGTCTCTAAAGTTATTATTTTAGTATAATAGAGATTCCTCGATAAATCTCTACCCTACCCTACTCTAGTTTAGGGTAGGAATCGAACCGCTATCTCTACCCTACGCTCTACTTTATTTTACTCTACTCTAGTATTCCCTCTAGAAATCTCTATACTAATCCGAAATATAAATAATACTAGTAATAAATGAATAATGTATTTATAAAATTATCTCTATAGTATTAATACATAGTAATAATAGTTAATTAAATAATATTTCTTTCGTCCCTATAGTACTATTATATATAATAGTAACGGAGCGAAATAATATATACTATCGTTCCTATAATATTTATAGTATTTATAGTAAATATAGTATATTAGATTATTCCTATAATATTTATAATATTAATAACGGAATAACGGTGGCTACTTCTACTATATATTTCTATTATACTATAAGAAATATTAGTAGTAAAGTATTATATATAACCGGTACAGTCTTAATATTATACCCGGAGATTAGTAATAATATAATTACTATAGTAACGGTTATATCTATTAATAAAAACGAGATAACGGAGCGGAGGCGCGTATCGATATATAATAATAATAAAATATTTAGCGCGACGGTTTATTATTAAAATAAACTCGCTCGCCTATTTATTTTCTCTCTTCGTAACTCTTTTAATTTTTTATATATATTATTACTCTAGCTCTATAATAGTATTCTAATATTATAACTAATATATAGATAATACTCTCGTTATATATAACTTTCTTTTAACTTTATAAATAACTCCTATTTATTAATAATATTAATTTATTTATATTAATTTATTCTAGTTATAAATATACTAGTAAATATAACTAGTCCGTTATTAGCGCGACTACGTAATATTAATTATAAAAGTAATTTATTATACTTCGTAACTTCTTTACCGGGTCTATTTCTATTAGTTTAATAATATTTATATTCGAGGTACGTCCCCTCCTTATATACTCTATTATATTAATTACTATAGAATCGACTATTACGTAAAAGTAAACTATAACTATAAATTCTAAAATAATATATATTAATAATAATAAGACTCCTAAAGAAAATTATAAATATAAATTAATAAATAAATAAATTACCTAGTAGTATAAAAAATACGATAAAATAATAATAATTAATAAATAAACTCTTATTATAATCGTTAATTTATAAAATTAATTAACGGCGGCGAATTAGCGTATTAAACAATTAAAGGCGATAAATAAAATTCTCGAAGAAAAAATCGAGAGTTTCCGTTAGTATAAACGGGACCTAAAGAGTCCCGAGGAAGTTAATATTTTTAAGGATTATACTAAAGAGATTATATCTTCTTTTAATAATTTCGATAGTAACTAAATCTTTCGTGCGATATAATAGCGATATCGAATTCTTTTTTCTTAAATCGGCGCTGGCTAAACTTACCTAGATATATTATTTAATATTATATTTTAAATATTTATATAGACTATATCTAAAATTAAAGAATTTTTATAAATACGATATTTTATTACTATTATATATAAATAGTTTTAATAATAAATTAAATTTAGTTATAATTTAAAATTATATAATAAAGTTATAAATATAGAGGAGAACGTCCGTTATATAAATATTAATATAAAAGTAGTAATATTTACTTTTAATATCGGCTCTATTTATTCTATTTTATTATTTTATACGACTAGGTAATTTCTTTAATTATATTTATATATTTATATTTATTACCCGCTTATTTAAAGACTTTAATTAATTTATTAATATTAATAAACTCTTCGTTTAGTAATTATTAATTATATTCTTCGCCTTAATTAATTTATTTAATTTTATACTAGATATTTTCTTTATTTTTAATTTTATTAATTACCTCTTCTACTTTCTATAATTTATTATTATTAATAAATTCGGGGGTTTATATAAAAGAGTCCGCCGTATTAATATAGTCGCGAAGATAATATAATTTAAATAATAATATATAAAAGGTATTATAGATTCTATATATAAAAAGTAATAATAGGTAGTAAATTTATATTTTTATTTTATTAATAATCTTAAAGAGCCTTATAAACTTATAGGATAATTTCTTATTTAAGCGCTTTTACTTTAGATTTTCCTCTTTTCAATATAATTAAATCGCTAATTTTATAACTTTATAATTTATATATTTTATTATACTATTTAATTTAGTATTCGGTAGTATTTTAAAAATACTTTATAGTTTTATTCTTTAGAGTTTATAATTATCGTATTTTATTATTTATAATTAGTATTCTTTTTTCTCTAGAGTCGTCCTCGACCTCCTAGCGGAATTTAAAATAATAATTATATATATAAAAAAACGATATCGTTCCGACGACGGTACTCTAATTATTATTTATTAAAAATTCTATTATCGCTAGTAATCTAACTTAATTAATTAATTTATTCTTAATAAATATACGTAAATAATACTTTAGTATTTAATTTTAATACTTTATCTATTTATTTATTTAAGAGTAAAAGGTAGTATTTAGGTATTATTTAATTTTCGAATAAAAATATATAATTAACTAGAAGGCGCTCGTAAAAATAGAGCCTCTATTATTAATAATATTATTAGGTATACTATAACGGTAAATAATTTTAAAATAAAATATTTCCGCTAGTTAAATAGTATTAATTTTAATAATTATAAATATATATTTAACTAGTTTAGTAAATCGATTTATAATAATAAAGATAATATTATAAATAATATCTCTATATTTATTAAGCGGTAAATTAATTATAAAATTTATAAAAATTTCCTTCTATAATTAACTAGTAATAGGAAGCGAATTTAATTTATTATATAAATAATATCGCGGCGCCTTCGTCCGCTAATATATATTATAAGTTTTAATATAATTTATAATTTATTTTAGGTTACCCTCCTAAAAAAATTTCGGGTAAATAATTTATACGACTTCGTAGCGCTAAAATAGTTTATTAAAGAATTATTATAATATCTTTTTATAAACTCTTCTTTTAGAACTTTATCCTTTAATATATAAAGATAATCGTTATATTTTAATAATCCCTCGGAGTTTATAATTTATATTTTATTCTTTATATAACGGCGGTTCTTTAATATATTTACTTTAGTTCGAAAAGAGTTTATTTAATTATTATAAATTTATAATTCCCGAATTAATATTTTAATAGGCCTTTTAGGATTATTATATATAATTCTAAATATTATTATAATATCCCGCCTTAGAATTACTACTCTTAACTTTATAATTTAAAAAGTAGAGGTTATAATTACTTTTATTTTCTTATCTTTTTCTAATAATTAACTACTAGTCTAAAGAGTAAGTTTATTCTAAAGTATTAATAATAATTTAGTATTTAATAGCGATACTCTTTTATAATTAAAATATTATAACGATATATTAATAAAATTTAATTTTTTAGCCCGATAAAAATTTCTAAAATTATAAATAATTAATCTAAATATTTAACGGGCCTATTTAAAATTTAACTCTTTCTACTTTATAAAACTCTTTAAATTATTATAATTAATCTAGATTTTAATATAATAGGGGCTACCTTCTAGGTAATATTATTATTATTTTATTACTATTATAATAACGAGTAATTCTTAATTATAAATTTTATAGTTTTATTTTAAAGAATTTAATTTCCGCGACTAGAATATTATAGGGTATTAATAATTATCTTTATTCTATTATAATAATATAGAGTTAAAATTAAAGTTAGAAGTATCTATCTCTATATATAATTATTTAATTAAATTATAATAATATAGAAAAGACGCGTTTACGAATATATTTTATAAAATTTAAAATACTTCCGTAGCGCCGTTTATTTATTTAAATAGATTTATTTTCTTATTTACTTTACTACTTTTAAATAGGTTAATAAACGGCGTAGTTATACTAGAATAATTATAAATAAATTATTTATAGAAGTTAACGAAGCCTAAAAAGACTTATACCTCCCGATATATTTTTAGTTAAGATTATTCTTTAATAATTTTAATATATTCCGGGTTTATAACTACTTTATTAATAAATATAATAAAATTTAAAAACTCGACCGTTTCGGTACTAAATTAGTACTTTTTAAAGTTAATAAATAACTAGAATTAATATAATTATTCGAGTATTTATTTAATATACTATTAATACTCCGCCGGTTTAATATTATAAATTAAGATATTATCTAGATATATTATATATATTATATTTATTAAATTTATAAATATATAGTTAATATAAATTTAAAATATCGCCGGTGCGTTAACGAGCCTAAAAAGTATAACTAAATATTCGAAATAATTATAGCGAGTTCGGAAAATAATTTTCTATTTATCGCTTTTCTTAATCTAGATTTTATAATAAATATCCTTAAAGTCTAATTTTATAAAGATTTTAAAACTATATAAACTATCTAATATCTCGGTAATTAAGGGTAGTAAATATCGATTTATAATAATTATTATATTTAAACCTTAATAATTAACGTAAAAACGTAATTTATTATTCTTTTTAAATATAAAAAAAATAAGTACTTTAATTAAAAAAATTAAATAACGGATTTAATCTTTATAGAGTAAAGATTCTAAATAACGCCGAAACTCCGATAATTTGATTTAAAATAAATTATAGAGAGGCCTATAAAGTAGTTCTTTATTAATTTTTATTTTAATAATATAATCCCCCTATTTAAAAATAAATAAAGTACTCGCCTTTTTATTAAAAAAAATATTATAAAACTTTATAACTTTTTTAGGAATCTTTAAATCAAAAAGTTCTTCCTATTTACTTTACGCTACTATAATATATATAACCGCGAATATATTCGGTTTATTTTTAAAACTACTAGTGAATTTAGCCGGTTTCTTAATTTATAAATTATTAGAATTAATTTTAAACCGTTATTAATCCGCTTTAAAATTAATTAATATCTTTAATTAACGTAATTTAAATATATTTAGAATAACGTCTAAATTTTTAAAATCTATAATATAGAATAAAGTACTATATTTACGCCTTTAACCCTAATTATCGACTATTTAATAATTTAATTAATACGTATTATAGTAATATATACTTTACCCGTTAATTACTTTAATTAATAATAAAGTAATATTATAAGATTCTAAATTATTTTTAACGATAAACTATTATAAAATTAAATAATCTACGCTTTAAAATTAGTTAAAGTAATAAATTATTTAATTTTATCTTAAAGAGTAATCTAATCTTTAGAAAGAATAAAAGAGTATATTTTTATTAATTATTTTTCTTATCCTTCTTCCGAGGCGTAAATTAGGTTTAATTATTTTTTATTAATATCGCGCCGACGTATTTGATTAATTTATTTATATTAGGATATCTAGACTTAATATAATCTTCTATTCTATAATAATAATAAATAATTTTATTATACGAAGAATTAATAGTATTAGTTTTATATTTATTACTCTTCTCTTTTAAATATATCTATTTAATACTATCGCTAGTATTAGATTTAATAATCCGGTCTATTATAAGTTTTTCTTTATTAGGGTTTTTTAACTAGGAACCCGAATTAGAATTAAAACTACTTATTAATTATATATACTCTAGATTCTTTTTTTATATAATAATCTAGGTAAGAATTTCTTCCCTTTAAATAAATATATTATTAATATTAAGGATTTTATTTTTAAATTTAGGTTTAAATTTAATTAAAAAGAAATTTACTTTATACTCCTCCGAAAATAAAAGTAATTATATTTTTATCTCTTTAAAATAAACTTTAAATAACGATACTTTTTAAATAAACTATTATTTAACTTTCTCTTATTTTTTATAAATAAAAAGAGGGCGGTTAATTAAATTTACTATTAAATTAAAAAGAAACTTTTTAAAAAAACTAAATATAATATTAATTAAACTATATAAATCGTAGTATTTATATTACTACGTTAAAGGGTTACTTTTTAACGAGTCTATATAATATATAATTCTTAAATAATCGGTAGTGAAATATTTAGGACTAATTAAAAGTTTAATATTTACGTCGCGGAACTAACGTAAATATTTACCTTCGTTTATACTTTTATAAAAATATATTTTATTAAAGTATAGTATTTTCGCCCTAATAAGAATATCTCTATTAAATATAGTTAAATTTATTATTATTCTATTAGTAAATATAATAATTAGGGGACTTTTATTATAAATAATAAATTTTATTAATACTCCGTTAATAAATATAGAAATAATAAAATTACGTAGTTTTTAATTTTTAATTTATAATATTCTTAACTTTTATTATTATTTAAAGCGACGATTTTCTTCTTTAATAATTTTAAATTATATATTTAAAGTCTCTTCGGGGGTAATAATACCTCCGAATTTATTATTATCTTTATAACGAGGGTCGACGGAGAGGGGTTAATTAATATTATTATTACTAAATTCTTCTAAACGTCCCGAGGTTAAATTTAATATTATAATAATAATAGGTCTTTTCTTTAAAAAGATTTAAAAGATTAGAATTATAATATTTAAAGCCGCTAGCGTAGAGCTAGTAGTTTAATAATAATATAAAAAATATAAAATAATTACGGGGTTTATTATTAAATAATTTTTAAATCCTAGATTTAATAATAAAACTAATCTCTAAAGATTCTAATAATACGGGGGAATATTAATTTAATATAGAATTATTAAAAATTAAAACCCCGCGATACTAAGGCTAGAACCTTATATCGATAAATAATAATATTATAAAGATAGCGGAGCGTAGATATATATAATATACTAGCGCCTTTAACGGGGCGTAGGTATATATAATATATTATTATTTTATAATATTATCCGAAACTCTTTTCTTTATAAATATACTATCTAGTTAAGAAATAGCGATAACGAGGGGTATATACCTAAATCTATATAAAAGAGTATTTAAATAATATATTATTAAGATATTCGGTCTATATAACTTTATATACGATTAAACGAATAATTGAAAACTATTAAAAAGTAGTTTTACTAGTTCTCGGTATAGTATTTCTTTAATATTATTATAGTACCCGTATTCTAAATAGAGCTCGATAAGTAGATTTAATATAATAATTATTTCTTAATAAAAGTAGGTAAAGGGCGATAATATAAAAGAGAAATATAATTATATTTCTAGAATTATTAACCCTAGAAGAAGAATTTAGCTTAATATCTAGTTTATTATTTATATTCTTTAATAAATTCGTGTATAAAAATATTTTTAGTATTTAATTAATAGTCCTATATAGATCCCTAATTTTTTTAGGATAGGAGGTATTTAATAATATAACCCTTCCCCTTTTTAAAAACGCGGTTATCGAGGATATATTTTAATTTTTATTTTAACTTTAAGTCGTCTCGCTCGGTTTTTATTACTTTAGAGTTAATAAGTCGTAGATATTTAAAAAAGTCTTAATTTAATAATAGATATTACTCTAACTATATTATTAAAAATATATTCCAAATCTTCTAATTTTCCGAGATATTAAGGCGGTATATAAATCTATCGATATAGTTAAAAACTTTAAATAGACTAGTTATTTATTAACTATATTTATAACTAGTAAATTTATTTACCGGAATATTATAATCTTTATATAAATATAATAAGACCTAGTCTCTTTTACGGAAGTATTAAAGATAATAAATATAATTATAATACTCCTTATTATATATTTAAATAAAAGTAATTATATCCGAAATTTAAATATATATTAACTTTTTTAATAAAATATTATTCTCTTAACTTTTGAGGTTTAACGCGTTATTGATAATAAAACTAAAAGTTATTTTATTTAAAATATAGTTAATAGGCTAGGAAAATATATTATTATATTATATAATTATAAAAGATAGTATCTTTTTTTAGGTTTTAAAATTTTATAAAATAACGATCTAAAATTATAATATAATTTTAATAATATAATTTATATACTCGCTTAATCTATCCGTTTATAAATAATAGGTAGTAGAGAATATTAAATTTATTTTAAATTTATTGAATAGAGTTTTCTATAGGGTATTTATAAATTTATAATTATAGTCGGAAAGAATAACTTTCGGAATACCCTAGTCTATTAAATATAAACGATATAAAAGTATATCTACTTATTATTTTATCTTTTATATTAATTTTCCTAGAATCGCGGTCACCTTTCGGGAAAATTTATATATAATAATTATAATATTATCGAATCCTTTTTAAAAAAGGGGTAAAGTTAGGATAAAATCGATATAAATTATATAGAAAGAAGAGGGCGGTATAAAAATAAATTATAATACTCTATAAAATTTATACCTAAAAGTACCGAATAATTAATATTATAAATAGTATTATAAATACTCCCCTAGCTTTTTATCTAATTTATATATATATTAATATCTAGTTATTATTTTATAGTATTTATATCTTCCTATATATAAATTAGAATATACGATATTAAATAAAACTTTAATATATAAAGAAGGTGTATATAGGCGCTCTAATATATATACTCGATTAATAACTAAATTATCGGTATATTATATTAAGCCGTTATTCCCCCTCGAAAAAGAAAAATCTACGGCGTCCTCGCTAGTTTCTACGTTATAGTTAAATATATAATTTATTTTAATTTAAAAGTCGTTATTTTAATATACTTAAAGTAATTCTTATTTAAATTATATATTTATTTCTATTAATATATAGATTTTATATATATATATTTAGAGTATATCTAGCTCGCCTTTTATAAAGTCCTCAACTACGTTCTTCTATTATAGTCGAGATAAAGTATCTAGTATTATATATTTAACACTAGGTTTATAACGGATCTCTATATTTTAAAAATACTAGATATAATCTAAAGTCTATACGATATATAAATTAATCTTTACTATAAATAAGGTAGTTATATTTATTTATTTAACTATATTAAATATAACTTTATAATTAATATACACGATTATCTTAAGAGTTAATTCGACTATATATTTAACTTTTATAAGTATTTATACTATTTTTACTAGTTCTATTTTAATAAATTAATAATGTATTTTTATATCCTTAAAAAATCGGTTAAGGAAAAAGATAAATTAAATTTACTTTTAATTAAAATAAAGGCCTTTTAACTTTTTTATAATATAATAAATTATAACCTCGTAACCGAATTCCTTATTAGTATTAAAGTCGATAAATAGTTTCTTTTTATTATCGAAGTAATATAGAAAGAAAGATTTGGAAAGGGTATTTTAAATAACTTTAAATAAATAAATCTCCTATAGGGAAAGTAATTTAAAACTAGTCTTTTTAATATATTCTTATCGTTAAGCGCCTATAAGGGGTATTTTATATAATAATACGATTTTCTTATTTTATAAAGGCCTAGCTAGAGTAGTATAATCTTTAATATAATTTTTTAATTAACTAGTTATTCCTAGGTACGTCTTAAATACTACTAGCGTTTAAGAGAAAATTAGTTATTTAATAATTATAAACTTTTCTTTAAAAGTTAATAACCCGAACGGGTTAACTTTCTAGCTAAATAGTATAATTAACGGATAATTAATAAACGCCTTCTTAGGATTAATTAAAAAATTAAACTTAACGAATAAAGAAAACACTATATATAGGTATTAAATATAATCCTTAAAAGTCTAAGAGAATATTATAATATTATCGATATATACTCGGGCGAATACTTTATAGATATATATATCTACAAAAGTATAGGGTAGGCTCTAAGCGCTATAAGCGCTCGTGAGCCGGTTAAGCTGGTTTAAGCGGGGTAATACTATATCTTAACTCTAGAGCGATATAAGCGCCCCTGAGAATCTAACGCGCTCCTGAGAATGTTTTTGGCTCGTGAGAATACCTAAATTTAGAATGCGCCACCAATATGGCCCCCATGCATGGCCCCACTTATGGCTATGGCCCTATTCCATTCATGGCCATGGCGCATTCCATTCATGGCCATGGCGCATTCCATTCATGGCCATGGCGCATTCCACTTATGGCCATGGCGCATTCCATTCATGGCCATGGCGCATTCCATTCATGGCCATAGCCCTATTCCATTCATGGCCA
>JAABUW010009072.1_pt1 | contig 11437 bp, 10 predicted proteins | sample 5560081 | NCBI WGS metagenome assembly JAABUW01 (sample SAMN10711882, study PRJNA513363) | rock metagenome | isolation source: Antarctica rocks | place: Antarctica: Victoria Land, Knobhead sud | reverse complement strand
ACAGCACAGCACAGCACAGCACAGCACAGTACCGCACAGCACCTACCTCATTCACATCAGAGGGTTTGTCTTTCTCCAGAGCCTGTCGGGTACGCACCCACTCACTGTCCTTGGCTGTGGCATTCTGCCTGGGAGCTCCTCTGGCCTGTAATATGGCCATGAACACATGTTTGTAGATGCAGTAAAGCCAGGGTCCCTCTTGTTAGTTTGGGATCTTGATATGAGGGTCGATGTTCTTGGCAACCATCTACTTGGGGTGAGAACTACAGTCACAGCAAACATCCTGAATGTACCAACAGAAAACATCTTTCAAGATTTTCCGCGTATTTGCATATTGCTGGCTGGTGTTGGCAGTTGTTAGCATATCAACTGACATAATCTTGACTGGGCAGGTGTCAATTGAAGGCTTTCAGTGACATGTGTCCCTGCCTAATTTTTTTCCTTACATGCTTACTGCTCACTATCGGTCTCAATCTGACGTCTCACAAGGGTGCACATTTCAAAGCTGCTGAGTACATTTATACTGATCATAGCATCAGCCTTCACAATGCTCAGCAGCAGTCATTAGCCTCATTTGCAATTCTCCACATACAGTGTGACAACTTCAATCAGTGCCAAAAGCTGAATGCATGAAGCTTCACAGATGATGCCTTCTGAAATTGTCATCACGAACGCATCACTAGGCGTTACAGGGATGCACAAGACAGGCTGTTCTGAATGAACAGGCCTTGTTCTGCACGTACCTAGCCTATCATGAGCCAGAAAGCAATGAAATTGTAATTATGAAGTGTTGAGCTATCAGTATTTAGAGAAGCACGAAGCTGCAAGACGTTACCTGCACTTTGACAGGAGGTTGCGGTCGGTCTGGCAGAGCCGCAACATGACTTTGAATGACACTTTGTCCAGATTCCCAAGAGATGAGTACCGTCAGCTTCAGCTCACCCTGCATACCACTTCTGTTTTCAGCGCAAAACATACTGAGTTGGGAACACCTGTCTAAATGTTGCTCAACTGTTGAGGTGTGTTTGCTGCTTGTCATGCAGAGCTATCCAGTGACGCGTGTGTATCCTACATCTGAGTTCCTTGCATGGGTCCATATGCATGATGACACTCATATGCCTGGCAAAATTACAAGTTCGAATTTGCACAGATCTTGGTTTGCAGTAACTTTACATGCACAGTGGCACAGAAGCTCAATGGCACAGAAGCTCAAGATAGGAGCAACGCAGTATGGACACGCAAGATGACATGTGACGCATGCATGTGAACCTCATGCTGTGGTGAATCTTGCCGGAATGCTTGGACCGCGGCAGCCAAAGAGGCTACCACACGTGGCCGCAGATGTGTGGCATCAGAAAGCTTGTTCAGCTCCTCTGAGGGATGCTGATCACCTGCCTGTTTCCAAAAAAACCATTTTTGACAAGCACTTGCAGCATTTAGCAATTTTCAGTGTGTCGATGCGATAGAACGGTGCATGGTCACACAAAGGGGATTTGCAAACGTGCACAAGTCAGCAGCATTTGATTTGCAGGCACATTCTGCAGTAGCGTTAGCGCCACTAATAGAAACCAAAAAGATGCAGCGTTTTTGAAGTGTGGTGCAAGGACGAGCTGTACCTTGGCGTCATTGTCTAGCATTTGCTGGCATGATGAGGCGAGTCTCTTGATGTGTGCATCCAATTCAAACACAGCGTCTCGATTTACAGTCCTGGCTGTTGTGTATGCGCCTGCATAGCTTCCAGCACTCCTGCTTATTGCACGCCTGTAGGGCAGGCGTCGACCACGCAAATGAACTGTGTACCTCGAGGAGCTGCCTTGAGCCAGGAGTCTGCGGGCGACGTGCATGGGATCGGAACGGTGTCCTTCACCAGCGCGTACTTCGGAGGTTGCATGGCGTTAGAGTTGACTGACCTCACGACGGCGACGCGCCCAGACAGTCGCGGAAGCAGGACAAATTTGCACGCATTTGCACAGCGGAGTCCAGCTGATCCTCCACGGTGCAGCATGGCAGGCACTCACGCGTAGAGCGCATGTTGCTCCATGTTACAACAAGAAGGCTCTGAAACCAAATTCAGCCTTTCAACATCAGTCAAATTCTGTGGCTGATAATGCTTTGCCAGCTTTACACTCTGCCATCCTGGCGCTCAACTTGTATCTACCTAATTTTTCTCCCAGTGCTGAACACTGTATTTAAACTACTCTGGCAAGGTTTCACTACATGTGCTACATCAAGACATGTACATCCTAAGGATAAGGCTTGACTAATTGACAAAATATGTGTTTCACTGCAAAAGATACACAGTCATGCCAGCAGCACCCAGGAATGCTGCAACGCAGCCAGACACCAAACCAACAATCTCAGCAACGTCCTTGCGGTACACCAGCTTGTCCAACACCTTTTCTGCCTTCCCGAGGGCCACCAACGCAGCCTCAAGGTCTGACTCAGCAGACTCAGCCCTGTGAGTGACCGCTCGCAGAGCAGCCTGAGTTTCTGCCAACTGACTCCTCAGCAAGTCTGCTTCATGCTGACATGGCAGCACGTCTCTAGATTCCTGTAGCATGGCAGCTTTTGAGCAGTGTGAAGCAAAACACCATGTAAACTGTCGCCAGGTGCACTCGCATGCAGGGCAAATTTCTGGCAGCAACACATGAATGCATTTCATGCTGGAGGCAGTGTTTGCCAAAGACAGCGCTGGATATACAGCAGCATTCAACGCTAGGGCAAAGCTTGCTGCAAGTGCTGTGTTGAGGTGCAGGGTTGGCATCAGTCACTCCATCCATTACTGGAATGCTGCACCCCAGTTGTCTGAGTGCTTTCTATCAGGGTTCAACAGTCAGCAGGGTAGGTATGTATGGCACACAAACAAAAGGACAACAAGACAAGAGTGACGACTGGTCTGAGGATATGGTAATGAAAGGAAACACAGGCTCTGGTCATGCTGATCCTGTAGAACAGATTTACCTTCAAGCTCCAAGCCTGATCCCCAGCAGCTCCACGTCGACTTCTGTTCCTGCTGCCATTTGCAACACGTCCTGCCTCTTCCTCTCCCTCTTCTTCAGCATCCTGATCAGACAAGTCAAGCCTGCTGCTGCTGCTGCTGCTGTTGTCTTCATCTGACTTGTCAAAGTACCCATTGACATGCGTAACAGCATGGTCATTACCATCATCGCTGGTCCCCTCTGCTGACTGGGACTCTGGCCGAGACTGTGGGGGACTGAGCTGAGGGTCGAGCTGGTCTGAGAAAGCCTCTGAGTCACTCTCAGGCTTGGCCACTGCTGGCCGCAGCTGTGGCTGCTGCTGAGTTGAGCCAGAGCTGAGTTCAGCGCTTGAGCCTCTGCTGCTCTTCATGAACTGTGCTTCCAGGGTTGATGGCCTTACGCTGTTCTGTGAAGCATCACTTCTGTCAGCAGCAAGGCTTGAGAGCTTTGATGCTGATGCTGAGGTGGCAGGAGAAGGGTGACGGTCAGACCTGGAATCTGAGTCTGAGGGTGTGTACAGAGAGCGCTGAGGCAGGCTAGGCTGTGACTGAAGAGGAGTAATGGGAAAATCTTCAGCAGCTGTGGCATCATGCTGTGGGGTGTGTTCGGCAGCTGTGGCCGTGTGCTGTGGCTTCTTCTCAGCAGGATTTGTGTGACCAGCTGGTTCCACATCTGCAGCAGTGGTGAAGTCAGCTGGCACCTGGGTAGACCTGAGCTGTTTGCCTTGGTTCAGGATGCTGTGCTCACCTGCAAGCAAAGTGATTGCAAGGGCATGTTGTGGCGAAGTCTGCAGTTGTGGCGCAGGGAAAGTGTGCATGTCTGAGGGTCTTTGCAAGGCGGGATCAAGCAGTTGATGCCTACCAGAATGCAGAGAGCACTGACTAAGTCTATGCTTCAAGTTACAAAACACGCTAGCCTTTCACATGCAGCGTCATTTGTGTGTACGTGCATTGGATGCAACACAATGCTGTGCAGCCAGTGAAATGTGTCTATGACCAGCACTGTACTGATGCTCAGGAAGAAGAGTCTCACCTTGAGATGCCTCATCAAAAGAGGGGCTGCGCGCCTCATTGAGCTGAGCAGTCAAAAGAGCAATCTGATGTGCTTTCTGACCCAACACAATTGTGCGCTCGCCCAGCTGCTGCTGCAGCTGCTTCTGAGCATCTGCAATGCCAGCTTTCTCAGTCTGAGCCTTACTCAGCTGAGTCTTGAGCTCTGAGGCACTGAGTGCTGCCTCAGCTGCTGAAGCCTTCTCAGCTGCCAGCTGTTGCTGACTCTGAGCGTTCTCAGCTTGCAGCTGAGATACTTGCACCTGAGCTTGACTCAGCTGCTCAGTGAGGTTCTGAACTTGCTGCGTCTGTTGCTCAAGCTGATGCCGATCCTTCATTTCTTGCAGCTGCTGCTCTGATGCTGTTCTGGCATCAGTCTGGGATTTGAGCTCGGCCCCCAGGACTTGAAGCTGTGTCTCTTGTTCTGCCAGCAGCTTCTGGTGCTCTTCTTGCTTGTTCTGCAGCATCTGCACCTGCAGACCCAGCGCATATCTTTGTTGACTTCACCACATGCGGGCAATGATACTAAACGCAGAAGACGTGTGTAAGCACACAGGTGGGACACGGCAGGCTGAAAGTCTGATGCATGCACTACAGATGGCCTGCTGGACTTCATCACTTCATCATGACTGTCACTGACAGCAGCAGAGCAATGGGACATGTCCTGTGAATCATGACGCAGCAACAGACATGTGCGCACAAAACATGTAGTTTCACTCCTTGTGTTACGCCATTGCGCATGTCAAAGCTGCTGAAGCTGTCAGGACTAGGCGACACTGCTGCTGAGTTACCTCTGTTTGCAAGGACTCTTTCTGCTTTTGAGCGTTTGCTGCCAAAGCCTGCAATCCATTCACTTCTTCCTGCCAAGCACCTTGGTCCTCCTTGTGCTTGGCACTCTCTGCTTTGAGCTGAGCATGCAAACCTGCCTCAGCCTCTGCTCTAGAAGCTGACTCAGCAGCTGCCTTGGCAGCTTGCTCACTCAGCTGAGCCTTGAGCTCGCCAACTTCTGCCTTCTGCTCAGCTGAGAGCTCGCGACTCACCGCTAGCTCTTCTTCGAGCTGACTGCTCCTTTGCTTGGCATCAGCCATGCTGGCGTTACTGTCAGTAAGTGAGCTGAACAGCTGACTGATCCTATTCTCTTGACTGGCAGCTGTGATCTGGGCGTCTGCAAGCTGCTCTTGTAGGTGTGAGTTGCTGGCAGCAAAGCGTGAGGCTGTGCTTTCTTGACGGGTGAGCTGTGCATTTGTCTCTGTCTGACGCTGAGCTGATTTGTCATGGCTGACCTGGACTTTAGTCAGCTCCCCTTGCAGCTCCAGAATCTGAGCTGCTTGTCTGGCAACCTCGTACTCACTCTTGCTGACCTGAGCACGTAGCTGTGACTCCAGTGATACAGCAAGGGAGGGAACTGCATTGTGGGACTTACTCTGGAGCTGCTGCTGACTGTCATGAAGCTGCTGCTGCAGGTCAGAGGCTGCATGACCTGATATCTCCACCTGCAACACAACAAAACACCCTCTGACTGGTGTTGCAACCCTGTACACTACAACAGAGTCTGTCTGACTAGTTGTCAGGTGTGTTGTCAGCATCATAACGACATCAATTGTGGCAGCCATATCACGAGGTATGTGCATCAAGACAGCACATGAGCGGGTCGGTGCACATGGCAACATGTCATGTGGTGTGTGCGATTCAGACACCACATCATCACTGTACCTGCTGGCCATTTCATCATCTGTGCACACAACATGTTTGTCAGTGAAGTCGTGCAAACAGGCTGCATGCAAATGCAGCACACTGTTGTGCAGTCACAGAGTCTGTGCACTTGCCTGCAGCTGCAGGCGGGCATTGTCTGCCTGTAGGCTTTCCACATGGCTTACAATTCTGTCGGACTCAGATTCCCTGGGAGAGCCAGGCCTGCTGTCAGAGTCGTGCCTGCCTGCTGAGTCAGCTTCCAGAAGTTCCACCTGAGCTCGCAGATGCTGAATCTGCAGGAGTCAAGCTGTCTGACCAATGTAACATTGGAGCACAAGTTGCTGAGCTGCATGCATGCTGGCGAGTTTTCACACTTGGGCAACACATATTGGCACATATGTTCTCATCAAGTAGGCTGGAGGAAATCAAATTCTAGCAGCAAGTGTGGACACACAAATCAAAAGGCCTGACCGGATGTACATGCCGGGGCACCTGTTGTGGACACATGCACATAAGATGACAATGAGAAGTAAGAGTATTACAAATACAAGTATAGATGGTCACAGAATCTTGCCTCAATGTCGCGTGCAGCCTTCTCTGCACCAAGCTGATTACGCTGCACAATAATCTTCTCAAGCTGACTTCTAAGTTGTACATCCATGTCTTCCAGCATGCCAATCTTAGACAAAGCTGCCTGCAAATCGAGCAGCAGTCAAGCAGAATGTGACTGACTCTGTCTTGTTGAACAGATCTAAGAGGCTACTTGCCTCTAGTCTGCCTTCAGCTGTAGGGGACTCAGCCAGCATTTCGTTCAGCAGAGTCGCTTTTGGTGACAACATTGCTTCCATATCCTGACCAAGCTTGCTCGGCGTTGAGTTCGACTCGACATGGTCAACTGAACCGGTCACTGCCTGCAGCTGCAGGCAAATTTACAAAAATCGGCCCAGCATACAAGAGACCTTGCAGCTGCGCACGGTCACCTTTAGGTCGTGGGCAGGCATTTGTTGGAAAAGCCTCCGAAACTTCGGCAAGTGAGTCCGGCTGTTTTGCTGCGCTGATCAGGAGAGCAGGTCCTGTCAGTTCGCTTTCGAATAGGACTGTGTTTTAGTGGCGGCAGTGCCCCCTCCGGCAGCTCTGATCAACGTAACGTTGTAACGCTACCCAAGAATCAGGAACCCAGTGGGTGCAGCATCGATGCCAGATGGTTACAAAGTTTTCCCCACAATTTAAGCTGCTGCGACAGGGTACAAGGCATCGACGAGGGTGCTTGGCGGACGATATGGCGGGATAAGCTGGTCCAAAGCATTGGTCTTGATCATTTTTTAAGGTTCAAAAATCCCTACGCCCTCGCCTCCTTGCAATTGTATCACCTCTGGAGATTTTGCTAAACATCAGCCTGAAATTCGGACTCTCATGACAGGGCATGTCTTAAACACTTGAGCGGGGGCCAATGTGGTGAGAGCTGCCAGCAGGCACTTGCTGCTGAGCTTCATGGTGTCTATTTTGCAGGCTCCCCTGTCTCTATGTATACAAATGTCTCCGAGAGTCCCTGCAGCTTGCGGGTTGCCCTTTCGATTCAAATGTTATGAGACATTGTAAGCCACAGGCACAGTACGTGCGGACACATTCAAACACACAGATTAGGCCATGACTATGCAGCACTGCAGTACTGGCATGACACATGTCATGAAGGGCCTCCTCTATTCAGGCCAGCCCAAACAAAATTAGCAACTATCACTATGATAGCTGCTGCAGCACCTACTATAGCCTGTAAGGCAAAACCATAGGAGTCAAGGCTTTGCTGCTGGACTGGGCAGAAGCATGGCTTATGAAGGTGAGATTGATACGCCCTGATACATTGGACAACCAAAGTTTCCACCAATCGCCATAAGTGCATTGCATGTAACAAATGGCTATGAATGGCAATTTGAGCAGCACTGCTGCAACTTGGTATAACAGTGTGTCAAGGTGAGATCAGATTATCCATGACACCAGCTTGGCAGGAGCTCATGACTGGATCTCAGATGATTTGCAGGAGCTAGAGGCCAGCAAGCAGCAATAAAGTGACAAGGCCTAAGTTTCACATCACTAGGATCTTGTGTGGTTGGTTGATGTTCTCACTGTGAGTTTGATGTCAAGCAACATACATGCACTGATGTTCTGGCTCTGACATCGACACAGGGCCGCATACACTTGCAGAGGCTATAAGACTGCACAGGCTGTTCTATTTCCAACACAAGCTTGTCCAGGCAGCAGGCTCTTGGTGATCCCGTTGCACGGCGCAATGTTGCATGAAGTCCATAACAAACAGGACACCTGTCTCATCTTGCCAAAACCTTGGACTCACAGAAGGTGATCTACAGTTACGTACTAGTGTACTGTGTCTCCAACCTTAGATTGCCTTTATCTTGCTGTCACTTCCAGCGTTGAGCTGCCAGTTCTGCGGTGGCTTGTCGCGCTTACGGATCCGTGCTACGCAGAGTATGCTGCTTGACTGACCTGTGCTCATAAAGATCATCCACGGCAGACGGATTTGCGCTTGCAAAAGAGAAAGTCTTGATTCGAGACCTGTCATCTGTCCCCAATAGATGGGGATGCCATCCGAGTCTTACTACATTAAGTACGCAAGACTGAATGTAAATGTGATCCCTGTTGTGGTGTGAACCCCGAAACCACAAAAAGAGTAACTGGTATCCTTCCGTGTTTCATCAGAACCGTATCATTAAGCCCACGCGGGCCTGGTTTCGGCCATACGCTCGTTGGATCTGCTTCTTGTTGCCTGTCTGCGTAGTTGCGTTTCGGGCTTGAGTTGTCAGGAGACACTTCTTTTACCCGGCGCTGCCCAACCCTATAGCAACGGTATTTATCTGCACATAACTGCCGTGCAAAACCATCGGCATGTCTTTCCGAGCTTGCTATAACACCAGCGGGTCCACATCTTGCCCGCAACCAACTTCCTGCTGGTGTTTGCAGGGCCCCGGCGACATGGCACACACTCCTGTTGTAGACCGTGGCAGCATCTGCAGTACCGTGCCAACAAGTAAGTCCCACGCTGCACGTACATGAATGCTTTGCATCTTGAAGGTCAACGTCGTGAGGTTTGTACCAGCTCTGCATTGTGCGCGTCGAGTGCCGTTTACCTGGGTAGTAGGGCTGCTCATGTGTCGTACTGCTTGCTGACATCCGCCGCCCAACCTTGCAGAAGGCGTCGCAAAACGTGCTGGGTCTCACCAGACCACACCCTTCACCTCCAAGACACCGCTTGTGCACAATCTGCGGGGCAAGCAAAACGGTGAGAAGCACACGTCAGCCGATCAGGACATGACCTTATCTTCGGCTTTATGCTGACTTGTGCAAGCTTGCCCCAGCGTGAGCCTAGTATTGACATTGCTCTGTCACGCTGCAGCTGGTAGGACGGAGTTTCGTTTCCAGACTGCAGCAGCTGTTTCCACTATTGAAGCACCCAATGCTGCAACAAGTAAGGCACCCCCAGCTTCTGTTGGGGGAGGACAGACTCCAAAAGCTCTCGGCTACACCATGCCAGGCAAGGCCTGGAACCCTAATCAGTGTTGCTGCCCAGTCCACCAATGGGTCCAAAGCCCCTGAGAAGGCTGCCCCCAGACAGTCTTCCCCCACAAGGGCTTCCTCAGGAGGAGGCTTCTTTGACAGCTCTGTCGGCTCCCAGTTTGCCAACAGGAGTGAGTCTCCCAAGAAGTCTGCACTTGCCCCCAGACAGTCTTCCCCAACAAGAGCTTCCTCAGGAGGTGGCTTCTTTGACAAGTCTGTCGGCTCTGAGTTTGCCAACAGGAGTGAGTCTCCCAGGAGGGCTGCCCCCAAGCAGACCTCCTCCCCACGGGCATCCTCTGGGAAGGGATTCTTTGACAGCCCTGCCCCCTCATCCACTTCAGGCAAGCAGCTTCTTCCTTTGTTACTACTTCACAGCCAAGTTATGTTTGGCTCTTTTGTCGAAACGGAGCTAACAACTCAACAGCAACGACCTATGCACATGTTCATGCAAAGTTTTGGAAGCCTGCTCTAGATTGCTCGGCATTGGTTACTGAGACTGATTGTATGCAGCTCTGCTTTTAAGTCTTGCATTGCAAGAGTGTCCAAGCTGGGTTGATCTGCAACATCGAAAGTGCAAAAGCAGGATGAGCTTGCTCAGCCAGATGAGAGCCGCATGCAATACTTGCTATGATGCGGTGTTTGCTTGAGTCTGACAATGGCTGATTTGATGCTGCAGACAAGACTCAGGCCTTCCTTGACGGCAGTGTTGCCGCCCAGTCCACCAACGGATCCAAGGCTCCCAAGAATGCTGCACCCAAAGAGTCTGCTCCCACAAAGGCATCATCTGGAGGGGGATTCTTTGACAGCAGTGTCGGCTCCCAGTTTGCCAACAGATCTGAGTCCCCCAAGAAGGCTGCACCCACAAGGTCTTCCCCCACAAGGTCTTCCTCTGGAAAGGGATTCTTTGACAGCTCTGTCGGCTCTGAGTTTGCCAACAGGAGTGAGTCTCCCAAGAAGGCTGCACCTGCTCCAAGACACTCATCCCCTCCAAAGGCTTCCTCAGGAGGAGGGTTCTTTGACAGTTCTGTAGGCTCCCAGTTCGCCAACAGGTCTGAGTCCCCCAAGAAGGCTGCGCCTGCTCCCAGACACTCTTCCCCCCCAAAGGCTTCCTCAGGAGGAGGCTTCTTTGACAGCTCTGTCGGCTCTGAGTTTGCCAACAGGACTGAGTCTCCCAAGAAGGCTGCACCCAAGCAGGCTGCCCCCACCAGATCTGCTTCCTCAGGCAAGCTTTTGGCTCTGTGATAGCTCAACAATCAACTCATGTTGGGGAACATCTGTTGCAAACACTAATGCACACTCGTTTGAGCACAGCATAGGTTGCTTGGCATTGTTTAAAGAGACATGCAATTTCGCTCATGAACAGCAATTCTTAAAACCCACAATCTGGGTTGGCTTCAACAGAAGTCAGCTCATTTACTTTCTGAGCTGTCATGGCTGCAACTTGATCATAAGGACCAGCGGCAATGCGCATCATGTGATCATTTTCTTGAGCTTATTCTAGCAATATGTTTCTGACAAAAAGTCCTTATGCAGGCAGTTCAAAGGGCTTCTTTGACAGCTCTGTCGGCTCTGAGTTTGCCAACAGGTCGGCAGAGTACAAGAAGACTGCTCCCAGGCAGTCTGCTCCCAGAAGGGCATCCTCTGGTGGAGGCTTCTTTGACAAGTCTGTTGGCTCTGAGTTTGCCAACAGGAGTGAGTCCCCCAGGAAGGCTGCACCTGCTCCAAGACAGTCTTCACCCACAAAGGCTTCCTCAGGAGGTGGAGGCTTCTTTGACAGCTCTGTAGGCTCCCAGTTTGCCAACAGGAGTGAGTCTCCCAAGAAGGCTGCACCTGCTCCCAGACACTCTTCCCCAGCAAAGAGTTCCTCTGGAGGGGGCTTCTTTGACAGCTCTGTCGGCTCCCAGTTTGCCAACAGGGCTGAGTCCCCCAGGAAGGCCGCACCTGCTCCCAGATCGTCCTCCCCCACAAAGGCTTCCTCAGGAGGAGGTTTCTTTGACAGCAGCGTTGGCTCCCAGTTTGCCAACAGGAGTGAGTCTCCCAAGAAGGCTGCACCCAAGCAGTCTACTCCCACCAGATCTTCTGCAGGCAAGCGCCTTACTTTAGCCCTGCTGCACATCAAATCTTTGAATATTGCAGAAATGTGTAAGCTCT
>JAABUW010009070.1_pt1 | contig 11440 bp, 10 predicted proteins | sample 5560081 | NCBI WGS metagenome assembly JAABUW01 (sample SAMN10711882, study PRJNA513363) | rock metagenome | isolation source: Antarctica rocks | place: Antarctica: Victoria Land, Knobhead sud | reverse complement strand
AGCTCATTAGTCATGATGGAAGTGACTATGTGGCATTTGCAGGTTCATCAGTGTGAGGACCAGCTGCAAGAATTGGAGATCAGCAGTCAGCAGCTTCTGCAAGCTTCTTCTGAGCAAGTGAGCTCTCATTGTGCATGCTTTTCTGGTCGTACCTTGTGTGGCATACACTTCCTGCACCCACTCAGTCACTCTCTGTTGCACTCACTCGCTTGCTCGGCATCCACCAGCTCATTCACTTCAATGAAGTAGCTCATTTTGAGCATATGCTTATCAAGAAGTCCTAGGTGGGTAGGCAGTGCTGTATGTTGTTGCTGGTTCCAACCACTGTAAGGCTGTGTCAGGCACACTGTTCAAGATGACATGAACAGCTTGGCTGCCTTTGAAATGCGTCACCTGTCAGCAGCACCAAATCTTTCCTACAGAGCCCCCTTGTGTGTGGACAAGGTCAGACCTGCATGCTAGTTTGCAGCTTTCAGGATCAGAAACCCGTCCAGTGCAGGCAACAGAGAACCATGCCATTGCTAGGTTGGAATGCTCTCATTGTTTGCAGCTTTCAGGATCAGAAACCAGTCCAGTGCAGACAACAGGGAACTGTGCAGTTGCTAGATTGCAATGTTCTCATTGTTTGCAGGCAGCTGCAGTAACACAAACCAGCAGTGGAGGCCTGTCACCAGGGGACGATCCACACCACGGACAGACAGGCAAGTCATAGCCTGCCCTACATGTCAAACTGCATCTGCGTTTGCCTGTTGCGGCTGAGTTGGGCACCAGCATGAATGTAGCAAATGCAGATTGGCATAGAGAAGCAATAGTACCTGCACTACATGGTTGCCTTGGCATTCTTCTCTGATGCAACAGACTTGTAGTGCCGTTGCGCTATCTGTTGACCTCACATCATTCGCATGCAACCAGGCATGTGCACCCATAGATGCTGGCACAAGCCAGGTTTTCAGAGGAGGCCTTGTGTGGTTGATGTCCCAGTCCTGTGGAGGTGTTCAGACACAACTTGTGCCTTGCAAAATCCACATCAGCTTGCCAGACCCAGATCAGCTTGCCAGACCCAGATCAGCTTGCCAAATTCAGATCAGCTTGCCAAATTCAGATCAGCTTGCCAAACCCAGATCAGCTTGCCAAATCCAGATCAGCTTGCCAAACCCAGAGCAGCTTGCAAACCTTTAGAACCAAGAGGTCTACATCTTTCCTTTGCCTGCAGATTCTGCAACAGCTTGCAGGCCACCATAACAAGAAGTCCTCATGAGATTTTTGGACTCCACATTCACATTTTCTTATGGCTGCAGGTTCCACATTAGCTTGCAGACCGACACAGAAACAAAAAGTCCTCATCACTTTGTTGATTCTACATCTTCCGTGTGCCTGCAGGTTTGGCCATCACTGGAAGGCCAGCAGGCAAGCGAAAGATCATAGAAGGCTGTCTGACTCAGGCTCCAGCAACTACCCCCTATTTGATGTACTGGAGTGCGGGCCGGGGTGGGACTTCACCCAGGGGGGTGCCAAGGTACTGGTGGCAGCTAATGGGCTGGATGAGAAGCAAATGAAAGAGGCCAGCAGTCACATTCATGTCATGTTTGACAGGACAGAGGTACACTGACAATGTCACCATGTAGTGCATGCATATCAGCTTTAACAATGATGGCAATAATAATAATCATAATAATACTAACAACAATAACAATATTGACAATAACAATGACAATAACAATAATCATGACAATAACAATAACAATATTAATAATAACAACAATAATAAGAATAATAATAATAACGATGATAAGAACTGCATATTTCAGAGCCCTGCAATGGTTGCTTTTGCCTCTGGCCTTCGACTATAGCCTTTGACGATGGCCTTTGGCTGTGGCTGTTGACAGTTTTCTTACCAAGTGCACACTCAAGTAGCTGTCTTCAGGCGGCTACGTCCGGAGCATAAACAACTTCCTGAGCAGGACGCATGGCAACTAGCGCTAAGCTGCAATTGCTGCTGAGCATGCAGCCTCCACAGCAGCATGTCCTGCCTTGTACCGTACCTCCATCTGCGCTTGTCATTGCGCAGGTAGCCGCAACACTGCTTTGGCCTGGTGGGATGTGCAGTGCGACGTATGTACCCAGCATTCAGCTGTGCTTGCTAAGGCAGCTGCAACAATGCTGTGGCCTGGCGTGATGTGCAGTGCAATGCATGTGTCCCCAACATTGAGCTGTGCTTATCATGATGCAGGTGGCTGCAACAATGCTGTGGCCAGGCGTGATGCGGTGCACTGCGCCGCCCCATGCAGCAGGCTCTGTCAGGCTTTGTCTCACGCTGGGCGATGGCCGCCCATGCAGCAAGGCTGTCAGCTTTGACTACAAGGAAGCCTTGCATGCAAGTCCCTCTGCCTCACAAAGGTAGGCCACCTTTGCTGCTGAGAATCCTGTGTGCTACAGCTGCTGCATATGGGCTTTGGGTGTGAGAGTCGAGTAGGCACAGAATTATGCTGGGGTTGCACAATATGGATTTTGGGAGTGAGAGTCGAGTACGAGTTGGTTTATGCTGGGGTTGCACAACATGGGCTTTGGGTATCAGAATCAGCTAGCAGCAGGTTCATGCTGGGATTGTACAATATAGGCTCTGGGAATGGGAGTCAACTAGGAGCAGGCTCATGCTGGGATTGTATGTAGCATGGTGCTTGCGCTTTCTGAACTATCTGGACACTTCACAGGCATTTCTGCATCACGCATCAGTCCATCAATGGTCACTGACATTCAATCACTTCCAATCAAGTATGCACCTCACCGTCTACTCCAAGTGATAGGCATCGCCTAAAATGGCCCTAGAAAAGAAGCATGCAGCAACATGTACAACGTCAGCATGCACAGCAGCAGCACTTACAGCAGCATGCACGGCAACATGCAGCAACATGTACAACGTCAGCATGCACAGCAGCAGTACTTACAGCAGCATGCATGGCAACATGCAGCAACATGTACAACTTCAGCATGCACAGCAGCAATATTTACAGCAGCTTGCACGGCAACATGCCCAACAGCATGGTGGCAGCACACAGAGCAGCCTTCACAGCAGCAGCATGCATGACCATGCAACAGCAACCCCGCTAGCATGTACAGCAGCATGCACAGCAGCAGCATGCATCAGTGCATGGACAACAGCCTGACAGTCAACCAATTGCGACCAACCATTCTCCCATCTACAGCTTACCGATGGGAGTGCAGCCTGACGCCAGTCATGCTGTGTGCAGGCCAAGCGCTGACCTGACAGACAGCGACTTGCAGCTGCAGCTGCTGCAGGCCTTACTGCAAGGCCAGCCAAGCCCCAGCGGCATTCTCAGTGGCACCCCCCTGCATCGACTGCCATTCTCTGGCATGGGCCCAGCCAGGGTGGGTGTGATGACAGGGGCGGGTCCGATGACAGGGCTGCTCCTGGACGACAACCCAGGGCCGTCTCTGAACAGGGCACAGCTGCTGCAGGCCTTGTTCAAGCTGGAGTTGGAGGGCCAGATGCCAAAGGTAGGCCACATTGCATATTATCGACGAGACACGATGCAGTTGCTGCAGCCAAGCCAAATTTTTGGCAAGACTGTCCACATGTTGCTGTACCTGGCCAAGCTGATGTTTACCACATCACTGTTTGCGGCTCTTTTGATAGCACAACAAGACAAAAAATGACACGCAAGTGGTAATGTTAGCTACATAATATATGGTCGTGGGCTACAAGCAGTGATGTCTATAACGATGGCTATACAGGTTATAGCCTACTGAGTAATCAGCATTGCTCTGCCACCTGTGTGCATGACAGCTGGCAAACAAGATCAGCTGTTTGCCAGTCGCTCTTGTTGAGGTAGCATACTGCTGCCCAGCATCTGACCTGTCTCAAAAGCAGCAGAGCTGCAAGGCTGCCCAACCTGTCAGCTCAAGCCTTTCAGCAGCATCCCAGTGCGCCTACCAAAGAGGCTGATTGCTGCAGAAGCTGACATGCTGACTGCCAAAAGAGGACCTCATGCAGGGAGCTACTCAGGACTGTACGTACCTGACTCTAGGGGAACAGAAAAGAGAAAAGAGTACTCCACCCAAAAGAATGAGATGGCATTCTTGGGAGACCCAAGACGGCCTCCTGCTGAGGAAGACACGTAACTGACGAAAACATGAAATGACATGCTGCAGTCTGTATGCAGGCAGAGCCTCTACACCGACACTCAAGTCAAGCCGAGTATGCATCAGGGCGGCTGTGCAGTCCAGTTGCATTGAACAGCCTCCCCCAGCAGGGGCTGGCCATGCTGCACCTGGTGTCCGCCTTGGGCTATGACTGGGCTTGCACCATGTTGGTGGACGCTGGCGCAAGCATCCATCTGCAGGTATGCACACCATGCTTCCACCCAAGCTGAAGTCTAGAACAGAAAAGAAAACCCTGTGCGGGTAGGCAATCGTGGAGAGTAATGGAGAAAACTCTCAAAGTAAATGCAACCGAAATGCTGGGGTAACATGTCAAAGTCAAAAGTACAAACCCTCTGTACCCTGTGTGTGAGCCTATGCCAGTCAGCTGCAGTGGCAGCCCAGATGATGATCCTAATATAGCTGAGGCCATAAATGGTGGCCCGGTTTGGACTGAAGTATTTTGTGCCTTCCCTGGAGGCTACCGTGGTCCATCATCACACGCTGATTGCATTGACTCCACATAGTCATAGAATAAACAAGCCACTGAACAGGATGCTCAACTACCTGAAATGAGGGTTCCAGGACAAATCAGGTCTGACAGCCCTGCATTGGGCCGCAAGCAGAGGTCGCGAGGCTTGTGTGGCAGCTCTCCTGGCCAAGGGCTCTGACCCTACCTGCCTGTCCCATACCTCTTATGGCAATCTTGGCTGCTCCGCTGCCGACATGGCCAGCAGCGCAGGACACCCTGGCATTGCAGCAGTCTTGGCAGAAGCCAGCTTGGTGCATGCCCTGTCAAAAGCACAGGCTGTCAGGCTGCCTGCATCAACTGTCTCTCTGTTAGGTGAGACCTCAGCATAATCTGATGCGCCGCTCATGTCACTGATTGAAAGTGGCATCCAAATGCAAAATGCCCTAGTCAGTAGCAGGCTTGCGCTGTATTTTATGCTCCGTACAGGCGACCTTTGCCATTGTAGAAGTAGATGTGTCAAATGTGCATGACCATGTGATCTGCGATGCAGCAGCAAAGGTTCATTGCTGCTGCGCAACATCTTGGCATGGCTTGCGCAGTCAGTGTCAACAAACGGGCTGTTTCAGACTAGCTGCACAAGCTGGCACCATGGCATGATCTGCACATTCCTGCAATCGGGAAGGCAGTCCGACACATGTGCATGTGCCTGCAGATTGGCAAATGGCCCAGCAGCGGCCTGCCACGTCATCTCCTACAGATCACAGCGTCCAGCGCAAACGCTGCCGCATGGACCAGCACCTGCATGAAGGGCTCCTCCTACCACCCCCCTCCCAGCTCATCTCCTCAGCACGGGACCCCATGACACCAAACGTCAACATAGTAGTCCGAATGCCCACCGCCGCGTTGCAGCAGAGCGTTGACTCATCAGCTGACAAAGCAGACCAGCGGCTGACTCACACCCTAGCAGGTCAGTCCAGGGGCGGAGTAGGGTTGCATCAGAACCCCCTGCATCAAGGGGTTGGGGTGAGGGAGGCCTGGCGGCTACAGTCGCGGCTGCAAAGCAGGCGGTGGCAGTGCTTGAGCAGCAGTGGCAGAGGCAGGAACAGCAATGTGGTATACCAGGAGTGCGTCGAGCCAAACGTAAACAGAGGTACGGCCGGTCATGCTCGTCAGACCTGCACAACACTACTGCGCACCTGCTCATGGAGTAAACAAGCTCTTAACGAGCTGTGAACAAGACTGAAGCTGCAAATATGCACTAGTCATACTTGAATGCTGCTGATGCACTATGCTTGTTTTGGCATGCAGAAGCGCAGTCTATCCAGGATGCTGAATGCAAGCTTTGCAGTCAACAGAACACCAGGTCATCCAGTACAACATTCCCCCAAGTCCCATGCACAGAGGTTCGGCCAGGGACACTGGACGACTGACTTCGTGTCTGCAATGTCATGCAGAGATGAGGTGACCCTGCAGCGTTTGTCTGATTCCCTAAAGATGTGGACCACTCTAAAAAAGATTGCAGAGGCTGAGGTAGCTGACAGCACCAACCAAGCTCAGGACTCGGTCACTCGGCGCTTCCTGAGTCTGGCCCCTCGCGTTGCTCGGCTCAATGAGGCTGTGCGCCTTGGCCTTATGTCTGGCAGCTGTGGAGAAGCTGCTGCAGAAGCTGATGGTGTAGCTGAGGCTGCTGCTGATGAGCAAGGTGCAGAAATGGGTGGTGATGCACGCTCGTCTGAGGCTCCACCTCAAAGCCCACAAAGGTGATTAAGCATGGGTGGCAGTAGTCATCCATGTAAAGTGGCTCAATTGCGTGATACTTGGTGGTGCTTCATCTGTCTGTCTGCATGAGGCTGCAGTAGGCAAAATCATCATCATCTGGCTCTGTATCTGTCTATCTGGCAGTGGCAGTCCATATAATGTGAGCTGCTACCGTGTTCATCTCCTTGGGTCTCTAGAGACAGCAACAATGTATACTTGTCCTATTCTGCAAGAAACACTTGGCCTACGCTCACCTTGATGTGCACCACTTCCTATAAACTGAACTTGTGCAACCCAAGACACAGACTGAAAGTCTCGTCCAGCTGCAAGCCTCAAGGCTTGTCATGAGGGAGAACGCACAGACGCCTTGGTCGTTTGCTCTGCAGGGGGGGCCAGTACCTGCCATCGCAGGCAGTCAAAGTTGCTGAGGAGGTCAAATGGCCTGTTGTGCAAAGCGTGGCAGGCAACATCAACAACGCAGCCCTCAGCCAGGTATGTCCTGGGCTTGTGCTGCTGGCCAAAAGCACAAGACAACATAGTCAAGCTTGTTTGTGCAGATTGGGACCTTTCAAGTTGTCCAGTGGGTGACAAAAGTTGGTCTCTCACATGCTAGTCTCAATGCAGAAATGAGGGGCGGCTGCTAGCTGACGGTGTCACCTCTGCAGCAGTGTGCAAGTTGCCTCTTTTTTTTTGGCATCGTTAAGAACCCAATCCGTCTGTCCTGCATGGGCACGCTGCCGTCTGCATCAGAAGCAATGCACTTGAGAGTGGCGGCTGTCTCACTGCATTGTCATCATGTGTGCTGGCAATGACTTCTGGCACGTCAAAGATTGCATCACAAGCATCTGCTTGTTGCGAGTGCTGCCCCACATCACCCAACCACATCAGCCCTTGGAAGATTGTCACTCCTGATGCCAGACGGCCAACCGTACCAGGAGCTCTCGATGAACAGATTGTTACTGAACAAAAGCAAGGAGGATCCAAATATGGTGCTAAGAAAAAGCAAAGCTTATAGTTGGTTATGTACTTGTTGAATGATGACAACGCTGCAGGCCGTGCAACATATTGAAGCAGTGGTGGGCAAGGCAGACGCAAGTGCTCAGTATGAGCGGGTAATAAGGGCTGTGAAGAGCATCAGTGCACAGCCTGCTGTCCGTAGGGTCATGCCTGCCCTCCATAGCTACTGATAGCCCAGACAGAGCTTTCAAACACCCTGGCAAAGGCTTTGAAACACTCTGGTAGAGGCTTCAAAAAAGAAATCTCTTGAGGCTGCTCCTTTCTTGGGGTGCAACTCAGCATACTGAAGTGCCTGAGGATTTATTGAGGGGTTGTACGTTGCGACGTGGAGGGACATTGTAGAAGCACTTTTTGAATTTCGCGACACTGGCTGAAATACAGACCTGGCATTGCAACACAGGAGAACATGTATTGGCTGAAATATAGAACAGCACATAATGATGCATTGGAGTGGTAGTGAGGGTCATGCTGACAGCCCATGAGATGACAGTACAGCTGATCTAACTGGTCCATGTCATGAGTGTGTGTCAGGATGCTCACTGTGCTTTTGTTCTTTGTGTTTCAGCAGCATGCTGGTTTTCTTGAAAGACTTGCTACAGGCTGCTGCAAGCAAGCAGCTTTTTCTGCATGCATGCTGCAGGTCTAAGACTGCTGCCTCGCTGTGTCAAAGGCCCCTGGTGTCATGTTGCTGTTATTTGTAGTTTCCATAGTAGGTTGTACAACAGCAGCAATCCTGCTGATAAGCCCATGCAGCCAAGAACCTGCTCTCCATTGCCATCACATGCTTTACAGCGGTGCAACACCTCTGATCTGCAAGGACCTTGCATGCGTGATGGATGCTGAACACCTTGCATGTGGGAATGTAAGTAAGTATGTACAGTGATTCAAAGCAGCAACGCTATTGATACGTCTTGCAGGGTCAAGGTTGAGCAATGTGTCAGTCATCTGACAACTGTAATATAGGACCACAGGCCTTGCTGCTTTGTGCTTAATCAAAGTCTCACTGGCATGTCTACCCGAAGCATCCGATCCAGTATCTGTTACTGCAATAAGGCTTAGAGGATGTCGAGGGCAAGCATGAGATAACAGTGAAATTCTAGAGTGCATGCACAGCGGCAGCAAGAGAGCGTTCAAGTGTAAGATCAAAAGTTGGGCAGCAGACTGTGCCTATAGGCGTGTATACATCTTGCATGCAATATAACTATGCTCTTGCATTCTCAGCCTGCTGACTGGACAAAAACAGCTGAAATTCTTAATTCCGCGACTCTGGAAAGATACAGTATGTAAACACCTGTCCTGCCTCTGTGTGCGGTAGCTTTGATTGTCTGCACCCTTTTATCAGTGTTCAAAGCTTTGTTGAGTGTTGTCATTGTTCAAAATGGCTGTCAACAGGTGTGTATCTTGCGCAATGCTGCCTGGGAAGACTGCCTGAAGCCTATAGATTTGAGAGACTGTATTGCCCTGCATGTGGGCAATCTCACATTGTGGTACTGCATGTGAAACAGCCACAGTGCATGAAGCAGCACTGAACGTATGCGCATTTGGTCATTTGCAATGTTCCAATGTGTTTTGCAGGTCTGATCTGAGTGAAGTGGCGGCTGATCTCGGAAATCACAGCAGTGCCATGGCTACACGCAGTGATGCCGCAGACAGCCAGGCGCCTTCGGTCAGTGACACTCTGCAAAGAATGGGCTTGCCTGCTGTCTCGACTGCAGGGGCAGCAACCCACGCCTCTAGGGCATTCAACTTCAACTCTGGATGGTGAGTGCTGTCACTCATCCTTTTCTGTCAAATGGTGCAGTGTGTCTAAGCTCATATCTTGGCTGGCCAGATTTGCATAGGCATACTGTTGCAGTGATAAGTTGGCACATGGGTGTCATATGTTCACATGTTATGTAATGTTTATAACCTTGTCAGGCAATGGTACCACTCATAAGTCACAGTCTCTTTGCTTTGACCATTGGCTGAACTTCTTTTGGTGGATGATGCAGGACAGATAAAATGAGCCAGAGCATCAGGGCAAATCTCCGCATACTAACTGACAGTGACGCTGCACTCCAACACCCTCCTTTTTCCAGCAGTCGCCCAGCTACACCACACCCACTTCAGGTTTCCAGTTACATGGGCGTGCTGATGGACCAGTCTCCAGCTGCCAGCCACCCTGTCACACAGCCTTCCTCCGTCCAACAGCCTCATCTGTGGAGTATGCCTCTCAGTAGTGTAGCAGCATCCAGTGGTGGGTTTCAGTCAGCTTATGAGCAACTTCCCCCAAGGCTCTTGCAGGCTACTGTGCCTCCTCATCCTCCTCCTCCTCCTCAGGTCCCCATTCCTTCTTGCACCTATTTTGACACCTTACCGCAGTATGGCAGTGAGGATCAGCCTGCGACGGCCCCCTTCCATGGGCATTCAAGCTCCCACCCGCTTATGCCACCTGGGTTTTTACCAGTTGCCCCTCAGAATGAGCAGCAGCAGCAAGCTCATGCCATGAACTATTTGCTGCAAATGCCTCCACATCAGCTGCAGCAGCTGACAGCACAGCAGCAACAGCTGCAGCTTCATCATCCTGTGGCATTGCAAGCACCTCACTACCCAAGTGAGTCTTAATCCCTTGGCTGGCTAGCGCTCTGTGATGACTGCAAGATGTCTTGGCATGGTGTATATAGACTAACAGCAAACTAGTTTTGGGACCAGGCTAGGATCCACCTGTGTTTTGGGACAAAGAGCAACCTTGTCTTGTTGTGGCTTACGTTGCTTGGCGCAATCTCAGGTTGTTAATCTCATGTAGGTCTTGCAAGTGAGCAGCTGGAAATGTGTAATGTAAATGGAGTGTATACATGAAGGAGTGAATGCATGACTGACTGACTACATGAATGCCTGTATGAGTGGATGGATGGATGAATGAATGACTGAATGAATGAATGTGTGATTGAATGATCAACTGATTGAATGAGTGATTGAATGAGTGAACTGTCTGTGCAGGTGTTGGTACTAATGATCTTCACCCAATTCAGCAGCAGCAGCCGTGGCAGCAGCAGCAACAGTGGCAGCAGCTACCGCCGTTGACCCTGTGGCAGCAGCAGCAGTGGCAGCAGCAGCAGTGGCAACAGCAGCAACGGCAGCAGCTTCCGCCATTGACCCAGCAGCAGCAGCAGCAGCCACTGCCACCATTGACCCAGCAGCAGCAGCTACCGCGTGCAGTAGAACCTTGTTGCTTGTATTATACAAAAAATATTGCGTTTCTCTTGTCTTGCAAGTACTGAAAGCTGTCACAAGAGAAAAGAGGTCTGCTGGACAGTGCCTGGAAAATGCACATTCAGACAGACTGTTAGATAAACAGCTGACAGCGCAAGTCAGCACAAGTACACTGAATTATTGGGCTTGCTGCATCTGGCACTGACCTGTCTAATAGACCAGCTTGCTCCATTCGCTGGAAAAGACCTTTTTAGCATGATGCAAAGTGCTGCCACATGAAGTTCCAGATGTTCTCAATATGCTGCAATGCCGTACACAAGACGTCACAGCCGTTAGAAGCATAGATGGAGTGATGCAAGACAGGGCAGACTCAATTAGAAAATCTGCTGTAACTTCGTGAGCAACTCAGCAGTTCAGCCAATCTGCAACTGGTGATGTTCAGTATGCCCTTGCCATGTACAGCTAAGTATGCTGCCTGACATATGCTTGCCTGGTTGGCTGTTGACGGGCCAGTGATGAAGGATCTAGGCCCTCGCCCATCCAACATCCTCTGTCCCACAAAGGTCACGACATTCTCTGGTCCTTGCTTCACACCAAGGACCAATGCTGAATTAAATTTGTTGCCAACCGATATGTGACCTGAGACAATCACATTTCAGTCCATTGACCGTCCTAGGTCTCTTCCTCGACTCGCCCTTAACCCTCTCTATTTTTTTCAACATTCTGCACAATAGTATAACCCTTACGTGAAGAACTTCAAACCAGACTTGTTAGATAATGTGTGCTCGGCTGCTTCTGGGACCGACTGAGGGTAAGTCATATCAGTCCTGCACCAAAGCAGCC
>JAABUW010009068.1_pt1 | contig 11440 bp, 12 predicted proteins | sample 5560081 | NCBI WGS metagenome assembly JAABUW01 (sample SAMN10711882, study PRJNA513363) | rock metagenome | isolation source: Antarctica rocks | place: Antarctica: Victoria Land, Knobhead sud | reverse complement strand
GGTTGAGGTAGCGCGCCGCCTCGACGTAGCTGTGCGGGTCGGACTGGTCGATCTGGAAGACGACGCGCCGCGCGTAGGCGTACTCCGCATCCTGGTCATTGATGGCCACGATCAGGCTCTGCTGGCCGTGGCGCACCTGGTCGAGGCCCGTGTGCAAGTCGCGTGTGAATGTGGCGATGCCGCACTCGCGCGGCACATACGAAGAGACGAAGGCGACGATGGGCCCACCGTGGCTCGCCCCGCGCGCCCGCGCCGTATCACCCTGCGCCTGCGCGGCGCCGGCCGTATGTTCAGCGGCGCTCTCAGTCTCGTTTGTGGCTGTTGTAACCATGTGTATCTACGCGGGCGCCCTGCTGCTGGAGCGCTGGGGGAGCCGCGTACCTCCTCTCGGCTAGGCGTTATCCATTGGCGCATCGGCGCCTGAGTGTGGCATGGATTGTCATTCTTGACGTAACACTACCTGTATAGTACTCGACGGCGCGATACCGCCTGTGTCACGCCGTCCCGTTCCAGGCCACGGCGACGAGGGCGATACCAACGACGACGGCGACGCCGATGAAACGAGCGGCGCGGCTGCCCTGTCCGTGGACCGCCAGCACGATCGCTCCCACCGCAAGGATCGTTCCCGCCACAATCAATCCGATGCGCGTCGCGGGCGACAGGGCGCGTCGTGAACGGCGCGCCGCTGCAGGCCGATGGGCGGCTCGCGTGGCCCGCCGCGCCCGCCTATTCATAGGTCTCTATGATAACCTCGGGTCGCCGCCCCTCGGAGACGCTCGGCACGCACTCGACAAGTTCCAGCACTACCCGTTCCCCGCCCTCTAGCCTTGCGACGACGCCGCGCGGGGCGTCGCATCGGGCTCCCGTGGCGCGGCGTACGCCCTGGCGGTCTCCGCCGCGCTCACCGCTGTCGGCAGTATCACGCGCTCGTGGATGCGCACGCCGAGCGCGTCGACCACGGCCTGGACGCGCGTCAGGTTGGCCCCGGCGTAGCGCGTCGCCTCGTAGCGCTGAATCTGCTGCTCCTTGAGCCCCAGGCGGCGACCCAGTTCCTTCTGCGTCAAGCCAGCCGCTTTGCGCGCGCGGACCAACGCCTCCGGCAACTGCGTCAGCGAGTCCAGTTCAAGCACGGCGATGTGGTTGTCGCGCAGGGCTTCGTACTCGGCCAATTCGCGTCGCAAATCTTGCAACTGACTCTCTAGGCTTTCGCGCATTGCCTGGCGCAAACGTGGATGTAGATTCGCATTCTCCTCATCGGAGTACGTTACGGCCTCGGCAAACTTATCAGCCTCCGATTTTGTGATTTGATACTGTAGGTCGTTCTCAATCATGGCAACTCTCCCAACTCGAGAGCAACAATTCCCTTTGCTTGAAGTGTCCTCTTGTCACGTTGTAGAAACTGAATATAGCGTGTTCCTGATCGATCCGCCGCTGCATTAGCCGGAAACACCTCGCCGTGATATTTGGCTTTCTGCGCCGCCCGACTGTTGTCGAAGGTAAGCAATACAGGATCGAGAAGGTCGGGATCTACATCGTCTACATCCCAACACACATCGAAATCGCCTGGCTCCCTTTTGGCTGTGACGAAGCTGCCATCAACATAGGCGCGGTGACAACCAGCAAGCCGTAGTGCGTCAAGTGCTCCTTTCAGCCCTGCGAGTAAGAGTCGCCGACGCGGCGTGTAGCCATAACGAGCAGCCACTTCATCCCACGTCGCTTCGTGTGTACCTGCCGGTAAGTTTCCCGATGTTTTCTCAAATCGCGGGATCATGGCACAATTATATTGTTGTGCTCTCGCGTTGTCAAGACCATAGCCGGGTTTATACGGTTGAGAGACTACGCAGCTTGGTGACGACGGCGGGCAGCACTGTTAGCGCGCGGTCGATGTGCGCGTCGGTGGTGCCGCGGCCGGCGGACAGGCGTAGCGAGCCTTGCGCCAACTCGCGCGACAGCCCCAGCGCCGTGAGCACATGCGAGGGATCGAGCGAGCCCGCCGTGCAAGCCGAGCCGCTGGAGGCGGCGATGCCGTGCATGTCCAGGTTGAGCAGCAACGACTCGCCATCGACGCCACGGAACGACAGGTTGAGGTTGTTGGGCAGGCGCTCCGTGGGGTGTCCGTTGAGCGACACGTCGGGGATCGCGCGCGCGAGTTCGTCGCGCAGGCGGTCGCGTAGGCGCGCGCAGTGCGACGCCGCGCTCTCCATCGACTCGACCGACAAGCGTAGCGCCGTGGTTAGACCCACGATCCCCGCGGTGTTCTCCGTCCCCGAGCGCCGCCCGCGCTCCTGCCCGCCGCCCAGCTGCTGCGGCAGCCACGGCGTACCGCGGCGCGCGTAGAGCACGCCGGAGCCCTTCGGCCCGTAGAACTTGTGCGCGGATAGGCTGAGCAGGTCCACCCCCAGCGTGTCAACATCGATGGGCAGTGCGCCGCCCGCCTGCACCGCATCGGTGTGGAAAGTCACGCCGCGCCGCTTCGCTATGGCGCCAATCGCGGCCAACGGGTGGACCGTGCCGATCTCATTGTTGGCGTACATCAGCGTGATGAGCGTCGTGGTAGGGCGGATGGCGCGCTCCACCTCATCCGGGTCGACCTGCCCATAGCGGTCTACCGGCAGCACCGTCGTCTCGAAGCCCGGGCGCTCCAGCCACTCACACGTATGCAGGACGGCGTGGTGTTCGGTCGCGGCCGTGATGATGTGGTTGCCCTCGTGCTGACGGGCCATAGCCACGCCCTTGATAGCGGCGTTGTCGCTCTCGGTGCCACCGCTGGTAAAGACAATCTCGGTCGGACGCGCTCCGAGCGCCGCGGCTACGTCCTCGCGGGCGCGGTCAATCGCCGCGCGCGCCGTGCGCCCGACGCCGTACATGCTGGACGGGTTGCCGAAGTGCTCGTAGAGGTACGGTAGCATCGCCTCGACCACGCGCGGGTCCATCGGTGTCGTCGCCGCATGATCCAGGTACACCGTGTCCATGCTCATCTGCTCCATCGGCCTGTCCTCCCCTTTTCTCGCTCCTTATTAAAGAATACCCGACCGCTCGATCCACTGGCCTTGAGCAAGGGTACGCCCCACGATTGTGAGACGCGGCCTGAGCGACTGAAGTCGCCTGGCAAACGACGGACACTGAAATGTCTCCAGGTGTGGCGCCCCGCGCGACTTTAGTCGCCGTCGTTTGCCATGTGGCTTCAGTCGCAGGCCCGTGGCGGGCGCCATCACAATCGCGGGGGGCCCAATGGTAATAGCGAGTGGCGAGTGGCGTCGGATAGATTGGGGGATAGCGTCTAGGGTTGGGCGCCATCGCGCCCATGTTCTACGGCCGCAATGCGCGCTCGTAGGGCGCCATACGCAGGGGCGGCCGCGGGCAGTACAGCGCGCCGTGCTCTGTTACCCATATCACTGCGGCGGCTAGCCCAACGCTCGACTGTTTCCAGCAGTATGGAGAGTTCGAAGGGCTTGGACAAGTATGCGTCCGCCTGCATCGCGGCGGCGTGGATGTGCAGGTTGATCTGCGCGGAGAGCGCGATCACGGGGATCAGCGCCGTGTCGGGGTCGGCGCGCAGCAACTCGCAGACCTGAACGCCGTCGAGTTCGGGCATCGCGATGTCGAGCAAGATCACCGCCGGCCGCAACTCACGGGCGGTCGGCACGGCGTCGCGGGCGATAGCATTGACGACGTGATAGCCCGAGCCGTTGAGGAAGGCGTGGAGCAGGTAGACGAGCGCGGGATTATCGTCAATCACGAGCACGGTCGGCTTGTCGGACATAACAGTTCTCTCCCTGGTCACAGGGCGCCCTGGGCGCGGCGCCCCCTACACTTGAGAATGACGTACTACGTCCCTATGCGCAAGACCCGAATGGGCTAGAGCCTGTTATGAACTTCCGCTATCATTAAAGCAACCTTTTTGCCCTAAATGATGCGACTACGCTTGAAGTGAGTCGAAAAGGCGCATCCGCAGGCCAAGGTCGTCGTGCATCGGCTTGTCAGATAGCAGTGAATAGGCTCAGGAGTTCCTCTCGTCGCTTCGATGCTTTCCATCTTAACGATCCGTCGCGATTGTGGCAGAAAAGTGCATAACAGGCTCTAGCCCTAATAGGATAGATATCGACTACTGGTTATCCGGGGCCACCGATGCTGGTGAATTATCGCCCGTCCCACTGGGAGCGCGGGCGTCTCGCCCGTCCCGGCCGTCCGCAGGGGTAGGTCGGCCATCCCCGCAGGGCCAGCGCGTCTCCTCCCACCCGGCGCTCATCCCGGCGTGCCTACCGGGACGGGCGAGACGCCCGCGCTCCCAGTGAGGGCACGGGCCTTGTCGGAGTTACCGGGCGGCAACGCGCGCGTTGAGGTGCTCCGTCCAGTAGTGATGCGTCTTGGCGACGGCCGTGATGACGTTCTTGATCTCTTTATCCAGTCGAAAGGCCGGTCCTGCAGGCAGGAACAGCACGGCCCCCTCGCGCCGTACGCTGACGTTTTCGACCACGATGGCGCGCAGCATCCACAGCGCCATCTCCTCGTCGTCGCAGCATAGACCCACCCAGCCTGGGCTCGCGCCGCGCACGGTGGATAGCCCTGTGACCAGGCGCAGGCCACGTTCGATCTCGACAACCACGCGCTCGTAGGCGGCTGGATCAGCCCGCGCCTCGTCGGGCGTAACGGGCTCCAGCAAGGCGTCGCGATGCGGAGGACCTCCGGCCAGGGCCAGGTCGCAGAAGTTGGTCCACATGCGGTCCCAGGCGACCAGCCCCGCGTCATCGTAGAGCATGGATGCCGAGCCCATGGGGGCGGCGCTGACGGCCGTCTCGCCGCGATATCGTGGCGGAAGCATATCCGATGGCGCCAGCGACAGCGTGTGCTGGCCGCCGGGACCATGGCTATGGCCGCGGCCGGCGTAAGGGGCGAGGGCCGCGATGACGCTATGGCGCCAATCTACCTCGGTGACCGTGCCACCAACGACCGTGACCTCTCCGGCGGGCGTCGTGGCGTCCCACCAGATGGTGTAGTCTCCGGCGGGCAGTTCATGGTAGAGGGCGGCGAAGATGACGCGCCCGTTGGCCTGCCGTCCCCGCACCGCTGTATGCGTGCGGCGGGCGTCGTCCCCTTTGGGGCTGACCTCGATCTCCTTGCCGCGAAACCCCTCGGGGGTGTAGAGGACCAGCGCCCCGATGCCGTCCCCGATGTCGAGCACGGCGGACTCGATGTGCACCCGGTCGATGTACTGCTCGGCCATACGCGCCGCCCTCCTTTCATCAAAGGAGAAGCCCGGCGAATTCGCCGGGCTTCTCTTGCTTTTCGCTCACCGTAGCAAGCGCGCTGGCTGCTACGACGCCGGCTGGGACGGATAGTTGAAGCCGTCGTAGGGCGTCCCCAGATAGGGGAATCCGGAGAGGTAAAATCCCGCGGGCGGGATCGGGATAGTGCCCGAGCCCGTGGGCTTGCCAAACTCATCTACCGAACTGCTCGGGGCGCCGCCTTTCGCTGCGCTGTTGAAATCCGTGACCAGGGGCACGGCCGCGTCGAGGGTGTACGATTTGTCGACCAGGGGGTACGTAAGCCCGGCCAGCGCGCGTAACTCGACCGTGGTTACATCGTCGAAGACGCGCCGGCCGTTCGGCCAACCAGCGGCATCGCCCGCCACGAGGCCCAGGATGTTGGGGCTTGTCGCCGGCGCGATGTCCATGTTCAGCCGTATCATATCTGCCGGCGCCGGGCCGATATCATTCCGGAAGCCCGGGATGATCCCGGACGGGATGCCCGAGAGGAAGATGGCGACCAGGTCGGCGCGCGGCTTGCCGCTCGCAACTAACGCCTTGAGATTGGGGAAGACCGGAGACTTATCGGGGTTTACATAGAGGGCCGCGATCAGGCCCGAGAGTTCGGGGTTTTGCACCCTCTGCACAAACCCGGCGTCACTCGTGGGGCGCCCCGCGTTCCACATGTCCTTCCTGCTCATCTGGACAATCACTTCGTTGAACAGGGGGTTGGCGAGCCGGGATACCTGCTCGAACCGCCCGAACTCGAGGTTCCTGCCCAGCCGCCGGTCGGTTATCCGCACCGCGCGCCGGCTGGCGGAGGCCCAGACGCCGATGACCGGAGCCGCGGCCCCAGCAAGCTCCGTCTTAGGCACCTGGATCGCGATGCTGTGGACGTTCTTATTCCCGAGTCCATTGACGCCCGGCGCGGCGGTTGCAGCGTTGGTCAAAGAGGGACCCGGCATGATCGCGTGCAGTTCCTGGACGGGGCGCAGGTCCGCCAGGTCGAAGGCGGAGCCCACGTCTACGTAGAACCCGTCGGCCCGCTGGCCGGCAAACACCGTTCCGCTGTTGGGCAATGGGTGGACCGCCGCTGCGGCAATGGCCGCGTAGTTGGGCGTGGAGCGCGGACCGACATTGCAGGGCGGGCACGACAGCCCCGTCGCCAGCACAGTTGCCCCGGCCGAAGTGACCTTGGTCACCGAATAGGTCTGGGGTCTGTTCCAGTTCGTGTCAGTGGGCGAGCTGATCGGGCCCGTGTTGTAGAGGAACGTGTCGGGGTTGCGGATTTGCGTCGTAAAACGGAACTGGTAGGTGATGTCCGAGTCCGACGTACCGCTATTGGCGACATGAATCTCGTAGAGGACGTCGGCGGCGAACTCATAGAAGTTCGGCCCGCCGTCCGGATTCTGGAAAGGGATGAAGTTCGCGATCAAGGTGACCAAGCCCGTGTTGTTTGGGTCTACAAACGCATAGACGTCTGTATTATCGGCCACGGGATCCTTGGATGTTTCGGGCGCTTCACGATGCGACGACATATGTTTACCTCACACCGGACTTGACGTTTTTTTGAGACGCGCGGCGGTAGGCCTCCCAGAGGCGGGCGGCGAGCGCGTGGTCGCGCACCGCGACCTCCTGGTCGCCAACCATCAATACCAACTCGCCGGTGCTGGGGTTGTTCGCGTACACCAGGAAGGGATCGGCGTGCTTCAATTGAGCCAACTGCGCGTCCAGGTCCGACCTCTGCGGCTGCGCGGCGGCGACCGCCGCCGTGGCGGGGACGGCGCCCAAGGCACCAACCATCAACGCCCCCACCGATGTTTTCTTCAAGAGGCCCTTGCGGGTCAACTCTGCCATGTCTTTTACCTCACTTGTGAGTTCCAGATCCATTGTCTCGACGAGGCTATAATCGCGTGTTTTCCCGAGATTGCTGGGGCCAACCTTCGCTTCCCCTCTCCTTTCCCCTCATCGCACGACCCGGCGACATGGGCGTGGCCTCCACGGGCATTCATGACCAGGTACATGCCTCATCACTACCAATACGCGCCGCGCCCCGTTTTAGATCATTGACCAATGACCGCGACCCTGGTTGCCCAACATACCACCATAAAGGCCGCGGCGCGTTAGTCATCGAGTTACGCCACGTTATGCAGAGGATACAAGCGTGGCCGGTTCATGACGCTGGCTACACTAGCAGTGGCATACGCAATCATATAATGTTATGAGGCATGATGTCAACTATGTTACAAGTATGCAAATATGGCAAGCCCGCGATGGCTCACCCGCTCATAGCGCTTTGAAGCGCTCGAACGGGTTGCGGCAGTCGAGGCAGCGGTAGAGAGAGCGGCATGGCGTGGGGCCGAACAGGTTGTCCATGGCCGTGTGCGTCGAGCCGCAGAACGGGCACGCCACCGGCTCACGCTGTAGCATCGGCAGCGGACGCCCCCGCGAGAGCGGCGCTGGCGCGACCCCGAAGCCTTTGAGCTTCTCTTTGCCCGCCGGCGTGACGCGGTCGGTCGACCAGATGGGGTCGAAAACAAAGCGGACGTCGACGCTCGAAACGCCTGGCTCCCGCGCCACGCGCTCGCGCACATGGGCGCCAATCACATCGAGGGCGGGACAGCCGCTGAAGGTCGGCAGAATCTCCACGGTCACGCGGCCTTCCCCAGCGACCTCGACCTCATTGACCATGCCCATCTCCACGATGCTGACCGCCGGGATCTCGGGGTCGACCACGTCTTGCAGCGCGTCCCATAGCCTGTCGCGCAAGCCGCGCGCGTCCGTCTCCGTCGTCATCTCATTCACCACTCTTTCACGGCTGGCTCCCCTCTCCCGCGTCAGGGAGAGGGGCTGGGGGTGAGGGCGCCCACTCACCACTTGTCGCCGAGCCCCGAAGCCGATACGATCGTCATCTCGCTGTGCAGGGCGCGGAAGTCCGCGTCGAGCGGGCGCGCCACGCGCGGCCGGGGCTCGGCTTCGATCAGAGGCAATAGGGTGGGGTCGAGCCCTAGCAGGAGCGGCCGCACACGCAGACGCCATTCTTCGAGCAGCGCCCGCGCGGGACACGGCACGATGCCTGCCGCGACGAGGGCGTCCTCATTCGGCGTCTCGCCGAAGACATCGACGACCAGCGGCAGGACCACGCGCGCCGCCGCGATGAGCCGGTCGTGGCTCTCGGCGGTTCCCCCACTCAGGCGCTCCCACCACGCCTCGTCGTGCATCACATGGTAGTGCTCTTCGCGCGCCATCTTACGCGCGGCGCCCGCTAGCGGGGCGTAGGCCGAGTCGCCAAGTATGTCGGTGCGGTAGCCGTCGGCCAGGTCGTAGCAGAGGTGGCGCGCGATCGTGAAGGCCCAGTCACCGTTGCGCCGCTCCACCAGGGCGACGTGCCGGTATTCCTCGGCGGGGCGGCGCAGCGCCAGACGATCAGCGTCGTCGCCGCTCAACGCCGCGACGATGCCGTAGATAAGGGCGGCATGGCCGATCTCGTCCTGCGCGATCGACGAGAAAGCCACGTCCTCCTCAAGTTGCGGCGCCACGCCGGTCCACTCCGAGTCGCGATGCCCCAGGATCAACTCGTCGTCGGCCCACGCCAGCAGGTAGGCGACGAGCGCGGCGCGCGTGTCGGGGTCAAGCGCGGCCGCGTGGTCGTCGGACTTTGTAGCGTATCTGCTCCCGGCGCTTTCGGTCGACAGAGGGGCCGCGTTCTGTTCATGTTCGCTCATGGTAGTGACGACTCGATCTCCTGGCGTTTCTTAGCAATACCCTTATAGGCTTCGATAGAGCGGTACGACTTGTCGGTACCCGGCTCCAGCACGTCGGTCTCGACGAGCGCATGCATATCCTCACGGCGCGCCACCCAGACCTCGGCCGGGACGTCGCGCCGGAAAAAGCACTCCTTGGCCAGCAAGAGGGCCATACGCGTATCGTCGGCGTTGACCGTACCCACCTCGACCAGCGGCTCGGTCACGCCCTTGCGTTGGAAGACTGTGTAAATAGCCATCAGCAATTCTCCAAGGCGCGCATACCTGACGCCTGCGACTGCGGTCGCATGGCAGCGTTACGCCGACTGCGGTCGGTTGGCATGTTCGTAGGGGCGTATTGCATACGCCCTGCCAGCAAAGGGCGTATGCAATACGCCCCTACGAGATCGTCTTGACACCGCAGTGTCCGTGGTCTGCCATGCGACCGCAGTCGCAGGCTTACGCCAGGCTCTACGCCGCATCTGCTTCCGCGACGCTAGCGCTGAGAGCCGTGCGCACCCATGCCTGCTCGGCGTGCGCGGCGCGGCGCAGGGCCAGGCGGCGCGCCGTAGCGGGACCATGGCCGGTGACAACTGCTTTGAGCACGTTCCAGTCGGGCTCGGTATAGCGCCACTGGCCCGTCGCCTCGTCCTTGCGCAACTCAGGGTCGGGCAGCGTGAAGCCGAGCGACCAGATGCGCGGCACGTATTTGTTGAGGAACTCCTGGCGCATCTCCTCGTTGGAACGCGTCTTGAAGCGCCAGGTGAGCAGCGCATCGTTCTTGGGCGCGTAGGACGGTCCGAAGAAATGCATGATCGGCTCCCACCATCGGTTCAGGGCGTCTTGCAGCATGGCGCGCTGGGCGGGCGTGCCGCCGGCGAGTTCGAGCGTGACGTCCTCGCCATGCTTGAGGTGCAGCGACTCCTCGGCGCAGATGCGCTTGAGCACACGTACGTAGGGCGCGTAGTTGGACTTGAGCAGGGCGTGCTGCGTCACCAGTGCGGCGCCGTCGATGAGCCAGCCAATCGCGGCCACGTCGGCCCAACTCTCAGTGGCGTAGTGGAAGACATTGTGGAACTTCGTCTTGCCGGCGATGAGGTCCTCGATCATAGCGTCGCGGCTCTTCCCGAGGTCCTGGGCCACGGAGTAGATCAACTGAGCGTGCCCGACCTCGTCCTGCACCTTGGCGGTCAGCGACATCTTGCGGCGCAACGTGGGGGCGCGGGGGATCCACTCGCGCTCGGGCAGCGCGCCCATGATCTCACTGTTGGCGTGCATCTCCAGGAACTTGAGCACGCCCTGACGGTAGTCCTCGGGCATCCAGTCGCCCGCCTCGATGGTCTCGCCGCGCTCCACGCGCGCCCGGAATTCTACCTCGCGTTCGTCGATCATTACGTTGCTCCTTTTAGCTGACAGCTTATCTCATTCCTGCGAGCGCTATATCCGTGAACCTGTCCGCCACGTCGTCGGCGGAGAGTGGGCCATGCGGGTCGAACCATTGGTAGGCCCAGTTGGCGGCTGAGAGCAGCAGCAGCGTCGCGAAACGCGTGTCGAGGTCGGCGCGCAACAGGCCCTCGCGCACGCCAGCCTCCACGATGTCGCGCCACATGGACTCGTAGTCGGCGCGCAGGCGGTTCACCTCGTCGAGCGTCGCGCCTTCCAGTCTCTGCCACTCCTGCAAGAAGACCGTCGCCAGATCGGGCTGCTCGGCGACGACGCGCAGGTGCGCGCGCATGGCCTCGCGCACCTTGACCGGGGCCGTGGCGTCGGAGGCCGCGACCTGCCGGATACCCGCCATGAAGAGGGTCGCGCCGCGCATCACGAGCTCACGCAGGACATCCTGCTTGGACGAGATGTGACTGTAGAGCGAGCCCTTCTCCAGGCCCACGGCTTTGCCGATGTCGGCCATCGAAGCGCCGTGGTAGCCCTTGTCGCGGAAGAGGCGTCCCGTCGCGGTGACGATGCGCTCGCGCTGCCCCCTGCGCTGCTGCTGCTCAATCATAAGCCCCACCACCATTACCATCACTTCCGAACGGTCGTTTGGCTTCAGTATAGCGCACGTTTAGAGGGCAGGTCAAGGTCGGCCAGAACCTGGCCTTAAAAGACCATGGCAGACGCCGGACCTTGAAAGGTCGGTGTGGACGCGGCACACACGCCATCCGTCTATCAAGCGGCCACGACGATGGTCACCAGGAGACCTTTTAAGGTCCGGTCCCTGCCATGACCTTTTAAGGTCAGGACTGCGACAGGCAACATCACCATCATGTGGTAAGCCCCATACCACGCGTGAAGTTGAAGGCGCGCCGCGGCGACCAGCCGGGCGCCACGACGAAATCTTCCGGGCGCGGCGTGGGGGCGTACGATACGCCCGTCGCCGGCTGCGGCCGCCGCGCCAATGTACCCGCGTCGAGGGCGTGCGCCGCCTCCACGACGAGGCGCGCGCCCTCCTCG
>JAABUW010009065.1_pt1 | contig 11443 bp, 19 predicted proteins | sample 5560081 | NCBI WGS metagenome assembly JAABUW01 (sample SAMN10711882, study PRJNA513363) | rock metagenome | isolation source: Antarctica rocks | place: Antarctica: Victoria Land, Knobhead sud | reverse complement strand
TTGGACCCTACAGGCTACACCCCAGTGGCAGCCAAGGCTACAACAGCACCTCCACCACCAGCAGCGACAGCAGCTGTACTACTGCTCTTCCTCATCTTCCTCTGGAATCATTGCAGGAATTGCAATGATTCCAAAGGTAGATGAGGAAGAGCTGTCCAGCAGCAGCAGCAGCAGCAGCAGCCCCAATGGCAAAGGTGCAAGCATTGCTCAGGCCAGCAGCAGCAGTCTTGGCCCTGAGCTGGATGAGGACAGTGCACGCCTAATTGAGTACTACAAAGCCCTTGGCCCCATGCAAAGTGACAGTGAATCAGATTCCGATTAAGTGGTTGATTGCAATAAACCATGGCATTGTGACAATCTTGGCAATGGTGCTGTGCGTAAAGTGCTCTTGCAATGTGCAAGCTGCAGCAGAATTGTTGTAGCTCCTTAGGGATCCTGCAGAGTAGTCTTGATGTATCACTCAAGGCAAATAGCCAACAACTTGTAAAATTGCTGTGTACTACTGTTTGTCTGTTTGGTGTTGGGTCACCAAATGGTTCTCGTTGTCTTGGTGATTCTTGGTGTTGCCTGTGCTGCGATTAGTGTGACCATCATTAGCTGCCAGCAGAATATCTCAGGCTAGCCATTTGAAGCAATGAATCTCTGATTAGCAGGCGTGGTACACAATTTACAAGACGTACAAAGCCTAGGCGCAGGCTGCTGGTCGGCATGCCATGTAGCTCAATGATGCACTTCACGCCCTTCACTTGCAGGGCATTACAGTAGCGCATCTTGACAGATTTGCTCGAAATTTTGCGCGTCAAGATTTGCAGTCAGGCTTTTTTTACCAAGCTGTTGTGCTGAATGTCTGCAAATTTGCTTTAAAGTGATCGAAAGCATGCTGATGTTAGACCTTTCTATGACCGATGCACTGTCAAAATTGTGCAAAAGCTGCTGCTGTCCTGAATGTCCATGACAATCATCACCTAGCGAGGTTGTTTGGACGCATCATACAAGTGGTGATTGCTCCGTGGTCTCGACTGGACTGCAGGAGCTGCGCTCTCGAAGCTATGCTGACAGTGCATGGCAGGGCTCAGTCTGGGTCGGCCAGGGCGTAGCTCCGAACACGCAAATTAAGATGTAAACTGATCAATGCTGCTGGCGCTGCCGAGATTTGCTGTCGAGCGCAGCTGTAATCTTCAGCACCTTGCGCTGTTCAGACATCTTGTTGTCTCTCTCTGCATTCCCTTGCTCCGAACCCAAATTTGAGAATTCAACGGTTTACCGTTTTACCACTCGCTCAGTGACTGTTGCTCTTGTTCTCCTTGTAGTACTGTTCCCTTGAACTGCATCGCCTGACCCGGTCGAGACTCGCCATGGTTTCTTTTGCGAACGTTCTGCTGTTTATTCCTTCGTTGTTCTGCGGTATGCTGGCTACGATGACGTCTGCTTGCTGTAATCTGGGGATGTCAGCTGGCCACTACTTGACAACCCTGGCTTATCAGACAGCACAAACCGCAGTCTATCCTTTCAGATTATGCTATGACATATTCACCAGGAGATACAACGCGCTCGTCAGCTGTTGCTGGACATGCTGGAGCTGTGCCTACACAGTCATGTCCTACCCCTTGGTATTCTGTGCCGACCTTCTCAAGCGCCTAATGAAATTGATGACCAATTTTGCATACATTTGCAACGCCGCTATCAACTGGTGGCTCCGCTTTGCACTGACTATCACCACAACTCTATGGAGGACGACCTGCTATGCCTTATCTAGCTTCAGCTACATCCGCCAGCTTTTCAGCTCATGGGCTTACGTCTTCATTGACTTGTTCTCAACGACCCTGCTCGCTGTTTGCACCCAGCTCAAGAAGGAATCACTGCAGCTGCTTTGGGCCTTGACACCATACCAATGCAAGGCTGTCTATACCTGGCTATGGCCTGGAACCAGGCAACACTCAAGCTCGCCTCAGGTATCTGCAGCTCTTGGTAACAGTCTGCTGCTGGTCCCACTGTTCTCATCAGCTTGTTTGCTTGGCCAAGCATCAGTCTGCATCACAAAGCATTCCGATGCCAAGACAGCAGCCCAACTACTTTGACTGTCTATATAGAACAGCAATCAGGCAGTATGGTATCTTGATGCAGGCCTCTAGCACTTCAGGAGTGTCTTCGAATGTCCCTGCAACTGTGGTGTCTCCCTCTGACTCTGGCACTGAGGCTGCCAAGGCTCATCACCCCAGCAATGACAGTGTTGGAGCAGATGCCACATCTTCCTCTTCTCCCAGGAGTACACTGGCCGCCGGTGCTGTCTTTGCTGGGGAGCCAATGCCCATCAGCGACACTCAGTTCCTGGCACCAAGGGTATGCTGCAATTTGCGCCATACACCACTACTTGTCCCCCTGTGCATGTCATCTACTTACGTGCACCACGCCATGCTTGAGCCGCCCATGTGCTTGATGCAATGATGAGGCTATCAAGTTGCGCTTCTGTGGTGTACCCGCATGCTGCCCCAACATTACCTTAAATGTATCTCATGACGCTAGATAAGCTGCTGTTGCAGGGTCATGCGCAATACGCAAATCAAGCCAAGCCTTGTTGCTGCAGTCTGCAGCTGGCTACAGATTGTGCAGACGCCATGCTTTGTTTGCGCATTCACAGCCTTTTTTGTCCTCATAAGCCATATGGGATCGCGGCTGCCCTCTGGTGACTCGTTTGTGCTGAGTGCAGCTGGCATCCTTGATGTGGGACACAAGAGTGCGTGATATGATGTTTGGACCCGGCATTGTTCCCTATGGTGGTGGTTTCCACCTGACGCAGTGCGACTTCAACCCTGCCTACTACCAGCTTGACCCCACCATGTACCCTGAGGAGCTCAGCTTCATTGGCAGTGGGGCGCAGGGCCAAGTTTTCTAGTAAGTTACTTTGCAGACATGTAGTCCACAAATGTGCTGTGTTTGAAGCAATGCGTAACCTAAGCAGCAGCTGTGGCTTCTGCCTTTCCCTTTGAGCCTTTGCCCTTCAGCCCTGCTGTTTTACTCCACACCCGTTCATCAGTGCTATGCAGCTCTGATGAGGAGCCAAAGACGCAAGCATGCTTGACCCACAATGCAGGAGACCCTCTGCACTGATGGCCCTCTTCCTGTGCATGCAGTGCACAAAAGCGACACGCTTCTGGCATCTGGATTCCTGTTGCTGTCAAGGTTCTTCCCCATGTTGACCCCTTGGAAGTCTACCAAGCCAGCCGAGAGATTGAGGTCTTGAAGGCTGTGAGGCGAACAGATCACACCGCTACTTTCCTCTCTGTGGCTACCCTTCAAGTGGACAGTCAAGAGAAGAAGTTCATTGCCATGAGGTATTTATTGCATTGCCACCTGCATACATGCTTTGTCGTGCACATGTCACGTGTCTGATTCTGCAGGTACCTGGCACATCATGTTCTGATCATATGGAGCGCATTAAGATAATTATTATCATTATTAAATAATTCATAAATCATCATTATGTCAGCAGAAAATGGACTGCTGACATGCAATGCAACACCATGCATCATGACACCGGCAAGTGGCCACTGCAACGCCCCTGTAAGGTCTTTGGTACATGCAAGCATCTCTGTTCAGTGCTCTGTTCAGTGCAGAAGTGCCCATTTCATAGAGCATGTCTCAACTCAGGCATGCCTGGGGACGTATATAACTTGGTTCTAGGTCAGGGAATTGTGTTGCCAAGTTGAAGCACACACATCAAAGCATGGCTATTCTCGCTGCTGTGGTTCTGGCTGGTCAAGGGCCCTAGATTGATCATTTGTAACCTATACATGTTGCAGATTCCTGGAGAGCATCAATGCAGCCGAGTACTTTGATGAGCTGCGCGCCGGCTGCACAACAGCTGCTGCCTTTGACCACTTCCTGTCAGCCGTCGTCCATACCATGCTGGGAGTTGTCAAGGTGAGCATCCATCAATCCAGTCAATCATTTGTTCCCTTCTCCATGTCATGTGTTGTCTTTGAGGGTCAAATAGGTGCAGTCCTGAGTAGAGGCCTGTAAGAAGTTTTCTTGCGGCACTCACTAGACCAGCGATGCTGTGAGTTAACGCTGTATAAGTCAGAGCTGTTGGCCCATAGACCTATTCAGTTTCGCATGACAAGAGCTGCACATGCATGACAAAAGATGCACATGCATTCATGCTGCACTGCTCGGCTGGAAAGCTTCTGCAAGATCTTGCTGGCTTTCTATTGCGTGTTGCTTTCAAGCGTCCCATGTTACCACCAGACTGTACGTCAAGTACCATTCTAGTACACTGTAGACACTCAGCCTGTCTGTCAGTGCGTCTCTTGAAATTGAATCATGCCGAAGCATGCAACAGGATGCTGTTTTCACGCATTACACTGGTCAGCTGTCCTGTCTGAGCTGCCATGCTGTCTCCCTCTTCCAGGGAATTGTCAACTTGCACAAGTTTGGATGGGCTCACTTGGACCTGAAGCCTGACAACCTGTGCATGGAGATGAAGAACGGCCTGCCTCACCCCTATGTTGTGGACTACGGTGCTGCCTTTGAGCAGGGGTCAGGTATGTCTTGGCCTCTCGACCTTCTGACATTGTCAAGTGAGAAGAGCAATCTTTTGGAAAAATCTAAAGGAAATGCAGAAGTATGTGCACTTGTAGTCTGATGGCAAGACATACAGCACTTTACACCTAGGCAAAGCGTGTACGAATGGTAATTGTACCTGTGCAGGCAAAGGATGTATGAATGGTACTTCCAAGTGACTACACATGCACCACCTTCATGAGCAGCAAATGTTGCCATATCTGCTGTGCTTCTTCCTTTGGCCTTTGCTTTGCCTTGTCCTTCATAGCAGCCACAGGCAAAGCACCACCTCAATGTGCCTCTTTTGGATGCAGAACCACAGATTGGCAACATCCAGTCCACCCCCTCCTATGCAGCCCCTGAGGTGTTGGCTTTCATGGCCGCCCCCAGCTGGGAGGCCTTTGATGAGATCACCTTCTGGGCTCAGGATGCCTGGAGCATTGGCTGCATACTGGCATGGCTGGTGACTGGGGAAGACCCCTTTGCAGGCTGTGACCAGGAGGGGGATGCAGGCGCCATACTGCACTGCCTGCTGCAGCGCCATGCAGCTCTGGTGAGTCAATTGCAGACAACACTGACATGTTACCCCAATACAAATCTTGAAACTCTCAATCAGTGCCTGCTACAGCGCCATGCAACACTGGTGAGTCAATTGCAGACAACACCGACATGTCACCCCAATATGCATTTCTAAACTCTCAATCAGTGCCTGATTCAGTGCCATGCAGCACTGGTGATCAATTGCAGACAAAACTAACATATTAGTTCGGATACTGGCCCCTCAAGCAAAACTAGTGCCTGCTTCAGCGACATGCAGCACTGGTACATCAGTGCCAGACAACACCTGCTTGTGAGCATGTCTGCCTGTTGTGCGCCAGTAATCATCTGTTATGATGGCTATGATGCAAAGTTCCCTCCTTATCCATTAGTGAGGCATGTGATTTTTGGCCTTCATACTGCCAAGTGTGCCAAATCACGTCCCAGAGGCCATAGCAGTGAGGTCACGTAGTGCCAGTGTCATGCTATTCCAAGGCAAGCAAAGCGCAAAGACATAACAAAGTCTATCGTGAAATGCTGACGTATAATAATACATGTAGTCTAGTGCTGATGTGATTTGACATTGTTTTGGTGCAGGCTGCTGGGAACCTGAGCGGGCCTGCGCACTTGACAGCAAGCTCACTGGCTAGCTTTCACCACTTGGTGACAAACAACCCTCACCCCAAGCTGCAGCAGCTGTGGGACATGACAACCCGGCTCCTCAGTCCTCAGATCAGCAGACTAGGCGCTGCAGAGCTGCTTGTTGAGCTGCGCGCTCTGGCTGCACAAGACTGAAATGTGACAGTGCAGAGAACAGAATTAGGTTTGATCAGTTCCCGCGCAGTCGTACAGCAAATATCTTTGGCGCGTGATATTGTGAGATGGCAGGATCCAGCTGCTGTTGCACAGTAGAGATCCAGATACCTTGGCAAATGACTTCAAGACCGGAATAAAGCACTGCAGGTGCTTACCTCACTGCTTTGCTCACTTTTGTCCTTACACCTAACTTGTTGTTGCTACACTAATACTCATACATGCGTGGCTATATTCATTTAAAAACTCCAGAAGTTCAATTGCGCTGATGTGATGCGCAAGGGTAAAATGCCATTGGCAATGCTTGCATATTGTGATTGCCAGCTGTTATCAAGCCATACTTAATAAGCCACTCCTGAAGTGTTGATTGTAAGTTTGCTGTTGAAGCATGCTCGCTGATCATGATGATGCTTCTGCCAGAGGACTGATTGTGAACATGTACCGTGAGCCTGTTTACTCTGAACTGATGAGCAAAGACAAAACAGCAATCCTCCTTCACATTCATTATGAGTTGCCCATGCCGGCTACAGCTTGCTCCTAAGACTTCCCTCCTGCAGCAAGTATTGAACGAGGTACTGATGGACGAATTAGTCCAAGGAGATGTTGACCGAGCAGCTGCACTTAGCGCCTGATGATTAAGCAATGACAACACATCACAAAATATTTGTTTCCGACATTGACGGTATAATTGATGGCATGACAAAGAATGACTACCAGTGCATAGTGGCGCGGCACGCGCTCTTTAAATTTGACTTCTGCAACTGCTAGCAAAGCGCGCTTCAAAAGGTTGCAAGCAAAAAAGCGCCCTTCGCCACAAGCCTTTAATGCAAGCTGCTGAACTGCAACCGGATTGTGATCGGTACGCTTTGAGGGGCTTGGGCGGGCACCGAGTCCAGGTTAGATAGTAGCTTCAGTCCAGTCCCGTCAAAAATGCAAATCAATGCTGAACTGCTTCTGACACCCGCTTGAAGTTCATCGCTGCTCAGCAGGTGACCTGCTTTTGGCTGCAGAGTCTCCCAGAAGCTGCTGAGACACCGGCTACTGCAAGCAGCAAATGGCGGTAACACTTAGTGTCTAACAAGCTGCCTCTTCAGTTGGACCGGCACGAGCATCCCCTTCGACTACTCCATTCCAATTCAAATTTGCTTGCTGTGTTGGTTGATGCACCTCCATGCATTGTAAGGACGCCGTGTATGTGGTTGTCACGACTGCAGAGCATCGTATGCATATGCTTATTAAGCAACCTTGCGGAGTCCCACCTAATCGTGTCGCGCAGGCGGACACTGTTTTGTCACCTTTCGCCTCCAATCTGGCCAGTGAAGAGCATGACATTATTTCACTGTCTGCAATCAAGCCCGCACAGGTATGTAAGTTGCTTTTCCTGCTCATGCATATATGCCCTAATTTGAGTCTATTGTGATGCTTTGATCAACCTGTCATTTGCAGCATGAACATGGATATCCTCAATGCAGGGCAAAGAGAATTTGCACACTAGAGCTAAAGAAGAGAATCAGGCAAGCTCTTGTGTACGCAGTAAGACGGAAAGTCAAAGCTTTCAACACATGAGCTGATCAGCTTGACAGTGCAGAACAACATCTGGTGCGCTTTGACTGCAGGGTGCGAGTGGCCCAGGCCTGCACGCTGAGAAGAATCCAAACCAGACAGATGTAAGGTATCTGCAGGCGAGTGCTCATTAAGCTGCTCATGCCTAACACACCCAGTTGACTTTGTTGAATGTTGAGGTTGTTCCAGAGCATGGCGTTGGTCATGTGCACTCAGCTGCAGCTCAATTTGTTTGAAACACAGAATTCAACTTTGCGACGTTCAGAAAGGACAATTGGCTTTTAAAATTGTGACAAACAGTCTGTTGCAGGATAGCATGTCTGGACTGTCTCTGGAGGGTTTGTCTTCTGCTTCACCCCATGAGGCAGCTGCACTTCTTCTTGCTCCCCAGCCTGCTGCCAACCACACGGCTGCTATGTCCTCACGCATCAAGCCCTCACTACTGACTGAAAAGGTTGATCTGCAACTACACTTTATGTCCATTGTCATGACCTGAGCAGCTGCAGAATGCCAATAGCACCACACTGTTGTATGGACCGCCCAGTGGTGCAGACTTGACCAGCAAGGCTGGTGTTGATACCTGTCTTTGGCCTGCTCACAGTCTACTGCTCATATGCCACTTTGTACCCTCCGTGTTGTTGTACAGGATCTTGACCCAACCTTACATCAGTCATCAACACTTCTGGATTGCAGGTACCACAAGAGAGTATGGAAGTGGGTGTGGCCAAGGGAACTGCAGCCAAGGTATGCTAATGTGCATGCCTTGCAGAGATCCAACACTGGTGTAGTTGACAGTACTGTCCATTACAGTCTGCTTGGTGTCTGCATTGCAGTCTCAACCGTAGCCAGTGCTTTGATGTTCAGTACAGCACCTGCTGCTGTATATCATGCATATACGGCAGGTATGAATGCTTGCAGATCTGTGCCCAGCCCTGCACGCATTGCGAGCCTTCTACAATCATCATCCTTGCTGATGTCTGAGTCAGAAGTGCATGTGCATGCCATGCGGGTGACCACACAAAGTGAAATACACAAACTTGAATGCTATGCGTGCATGAATGGCATGTCATGACTGATGACTTCAGTCATACTGGACTGCTGAGCGCTCGAGGGGGATGTGCACGTCACAACATGACTGCTGAAAATGATGTGCATGTCTGCTTTCAATCTTCCCATAGTGATCACAACATCACTGCACTGTTTTGCAGAGTCCAGTCATCAACAGTGGAGTTGACACCAACCGCTCCTCAGCTGACATTTTGGGCGGCACAATGACTGGCAGCAACCAACTGCGCAACCTGCCTAAGAGGGCGGAATTTCAGGTGTGCATTGTCAGCTGTTTGTGCTCACAGATGATGTCATCAAGAATCACTTGCAGAAATACAGCACACTGCAGGCGATGCAACACTGCTTTGTCATGCTTTCTGGCCTGGTTACTGTAGGCATATTGCAGTGGCTCAGACAAGCTTGGACAACGTTGGTTGACCGGGTTTCTCAAAAGCGTGCAATGCCTTGGCCTAGGTTGTGACTTTGCGACCGTCGCCACTCTTTTCATCCTTGTGAGCATGCATCTATCAGGTGTAGCTATGCAGGCATGCATTAGTGTAGGGCGTGCGCATGCCTGCAAGTCAACATGGTGTTCAACTTGACTGCATGCTGCAGGTGGGCCAGTCAGCTAGGGGTGCTGGAGGACCTTCCTCAGCTACCCCAGCCTTGTTCAATATATTGGGCTCCATGCCAGCTAGAAGGCCAAACTACCGGGGGGCATCAGCCTCACGTCTGTCTACCACCACAGAGGAGCCAGTGACAACATCCAGCGCACTCCTGACTGCCAGCCACACTGAGCATGCCTGCTTAGATTATGATTCCCATTCTGATTATGATGATTCCCAGTCTGATTATGATGATTCTCCTGAGAAGCCCAAGCCAGACAACTCTGATTGAAGCAGTACTGCTAGACTAGTCTGTGTATCCCTTTGGATGTATACCTGTGGCAATTTGATTGCAGTAGATGTGTCTGCACTCTAGGGAATTGGCTCCTTTGTTGCATTTGGTACTTTGCCTATCAGTGCTTTACAGTGCTATCATGCTTGCATAGGTGTTTTGAGAATGGGTAGCTAGGACGTTTGACCAGTATTGCTAGACAGCAAGTCTGACTCGTAGACAACATCGCCTACAGTCATACTGCCTGTAGTCAAGTTGACTGCAGTCACAGTTTGCCGCATTTGCAACAAAAAGGGCTGCAGTCTAGTGTTCTTACATGGGGTGCAAAGCCTGCACACTCATCAAAATCCTGAAGAGCTTCCGTAGATATATTTCTGCAGCTCTATGAATGCGCGCTGGTAATGACAGTGGCTTTCAGCAGCCTTTGTTTTTCTGCAATATTAACTGCTGTTGCAGTGTAAGCATGCAGCCCTGTCTGTAGTTTGCTCGTCTTAAACGCTTCAGCATGGCCCTTTTGGACTTTCCAAGCGGGCTGCAACAGACTCCGTTCAACGGCATCTCCTGTATAAGGAGCTCTGCTTCTGTCTACTGCTTCTGAAGAAGAGAGTAAGGGATTACAAGCTTTGGCCAGCCAACAAGTCTGTGCAGAAGTCTGTGTGAGCTCTGCAACTGTGTACAGATTACTCATCGCGATCGTGTTACTCACCTGACTAATTAGCAACATCTGCAAGCTGCAAACTGCAATCGCTGTGTGCCTGCACGAGATCCCCCGGCGATGCATACCTATGTCGGCCGTATAGGGCTGCGGTGCCTTGTTGCCAGAACTTGAGCCACTGTGCGATCCGTATCTCTAGGTGAATAAGACAGGGTCAAAAGTACGGTAGCATATACCACGGGACTGGGCCTGTTGTATCCTCAGCATGCTGGGCGGCACGATGAGTGCCGCTACTCAAGTCAATCCACACAACATTGCTCGTCAAGATCAGCCAAGCGTATTGGTCGTCGGAGCTGGACTGATCGGGTCTTCGATTGCCATGCATTTAGCCAAGAAAGGATGTCCTGTGACAGTCCTGGAGGGGTCTGCGCAACCAGCAGCAGGTGCCTGAAAAATGCAGCATGTTGCACAGCAGATCCTTTCGCGACTCTCCACGCGTCGTGAACACAAAACCGAGCCCTGTTGCAGGTGCCAGTGGCAAATCTTGGGCATGGCTGAATGCAAATCACAAGCAGCCAGCTCACTACCGAGGTATGCATATTGGTACATACATGCTGTATCTGCGTCATACTTGCAGCTTTCAAACTCCAGGTTGCTCATATATGTAGTGGTATATATACAGATCTGAACCTCCTTAGCATGAAGCTTTGGGGCCAATATCCAGACCTGGCTGCCTTTCCTGGCAGCCTCATCCTCAGTGACCACCGCACAGGGGACAAGGCATACCCCTCCTCACCCCTCACCCCACAGCAGTTGAAACAAGAAGAGCCAGAGTTGTCTAATGCTGCCTGCCAAGGTGGTGCCAGACTGTACAAGCCTGAAGGTATGCAGCAGCTGCAGACCTGCTGTGTTGTCATGCAAGATGCTGCCCTGAATGCTTGGGCAGCATTAATTGCTTCGTCTGCAGATTGGCTCCTCCGCCACTGCGCCATATGTGCAGCTTATGCCACTTACATTAGCTTTGTAGCTGCAGTAGCAAAAATGCATTTCCTGATTTGCTGATGCCATGCCTCCCCAGCATGCCAGCTTGCCTACTTATATGTCTTATAAGATGTTGAGAGGTGCTACTGCTGCTGTGAAGGTTATGCATACCCAGAGTCAGCAGTGAGGTTCTTCCTGCAGCAAGCTGAGCAAAATGGAGCATCTGTACTGTATGAACATCCTGTGCAAAGCTTGGAGACAGGGAAGTCTAGTTTCCACATCACAGGTATGCCATTACCGTAGGCATGAATTTGACATCTGGTCATCACAGGGCAGCCTTGGTTGTCATCATCACACAATGCTGGGGTCTGCATTACATTGTTGAAAACG
>JAABUW010009063.1_pt1 | contig 11444 bp, 12 predicted proteins | sample 5560081 | NCBI WGS metagenome assembly JAABUW01 (sample SAMN10711882, study PRJNA513363) | rock metagenome | isolation source: Antarctica rocks | place: Antarctica: Victoria Land, Knobhead sud | reverse complement strand
ACAGTTGGAAGGTGGCAGAAGCTGAGAAGAACCTGCTGAGAACGCATACCACAGCAGTCTCCTCCAGGATGTTATACAAGCTAGCTCAGGAAGGCTTCAAACCGGCCAAGTACTTCTCCATTGACAGAGTCTTCAGAAACGAGGCAGTGGACAGAACTCATCTGGCGGAATTTCATCAAATAGAAGGCAAGCCTCTGCTTGCATTGCCCTGCTCAAGCATACTGCTGCCTGGTGGCAGAGATATGGGCTATCAGGCATCTCCAGACTACTTCACAACATCCCTTTTGAAGTCAAAGCATGCTCAGCAGGCTTGTCTGGTTTGTTCTTGTAAGTGTGCCCACGCAGCACTGACAGTCATAGGTGGGAAGAACCAGCAGGTCCTGCAGGGAGCTAGGTATCTGACTCATATGGAGGACACCTGTCTCAAAGCATGAGTGAATATGAAGAAGTTGTGTGCATCTGGTATGTGATGTCACGAATGTACGCAAATGGGAAGACAAAGACTTTCAGAGACCCTCCTTTAAGGTAACTCTTGAGATGTCTGACAGACTCTTTATCTAGATAGGATGTGCAGCCATGCTCTTGGAATGCATTCAGAGAGCATGCTGCACATCCTATCAAGCAAAAGAGTCTGTCAGGCATCTCAACAATTGCCCTAAAGTATGTGCATCATGCTCTCTGAATGCATGAGTCAGATGCTTGACTGTACTTAGCCACATTGAGTGCAACTCTGTGTGCACTGTCACAGCACATATGACCCGCCTGCAATAGCAATGCTTCATGCATTGTCACGACCAGTGGCCAACTTGAGGCACAATGTTGCTGAGGGACTGACACACGAGCACTGTCATTGTTGCAGTGCAGTTAAGTTCTTGCCTGTCTTGGATGTTCCCTGCTGTAACGTTTGTTGTGTTTGAGCCTGTCTTAAAAGTGCAGGTGTGGTGTGCGACAAGGGCTTAACACTACGAGATCTGATAGGCACCCTGAAGATGTTCTTTGACAGGCTAGGGCTGAAGAAGCTTCGCTTCAAGCCTGCCTACAACCCATACACCGAACCCTCCATGGAGATTTTCAGGTCTGTCATCACAGATCAAGCACTGCTGCGTTTGTCAGACCATGTATAACACACAGAGGCAAGCACAACTTTTGATGGGCAGATCACAATGGGCTGCTGGCTGGTGCTGTTTGCACCTCGACATCTTCGCGCACCCAGCGCTGCATCACTGCAAGCATAAAAACCGTTGCCTGCTGTAACCAAACTGAACCCCACAAGGTGTTATACAGAGAGGTTGCCAAACCCACTAAACTGGCAAGGCTGGCCATGCACAATGTGTCTCACCAGGAATGACTCCTTCAATTGCCCGCATCAAGAATGTCAAACCATATCCCAGAGATCTTATTGCCTTGTCATTGCTGTCGTTGTTTCACGAAGCTACTCAGGACTGTACGTGCCTGACCCTAAAGGAAAAGGGAGAGAGGGATGGTACATTGCTTTGTCCAACAACAGTACAATACAGCCAACAAGGATTAACAAAGCGAATGAATCAACAAACAGAAACAAACAAGCAATTGGGAAAAGCACATGAACAAATCAAAACAAACAGACAAACAAACAGTTCAACAAACAAATGATTGAGAAAGAACGGATGAAAGAATACTGTGGCTGGTTGCAGCTACTCTGATGAGCTGGGGAAGTGGATGGAGGTGGGTAACAGCGGCATGTTCAGGCCTGAGATGCTGAGGCCCATGGGCCTTCCTGAAGATGTCTCTGTCATTGCTTGGGGCCTCAGCCTTGAAAGGTATGCTCTTACTGGTCAGATTTCCTGTGCTGAGATTGTGTCTGATGAAGTTCAGCTTTACGTTGTTCTAATCCCTTGAAATTTACTCTTCTTGGGTATCTACCATAACTCAAGTAAACACACATGATATCAGTGCCCAAAAGCTACTGTCTGTAGGGTTGCACCATGAAATTGACCCTGTTTTTAGGATGCTTGATGTGGTTCGCTATAAATTCATGACGGGACAAGAGTTAGTGATAGTCTCTGCAACCTCCAGAGTAGTCATCTCTATCTGTGGTTGAGTGACACTGCACCCAAACCTTGACTGCTGTCTCCCATCTCATCTTTTCTGCCAGCTTGTTTCACACTTCATGCTCAGCAATTGCACTTGCCAGCCAGTGTTGACTCTGTACTGACTGTTGTTGAGCAATAATGTACAACAACCCTGAAAATGCAGTGATTGCATGTGTCTGCCAGGTTCATGTCCAACTTTGCTTTGGCAGTGCATCAATCACTGCCTAGTACCTGCCGGTAGTCACACAATCAATTGAATGCCAGCAGTGAGACTATATCATATGCCACTGTCCTATGTGGGCAGCTTACATGAGCTTGATTTTGACATGGCTTGCTTTGACGTTAAAGGTTGCACCGCGTCCTTCAGAAGCATGTTGTTGCCGTTGTTTGGCACCATGCTTCCAGCTGACCTCATACGAGTATTCTGTGCAGGCCAACAATGATCTTGTACGGAATCGACAACATCAGAGACCTGTTTGGTCACAAGGTATGTCTTTGCCTGATCAAGTCTTATGTTTGGCTATCCAACTATTTGTGCCCTGACATGAAGTGAAGCAGAGCAGTGTCATGCACAGCATCTTCCAGGCAAGCAAAACTTGATTGCAACGGTTGCTGCCTGCAGGTCAGTTTGAATCTAATCAGGAAGAATCCACTGTGTCGACTGGGCTTGTGATCTATTTTGCAGTGCATCATCCCATCTATGAATGACATATTTAGCGTACCGATATCGATATGCTTTGCACTGCATTTGGCATTTGCTGGGCCACAAAGGTGTACACTCATGTGTAGATGCATCAAATCAACTTAAACGTTGACAGACACATGGGTAATCGCCTCACTGATACTCATACTTCATTAGACAGAGGTATATATACACAGAAATACATTACGAGCAGGCTTGTAGGTGCAGCCTGCAAGAGACTCGGCATTGGTCATACAGCCTGCATTTACCCTGACAGGCAAATAAAGACTTTGAAAGTAAAGTCTGTCAGAGAAGCTGTGTTGTTGATGTGTGTGTGTGTGTACACACTGAGATGAGAATGACACATGACCAGCAGTACTGTACAGTGCCCACTAATTTATAGCGGAGTGATAATGAAGCGCTTGACTGCCTTCTCGAGGTTCGCTGGCCAAACAATGTGCTTAGCAAACAAGACATGAGAGCGTTCGAGACCAGCATCAGTATAGACAGCCCCTAGTACAGCTTCATATGACTCAGACAGAATGCTTGATGGATAAGGCAACTCAGCAACATCCTCGCCAGCGTATATGCTGGAGATGTCATTGCCCACAACCAGCCATTGCTGCAGCCCAAGCTGCTGTGCGTATTTGCAGCAGCTTGCTCTACCAATCATGACAGACCGCAACTTTGCCAAATCGCCAATTGATGCTTGAGGGTATCGTGATAGCAACCCCTCAGACACCACCATCTGTAATACAGAATCTCCTATCCTGCATCACATCATCTGTGTCATGTCATGAGCAGTATGCACATGAGACCTATCAGGGTATTGTTAGCAGCAACACGACTCAGTACACAACATTTCAAAACAGTGTAGGCAAGAAACATACCATGCTAGTGGAATGTTGTTCTGCGCCGATGCTGATGTGTGCGTCAGTGCCAACCGTAGCAGTTGTCGGTTCAGGAACCGATACCTGCTTGCAGAGCAGGAGAAGGTACTTTTAACTCGTCGTTGTGCACAGCATCCTGAATACAGCGTGCAAAAAAATCATTTCTGCGTTTTGCAGGTGAAAGGTGCCGTACCCAATTGCTTTCTCGGCCTGGTCAAGAGTAGCGTCCGAGTGAAGCTTATGACTGTCCACCTCGTATCGAAATCTGATCTTGGTTGCGGACTGCAGGATCTGAGCCTTCAGATCTTGCGGCCATACCTCCGGCGGATCAGGAACTGCGCTGGTCTTGACACTGCAGGCAGGCTGCGCGCAGTGGCCGAAAAAGAATGGCCTGAAGGCTTGTTTGCAACTCAGCGGAAAAGCACCGTCGCTGGCTCGCCTCGCAATCTGCAGGCTCGGACTTCGGATTAGTCGTACGAGCATGTGATCAGCAGCTATGCTGGGAAACGCTCGTTACCATGCCTTCAACCGAACTCAAGCTGGTTTCGGAACCATGAAGACGAACCGGCAACAACCTCCAGAAGACCTAACCAAGATTTTAATAGGTCAAGAACCAGGTCAACCCGATCGGGTAGAGCTGGGTGTCTCCTCGGACTCCTACTCCGTGATTGACAGCTAAACTTTTGTACTTCGGAAGGAGAACGAGGGCATGAACTGCCTGCTGCAAGATCCCAAGTGTTGTTGCTACACTGGTTGTGGACGTCTGCCTCCACGTGAAAGACTCGCAACCTCAGTTCACCGACAGCCTTTCACTGCTGCCCGTCAATCCGGCCAATCGTCCAGTCGCAATACACGCAGATTGTGCTGTCGAGTCACAAGCACTAGCGACCCTTCGACTTCTGTCAGCACCAGTTCGCCTACTTATAGCCCACATCAGAAGGGCCTGCCACAGTCGCAAGTCTGGGAATTGGACTTTTGCTCACGTCCTCTGTTGGACGAGCGAGGCAAGAAACGCTGGGAGCTGCTGATATGTAGTCCAGATCGCAAGTTCGAGTACTCTGCTTACTTCCCAAACAACAAGATCAACAGCACACAGGTACCAGAGCTCGATGTTCATGCTCAGCACCATATCATGCATTGCGCTGGCACTTGCATGTTCAAGCATCACCTCCGCGTGCTGTTTTTCAGTTGAAAGCAGCACTGTTGGAGTTGCTACAACAAGCAGGCGCTGAGAAGCCTAGGCAATGCCGCTTCTTCCGAGGACAAATGCAGACCATCATCTCTAGGTCCCTTACAGATCTAGATATTACTCCAGTCCCCAGCAGGCGTTGCTTCACTCTTATAAGTGAGTCTCTGGCTTCCTGCATCTGATGTTGCACGCCTGATTTCCAGGTCACAATGCTATGAAGATGATCCTGCTGCTGATTGAATCACACCACCTGCAATGATGCCTCTACTTGCTTTGCTCAATACAGCAGAAACCAATACACAGCACAAGCATGTAACAGAGCATACCTTCTGCTGTGCAGGCTGGCTCCAAGAACGCCTTGAAAACCTGTACATGAAAGATCCTGGATACAGTGACAAAGCAGCTTCCCTGTTCATGCTCGATCTCCAGTCACCACAAGAGCTGCCAGACAATCTGCGAGGAGAGCAGTGGAACTTTGTTCAGCTGCCTTTATCTGCTCTGCTGGAGGAGCTATCACAAGTCAAACAGGTATGTAAATCCCCCAAATCAACAGGTCTTATGGCCTTACTTCCTTTGGCTTTCCTCCCTCCAATTCAGGGAGTTCTGGGTACAAATCAGCCTTCTGTCTGATGTTGACAAACAGGGTGCATGCTGTCTTGACTGAGCAAGTGATCTTCTGCTCTTGCAGCGTGAGGTCTTTGGAGATACTTTTGACCTTTCCACAGCTGATGCAGCAGATCTTCCTCTGGACGCTCTCATCCCTGGTATGCTATCCTGCTTGCAGCTGAATCTTGCACCACATGAAGTACATGCTTTCGACTTGCGTCAGAAAAGTACATGCTTGCTAGCACACTGGATCAAAGTTTGATTCACATCAGAAACACATACCCATCTTTTCCATGTCCCCACAGACTCACGGAACATATTTTGATGCTTTACATACAAGAACAAGGTGTGACGCCACATCTTGAGACGTTCTGCTGTTGCAGGCGTGGCAGTGTTCAGTAAAAGGGCAGTGCCACTGGCAGCCTGGACCAGTGGATTTGAGCTGGCGTCTCTGGTTGCAGACACCGACAGGGCTTGTGTAATCCTGGAGACAGGCGTGAATCAGCGGTGGCGGTATGGCAGCTACAGGCGCAATCCAGAGACCAATGCTGAGGCTCGACAATGGGAAGATGCCAAGAAAACTGTCAAGTGAGCTTGCTACCGCATGTTGCCGGACTAAGACGATATGAGGCAGTACATTTCAGGCACTTTTTGAGAGCAGAAGAGGAGTCTTGAAGAGATGCGCTCTGCAGTTTGTGCAGTTTGTCAGTCTCAACTATTTTGCTGTCTTAAAGCAACATGCACACTTGATGTCTGGTTTGTGACATGCGTAACTGCCCCAGTGTCTTCCTGATTCCATTGTCAGACATTTGGCATGATACACCACCTGTGCTGGGGTTGCACAATTTCCAATTCATGACTGACACTGTGTCTCTGTCATGACATGATGGCATGTCGCGTAAGCTGTGCATCTTGGTCTTGAGTTTTTGATGGCCTTGCAGGGGTTTGCACTTTCTGGCTCTACAGAAGGATGAGGAAGCAGAGCAGTGTGCAGGAGTATGGTTGTTGCAAGACAGAGAGCCGCCCAGCATTTGATCCATCTTGTCATTGTCACTAGTGTCAAAGTGGTATCATGCTGTGTTTGATGATTGCCTAGGCAGCATGGGCTTCTTCCAGTTGGATGATGCTCATGAGCTCATCAGTTTGCATGCGCATGTCCAAGGATGTCTTTGCTGCACAGCGCATGCACATGTCCAAGGATGTCTTTGTTCTTGCTATTGTTGATTGAATTGTTAGCAAAGTGATTGAAGCTACCTGGGGTGCAAGGTTTGGTCAGTACTCGTAAATCTATAGTTCTCCTGCAATGAGACGAGGCTTTCTGGTGAACAGTGTACCATGAGATAGTAATGAGCTTTTAGCTTGTTCAGCATTCTTCAGGCCTGCAATGATATGACAAATCAACACTATTGTTTGCTGAGATCCAAGCTATAAAGGAAAATTGTTTACTACTCCATTGAGCTTTTAAATGTTGATAGCGTTTGGCAGTGTGCGCACAATCAGTGAACTGTAGCCTGTCTGCCTAGGGCATTGCAGCTCCAAAGGCACTTGTCGGGTGTACCTCGCCTTGATCTAATGCAACAATGCATCATGAGCAATGCGTCAAACTGCTTTCCTGCTGTGTGTGCACTTTGACCAGCCTTGGACACTGAACCCCTGACAGACTCACCATGCACTTGCAGCGTCACAATTGTGCGTTGGTGTAATTACTGGCTGCTAAAGTGTCCACGCCTTTTCACTCCGAATGACAAGTTGACTGACACATGCATGCATCAGAATAAGATACAGAGCATGTGCCCAGCTTGTGTGCAGTAACCATGCACGCAATGAATACAGCATGTCCCACAAACAATCATCTGCACCTAAGACGGTGTCTTTCAATTAACGCTCCTCATCCACTGGAGCTGCACCAACAACCATGCACTCTGATTGCCTTCTTGACAATGGTGAGCAGGTTTTCAAAGACAGTTGCCAGGCCATAATACATGCCGCAGCACTGAAGGCTGCAAGCAATTCTCCAGAGCAGCTGTTGTTAGTCACAATTTGTAATGGGCTTAGACTTGGCGATGCCGCATCAATGGCGTTGACTCGCTGCGCAACCTGTACAACGCAATCCGCACATCAATCTGCGTGTTGGCGCATGACTTGCATTGAGACTGAAACACTAAGCGCCTTCAGACATCCAAGTGTTCGTCGTTTCGTTGTGACTGCTTGCTGATCCCGGTCCGTTTGTGACTCTTTACTTACTGCGGTGGATATTCCCGACCGTCAAACCATCACCCAATTCTAAAAACCAAACGGTGCGGCAAACCCCATCAGCTTCACCTGTACAAGGCACCGGCAGCCCAGAAGGGTGAGGCATGGGTGTAGATCAGTCCAGCTGACGGGGGGGCGTCTTGGAGCAGGCCGTGCCATGCGCCTGCCCTTGCAAGCCCAGCGACCCTTGAAAGCCGCACCAGCTGAATCTCATTGCAGAATGCACTGCCAAGTTGGCAGGCTTTCCAGGCTGTTTGTCTCTGCGCCTAGATTCACTAGCTATCTGCCCAGGCAAGTTGTCCACAAGTTCTGCACTGAGCAGTACAATTTCCCCTTGTTTTCTGCATATAGACTGAGTGGATGTCAAAATGATTACTGTATGCACAATGCTTCAGGCTTGCAGTTGCTGCTGCACCTGCTGGGGCAGAGCGTGGCGTCTGTTCGCAGGGTCAGGTAGTTTCCTTACTCCCATAGCAGGTGCTGCATTTAGTAGCTTGTGTCTGTCTGCCTCTTGTGCAAGCAATGCAGCTGCCATTCATTTCTGCTTTGATGTGTGCATGCTGCTTGTCTGCTAGCCATTTGACTCCTATGACCTGTGCATTCAAGGCAGTTGTGCTACCATCTGGTATGCATCCTCACAGACTACACAGGCCTCCAATGTTGCTGATGTTGCTGAAGGCAGGGCCGTGCAGCACTGGATATTGGGTCCATGCTGATTTGAGCATGCTATAGAGGTTGTTGCATATCGTACACATCAGGGCAATGCATTTTAGATGCCTGCTCTTGCACAGTTCCTTTTCACATTACTTGTGTCCAAAGATCCTGACAGACATCACAATGCTCATCATGCACACTAGCATTAGCTCATGACAATGACTGCCTTGTCTGTCAAGCAAGTCAGTCTCCTGTCTATGCACGCAGTCAACAGTCCTGGCGTTTCCCCCCGGCCCCCCTCCCCCCAGCGAGGAGCTTCCAGGGTGGGAGGACCGAGCCTGCGTCTCCAATCTGGATGTGCGACAAAACATCTTCTGCAACAGATCCCTCAACATGAGGTCCATCAAGGTGAGGCACACATCTGCCTGCTTGCCTGCAAGGTCAGGCAGGAATGATGCTATGTGCAGCTGCAAAACTGCTTTGCATTGGTCAACCTCATTCTGCAGTAGTCCTTCAGGTTCAGCCAAGCTGCTTTCATCTAGTCAATCAGGAAAGCTAGTGACAAACAAGGCAAACAAAGCGTTTGTGCCGACTGAGGGGTTGGAGCTTGAGGTGCATGCTTTGCCTGCTATGCTTGGTGCAACACAAGCCAGTACAATTGCTGCATGCTGTGAATTCTGCAATATCAAGCTGATCATCCAGATATGAGAGAGGCGTGATGCTGACTCAGGCTGCCACACAACCAGCGCTGTCTTGTCAGCAACAGCAACAGCAATGGACCTTACTTGCAAGCACACCACCAGTACTCAAGGTTCTTGTCGGCATTTTGTGCTGCATAAGCCAAGGCGCATCCTGCAGCTATACACTTTGTCAAACGCTAATGGTGCTGACGGCCAACCAGCTTGATGACATATATTGAGCCAGATTGTATGCAAAAGGCGCATAGCAAGACATGCATTGCTTGTCAATGCAGGCTGTGGGGTTTGACATGGACTATACCCTGTCCCAGTACAAGCCTGAAACCTTTGAGAAGCTGGCGCATGATTTGACTGTGGAGAAGCTCGTTGGTGTCTTTGGCTATCCAGAGGTGAACTACTGCCAGTCAAAGCTATTCGTCTTGGACCTGTGACACTTCCTTGCACCATCAATGAGCACAAATCGCTTATTACTGTTACTGTTCCTGTTACTGTCACTCATTGACCACAAAAGTATATATGCAAAGCGGGCTATGCAGTGCGGAATGTCCCTCCTGTCAAGGCATAGACTCTAGTCTCTTAAATGTTTTTTGGGAACAGTCCTGCTGAAGTTAATGGTATATGGGTGCAACAGACCCTGCTGGCGGAGAGCATGCTGAAGGCCATCATGACAACTTTTGAGTGAGCACTCATGAGCTGTGCTGCCTTGATGCTGTCCTAGCTGACCATTTCAGTGCCCTCCTGCTGCTGAACATGGATGCTCAGCTAAAGGAGGAGACGGATAGTGATAGCAGTGAGGCAGCATCAGCGCATAAGCACAAACTCACATCCTGTTGTCAATGGCCTTGAGCATGCTCCTTCATCAAGCTCCAGCCAAGTATTTGCCATATGACAACAGAAGCAACCTGATGCTGGCTACATCACTATTGCATGAGAGTCATCACGTGCATGAGCATTCCTTGCATGTGATCCGCGTTCACCTGCACGAGCAACCACCCCAAGTCATCACATGCATTTGTAATGCAGCCTGGCATGTGACTGTCAACCGCATGCACTGCATGTACAAGCCACAGCAAAGGCCTGCGATGAGTGTTTGTCTGTGTGTATGTGTGATGTAGATCATTGCTACATGGAAATTTGACTGGCGGTACATGGTGCGAGGCCTTACCATCGATAAGCAGAGAGGCAACATCCTGAAGATTGACCGCCACAAGTATGTGAAGATAGCATACCACGGCTTCCGGGAGCTGTCCAGGGCAGAAAGAAGGGCCATCTACTCAGATAGCAATGTGAGTCAATGTACACTCATGTTGCTTTGAGCACTGCTGCATGTTATCACCAAATTGCTGCATCCAAGATTGAACTGACGGGTGATGGGCACTGCTACGACACAACGCAGGCTTATTGCAAGACTGTAGCATGTTTCTGTAGTGGCTTTCCCCTGCGTTTGCTGTCAAAAATACCTGTTGCACGGCAGATCAGGATGAGCAACAGTCTGCGGCCTTTCATGAGTTTCACTCGCTGACACCCCTGTCAGCTAGAATCAGCCTTTTGAGCATTGTTGCACTGGAGGCCATCTCTTGACCTTGTTTACTGCAAAAGCTTGTTCAACACCTTTCTTGACTCTCACCATGCTGGCATTCTACTGTAGCTGCAGTTTGAGTTTGATGAGCCGGACTTTGCCATGATCGACACCTTGTGCCTTACAATGCTGGCGCTCTGCTGTAGTTGCAGTTTGAGTTTGATGAGCCGGACTTTGCCATGATCGACACTTTGTTCAGCCTGGCAGAGGCTCACCTCTTCATGCAGCTGGTGGAGCTGCAGGACAGCCAGCCTGACCTGCTGCCACCTGGCAAGACACGCCCTGACCTGTACAGGTATACCTAGCCCTTTCCTGTCCTGGCTCCTTTACCTGTCCTGTCTGCCTTTTGCTTTTGCCCTTTGCTGTTGCCTTTTGCTGTAGCCTTTTGTTCCTGTTTCTCTCTGTTGCCTTTCACCCTTTGGCTTCCCTATTGGTGCCTTGCCTTTCAATGTGTCTTTTGCCTTTGCCTCTGAACTCCAACAACCAGTGGCGTCAGGTGTCTGTTGGTTCAACACAAGTATGAGGCATCCAGCTCGCTGCTGCAAGTCCAAGCAGCGCTTCCGCAGAAGGATGTGCAAGCACTGCTTGATTCGCACAGCTGTAGTTCAATATTCAACAAGCAGCAACTAGGCAACGTGCTCAGTCCATTGACAATTGGCTACTTTTAGGCAAAAAAGGCTGCTGTCACAGCAGTTCTTGGGAGTCACAGATATTGCCAAGCATGGCAGCCATCATGTTGAAGCCCTTTCTGATGACATAGCACGGGAAACTGTTGCATGACCGTGCAATGAGCTCTGAACCAGTCTCACAGACATAATGAT
>JAABUW010009060.1_pt1 | contig 11445 bp, 11 predicted proteins | sample 5560081 | NCBI WGS metagenome assembly JAABUW01 (sample SAMN10711882, study PRJNA513363) | rock metagenome | isolation source: Antarctica rocks | place: Antarctica: Victoria Land, Knobhead sud | reverse complement strand
AGTGCTGACACGCTGGGTAATAGGACACTACCTCCGTATGGGGAGAGTGTGCACGGCGCATCTGATGGATGGGCGTATGCAAATGGCATTCCTTCGCTGACAGCACCCTTCGTGGACCATACATCCAATGAGCGCTCTCAATATGACGACATGTTCCACCCTGGTGCCCACTCATCTGGAAGACACCCGCCCTGTGGGCTTCGCCATACTACCAAGGCTGCGGAATCCGGCCCCATGGTGGATAGCCCGATTACGATGAATGCAGGCCAACGGTGGAGCCAACATATGACCACGGGAACGCATTTGACAACCACATCACCCCATCCCTTTGCTCAATTCAACTCGTGGAATCAACCTCGGCTTCTATCACCGTCAGACAACGTTGACAGGACCATCTCCTCGCCTCCATACAGCGGAATGTCCCTCTCCAGCCCAATCCTTGAAGAACCCGTTGGATTCTCGACCCAAGACTCCAGCAATCCAATCGTTCCTCAAGCTCAAATGATACCGGCCACAGCCATCAACCCCCCTTCAACTGCGTCACTGCTGAGAAGGTCTCGCCGCCCTAAACCGGCCCAACCTCCCACCGACAGCGAAGACGTCTGCCCATATTGCCAGTGGATCTCAAAGGGCAAGAAGCCGGGGAACCGAAAGTCAAATCTCAAATGGCACATTCGAGACACACATGAACGCGCGGAACACGCAAAACCTATGTGTCCGGAGCCAGGTTGCGGAAGGACGTTTGGGCGCGGAGACAACATGCTCAGGCATCGAAGAAGTCGTCATGGATTTCTCACAACCACTTAAGATTGTTCTCTAAGGAGGGAGTAGGTGGAAGATATGGTCAAGGCTTGGGAGGGTAGTGGTTTTTGCATGGAATTCTACACAGATTGCATGACCCCTAATTCCTGAGCATGTACGGAGTCGACACAGAATGGATGGCAATTTCTTTATGGCGGCGGTAATGTGGCGGCATGGGAGTCATGCTTTACTAGAGGTTTACGGCGTTGGACTTTTGAGGTGTCGCAGAGTACTCTAATTCATTTACTTTACGAGCATCACGATTTCTTTTTGACTTTGCAGTACCCCTTTGTTTGTTTCGCGTCTGAGAACATTTGCTGCTGAGTACTGAATGCCCGCTAGGATGTATCGTTATGGTAGCTTGCATTTGGTTCATGAGCACCACGACTTCTTCCCAGCTCCTCAGCACCCTTCTATTTATTCGTCTCCGAAAACAATTACTGCTGAGTACCCAATGCCCGCTAGGATATAGCGTCACGAGAACCATTCTTCTTTAGAAAATCTATGGCTCTAGCCTTAGAATTATTACACAACCTTCTAGGATCAATTTACTTCACGAGCACCATACCTTCTTCTCGGCTCCCCAGCACTCTTCTGTTTGTTTATCTCGGAGCACAATTGCTGCTGAGTACTAAATGCCCGCTCGGATGTGGCGTTGGTTTAGTCGTGTTGTCTTTGGGAAACTGGGATACAGCGAACCTGGATTTTTGGACCATCTAATTGTTTTGGCTTATGTGACGTTATCGAAGATGGGTCTTGTCTGTGGCATGATGTCTAATAGAGGATAGGTGGATGGAGTGCTGGGAGTGCATGGCTATCTAAAGTATCAGTGACCATTTGGGGAGACATATCAATGGTTTTCAGCAAAGCAAATTGGTAGTAGGTCTGTATCAGCAGATAGGGTTCCATCTATGGCTACATTATGACCTAGAAATCGTGATATTGGAGCGATGGTTGGCTCTCGACCTCTAATTGACTAACGGATTTTCAGCCTTATGCTAGCGCAGATCTTCATCAGCTACCGTACGAACGAAACTTTGCCCTTCATCTTCCCATTATCCCTAGCTACCGTCAGACGTAGACTGGCTACCTCACGGTGCGACCGTGAATCAAATGCTCTCTGGGCTGTCAAGTCTATGCTCAATGAGTGCCTCCATCCCACATGATAACGCCTATCATTTCTCGATCACACCCAAAGCTGTCCAGCACTGTTCGTCGAGGACGCGTCGATATATTCCTTTGTTTCCATTCGTATCGCTGAAATTGGTTGGGAGGTTCAGTGCGGATACTGTATATTGTAGAGGGATGCTCAATGAGGTCGCGCTCTGAAGGTGATTTCGTTTGCCATTCTGGCAGCGGATTTATTGTCTTGTCACTATGCACTGGCAATGATATTCCCTGTTAGCGACTGTCATTGCTTTAATTTCAGGAGTGGTCTGAGCAGGGTTGTGGGTATACATTTCCAAGTGCGAGTTGATCTTCGCTGAGAGCCTTTGCCACGCCGCTTCTTCCCCGATTGTCCTTGCAACATATGGTCCTTCTCTTCGTGGGGGCAAAGGTTCCAAAATGTCAGACGCCAGTACATACCAGCCCCCTCTTGGAATCCGGCCACGTGATGACCAGCCTTCTTCCATATGTATATAGGCCCTGGCTAAGCCCGTCTCGCAAACATGGACTTGGCTCGTTGTTTGCCAGGATGCGTCTTGGAATGACCTGACCTCGATATCGTCCTTGTTATGGATCACTGAGCTTATTTAGAACAATGTGCGCAGCCTCTGGCGCTAGATGGGATGCGAAGCTGAAAGGAAGCTCGAGGAGATAGTCAGTTTCATTTGCGACAGATCGATACGCTTGGAAGGTCGCCCAGCATACATGACGGTCGGTAGAAAAAGCTAGTTCAGCCTTGCACACGGCTTATAAGTAAGGTCTTTGCTGTCATTCCATACGGATTGAGCTTGAGGATTGCGTGGAAAACTCATGTGGCATACTGATTGCCATGTGCGCTATCAGGATAGGTCGTTATTACTTAAGGAACAAGAAGGCTCCGTGGTTCAGGCTACATTCCATGCCGGAGCCGCTCGAGTTTGGAAGGTTACATTGTGGCACTCTCTTCTTCGGTGACGGCTCCTCCAGCAGCGTGGGCTGCTGCATGACGCTAACAAGTGCCCTCGGCCTTGCCTCCCGAAAGAGACTTCGATCGACGACTAGCTAATCTTACTTGGTGCAAATAGTGGAGAAGATGTGTTTAGCCGTTGTGGAGACCTGCGAGGCTGTGAAGTGGATGCCATCCAGCACGCCCGGGCTCGTCATGACATCGGCTTACTACAGGCGTAAGGCAATTCAGGCGGCTAAACCCATGACAAATGATTGATGAACAAGGCTATCGGTTTACTCTAAATACCCAAGGTTCCCTCGAGGGCGGATCTCGTGCAGGGAATTGCTGTGATGGCCAGATTTTGAATTACACACCTGTGCCGCTACTGCTGCGGTTGACGCTTGTGTCTCAAAGCACAACTCACCGTAATTACAAGAAGACTCTCATTCTTGTCTTCGAGCAAAACCGCTAAGGGATGGTCGACTGACCGGTTCTAACAACAGGCTCGACTCCGGGACAGGCCCCGCAAGTCTACTTTGAACTTGGTTGGGCCAATCGAAATACCATTGGATTACGATGAGAAGGTTTAATCGAATCTCGCACTGGGAAATTCCGTTCTCTCAATAACGTTCAAGCCGCGCGATTGCACGGCTTTCGTCGTACTGTCGTGCGGATATGTCATTTCCAGAGAGTGCTCGGCAGATATTCCGATTTGACGCCTTTGCTGTCCCTGCATAAGGTGACAGTTCCAACCAGACAGATTGCGCGGCTCCTCAACTTGTCTTCGTTAATCGGCCTTCCTTGCAGGTGGAGAGCGTGCATTATCGTTCCATACGAGTTCTGGGCTGCCTGTATGCATCTTACTCATTTGACAGGCATCTTCGCATGCCGCTCACATCAACAGCCAATCGCGATTGTTGTCCTAGACTTGACTCTAAGGAAAATATTGATATGGCTAACCCAACACGAGCATCCATGTTATCGGATGTCAATCCCATACCGAAGGTGCAGCTGACAATACCCCGAATATTATGCTATTGGGTAAGGGTGCAGTTGCTGGTGATACCCAATTAAATTCTTAGCTAAGGAAGCACAGAGCCCCAATCCACCACACCGCAGCAAATTCACTAGCGACTACAGTCCTCCGAACCTTTGTCCAAGCATGCATAACTTCAAATGCGTCACGAGAAAGCCCAACTACCTACAAGCATGATGAGAACATGAGTCCTGAGTGAACTTTTCCGACTACTGGCTCAGACCTGCTTCCTCTCCACCCTTGATACATCCGAAACCTAAATTCCTTCCCAATCACCTTCATCGCCTGAGCACCCTCAATCATGCCCTTGGCTTCTGTCGTTCGGAAACCCTCCAGTACGGACCGTTCAACCTCAGCTTTGGAAGAGCGACGCATTACTGAGGGCTCTAGCATTTCTTAGAAGAACACCGGCATCGTCAAAGTTATTTGAATTTGTTGGGATTGTTTCGCAATCATTTCTTGGATATCAAAGATCATGGAGGAAGGTACGGAAACACACTTGTTGTCGACGCCGCAAAAGTGAGTTGTCACGGAGCAGATCAACGTCTGGTTGCTAATACCATGGACAGACAAGATGTTCTACCTACAACTCCCATCCACCCGAGCATCAAACATCGTCGATCATCTCCTCACAAGCGCGAGTACCCTTTAGACCCCTATAAACCTCTCTCGCCTCCACCTTACGCAACCCTTACTTCAGGCACCAGCTTCAGCGATGGGATCAATCAAACTATATCCCCGGAGGAAGACTCCTTTCATGACGGCAGCTTCAGTTCTGCATATCATGATGCGAGAATCACCATCTCAGGTGCTGGGGTGTGGAATTACATAGAAGGCAGCGAGGATCACAGTCAGACGGAAGCCGATGGTCAACCAATGACAGACAGCCCAAATGATGTCTTTGGCCTGAAGAACACCTTGGACACCACACTGCCGTTGTGTGATAGTTCTTATGCTACTGCCGGAGCCTATAATGAAGATATAACGCATCCCAACTCAGCGTCATTAGCGGCTGAGGAAATAGGCTCACCTAACGAGCAGGGGTTAAGGTACAGAGGATACAAGATACCTCGCACTCAAGCACGACAGGAAGGGTCCAGCCTGACCGACCCCGAAGCTATCAAGTATCTATCACTTATGGACGATGTAGACCAATTCTCCATTGAAGCTGATGAGACTAAAGATGTCGTTCTCGGTTCTCAGCGCCGCCGTCGCGCACCACAGAATGCGATAGACGATCCCATCTTGGCTTTTAGGGAAGACTGCTCAACAATTTTTGCTATCAACACGCCCCATAGCAGAACTTCTCAATCTCGGCAATGGTCTGAACTGCCTACGTCTTCGAAAAGGATGGCAGAACTCCACACCTCCGATGATCCCATCACCAGCAACGGGTCCTTGCTCGCGCTTACAGGCCCCTACGCAAGCTGACACTCATACCTCTACCTCAGCAAAGACCCTTTCAACTCGATGGCTAGTCTCTAATAGCATCATATTGTCACGATCATCCTGGCTTCAAAGATAAATCTAAAACTCGGAAGAACAGCCTGGAGCGACACTGGCGTAGGCAAAACTCGAAGCGAGCTGATGAGAGGTACATATGTATGACCCGCAGCACAGTTCCACTCGTTGTGGTAAGAGAAGCTGTTTTGGAGAGTTAGCATTGAAATGGCGTTGCCGCCCGAGGCCTAGAGAGGAAAGCCTTGGGTGAACTCAAGGACACACTCAACCAATGTTTCTTGAGGGCTCTTCTACCGGAGACGTCTAATGCATACGCAAATGCTTGGAACGATTGTCTAACTCTATGTGTCTAAGCTGGCGTGTTCTCCTCACCTCAGATATTTCACAGCTTGGGCCAGGAAATCACCCGCCTTATGACTGCACACCCTGTTGCCTTGTACATCTTTCATCGCCTCGCTTATCGTGGTATCGAATGACATCCCTGTGTGACTGTCCTTCGCTGGCACCTTGAGATCATCAATGGCTATCTGTTCACCGCTCGGTAGCGTCTCTAAATACGAGACAAAGACTTCTACTGCGACGTGGCTTGGGTTTCCATCTTCGGTCATGTCTTCTAACAGAATCTTCGCTAGTGTATCGAGTTGTTTGGTTGTCTCAGGTCGTACACCACGCTTAAGCTTACTTTGCTTGACTTGCAAAGCCTGGAGTCCCTTCCCGAGTGGATGCTGAATAATGGCTTTTATATCGGCCCTGGTGAACATTTGCTTACTGAGCGGGTTTCTCATAACGCCTTTGCCGCTCGTGATTGCTGCTGCCAGTTCCTCCATGTCCCACGCATAGCCGTCTTCACTGGTCCAGAAGTTGGCCCTTGGTATCTCAGATATGGCATCAAAAGACATGGTCTCATCGTTGATGTACTTTCGGTGAAGAATCTCATGTTCCGCATGCATGGGGCTACGCAACGGCTTCGGCGGGCGGGTGGAAGTCGAGCAGCTTGAAGAACATGAAGGTTTTGTTGGGGTGTGAGCTGGCAGGAGAAAAGCCGCAAGCGGCATGGGGTGGGATATATGTCATCACTGATGCGACGAGATTGGCTGTGAGGTATATATTGGTCCTGCCGGGTGACGCGAGGATGCCGGCTGCAAAGGATGTGAGGCTGCCCCTGGGAAGTGTATTTCAGAGTCTGAGGAACGGGACCTGTTGAGGATTTTACTTGCCTTGTGGGATTTCGATCTGCTATGGCGGATAACGAGCTCGGACTTCTCCTGAATTGGCTGATTTGATCTGTATGCTGGAAGTGGTCATGGGTGTGTTCTTGCACGGCGCTTTATACCCTCTTTGGTACAACCTAAGTTGTGCCTGTCATGGCACAGCAAATGAATCGCTGTATCTTCCAGGTGACTTTTCACGACAATTTTCACCCTCCATTCACGAGCGATCAAACCTGTTGACCTGCCCGATCAAGTTCATGTCATGACCGAAAACACCTTGGCGTATTTATCATCCAGCCAGAGATCACTGAGCCCCTATTCCTCCAAGGCAGAAGCAGAACAGGAAGGGCTTTCTTTGATGAGGCTGGATACTGAGCAACCACCAAGAACTGACGGAGAAGATTTTTATCTATTATTTATGAGTGGGATTGGTTATGAGAAACCTGTCCAATCCTGCTGAACATGACTTCTACTACCCACCATACGCGCCTACCTCTTTCTCCATATCAAACTCTGACGACCAACTTGACCACGGAAAAGCAATCTAAGCTGATGTCATCTTCTGCGCTTTCTTTTCTTTAGCCTAAACCCTCCAAATAGATATAACGCGACTAGAATAAAGTTCTATAAATCCTACCACGGGACACCCATACCTTTATATATCATACCACTCCTTCAAACAGAGTGAGACTGGCATAGATAAAAGATGCGCATGCGTATCTATTGATGGGTCTCCTCTCGATAGCTATGTAATATTGAGAACTCCAGCGTCTAGCATGGAATTCTGTAAGCGGCCGCGAAGTATAACTAAGGTAAGCTGTGTAATCACACCTTCGGATATATCCATTATACCCTACATCCTCTCTTCCACTATCTCCTCTCCCATCACCAACACCATCACCATTATTAATCACTAACCAGCCAATACACATCCAGTACACCCTCCACCTTCCACCCTCCACCCTCTGACCTCAAACCTCCCACTTCTCAACCCCTTGCCCTCTCGCTAGCACAGCTGTCGCGGGAGGGGGGATATGCGATAGATAAATAAGCGAGAAGGCAGAGATGTATGAATAGTTTGCTATTAGGTTGACGGGGTTGATGTATTGTGGGAAGGAGAAGAGGGGGAAAGGAAGAGTAGGTAATAGAGATAGGAGTAATGGAGGATGGAGATAGGGAGTAATGAGTAGATAGGGAAAGGGAAGAAGGGGGGTGAAGGTAGAGAAGAGGGAGAGGGGTATAAAGTGGAGAGAGGGGGTGAGGAAGGGGAAAGGGTGACGGAGATGGGAACTAATGAGTGGGTGGTGAAGGATGGGAAGGGATAGGAAGGGAGGGGAGGGTAGGGGATGGGAGATGTAAGATGTAAAGGATGGTGATGAAGGTAATAAGTGGATGGGAATGGAAATTAATGAGTCGGTGGGGAAGGATGGAAGATTGGGGTATGAGGAAGGGGAAAGAGAAGAGGGGAAGAGGGGGAGAGGAGAGGGGAAGGAGGAGAGATGTGAAGTATGATGAATCAATACCTTCCGACCTTATCGTGTGAATGAGAGATATGAAATGAAGTCTCTTGCACTGGTTGATTGATCGAGCTTTCATGTTCCGAGAAGTGAAGGAAGGCGTGATGGAGGGGTGAATTCTCTCAGCGCCAAAAGCTTGTATTTAAAGTGGGTTGTGGGCCTCATCTTTCTTGCTCTTCAGCAACCTCCCTTCTTTCCAGGAGACAACATGCATGCTCTGCAAATACATTGTCGCCTTTGTCATTAATATTTCTGATAGCTCAGTCAGCAGCCTTGTTGATCGTCGCAGCTTCCCCCCTTGGAAGACGATCATCCTTCCTACCCACTTCTGAACGTATCCAGTTCTTTTTTTGGGGAGTAACGCAGAAATTTTCAACGGTCGCCCCATATTTGTGAGTCAACGGAAAGTTTGACAAGCTAAAAATGATGACTCTGAGACTTTCTCTGTACTCTTGTCTTTATCTGCACTTTCGAGTCTTGGTCCTAGCTTTCAAGTCCAGCTGTGTGCTCTGCTCTCGGCTTTCGAACCGTGATCTTTGCATCGAGTCCTGGTTTCCCTTTCCCTCCACAATGGCGTATTAAAACAAGGACTCTAAGACTTTCATTCTTCCAGATCACCCGAAGGATCATCACATCGACGTCCATTACCCATCAAGATCACATTCGTCAATCTCGTTAAAAGCACCGTACACACGCCCACCCTCTGGCGCCATGGAGGCTCTCGGACTGAAGAAACGTATAGCATTCGGCAACAAATTGCGAGAACTGCGAAACATTAGCCCTAGGACCATGTATTTCATGCAGTGGTGGAAGGATAGAGCCCAAGTTATGCTAAACGTCGGCGGTTGCTCACGAAAAAAGATGGAGAACGAGATGGGCGTGCTCGATGGAGAGATGCAATCACGTTGGGACAAGTTGCATGGTGACGGGGGAATCGTAAATGTTCTTGTCGAGACGTTCAATGCCATGGCAGAGATCCGGATGAAAGTCCTATATGGTGACTATCTAAATTATGCGTGCAAGGCGCTAAAGACGGAAGAAATGGCCTCAATGAAGTGGAAAGTGGACAAACTCAATTGGCAAGCGACTGCGCAACGGATTCTAGAGGAGGAAGAGAAACGCGAGGAGGAAGCCCGCAGAACCTTTCCTCTCTCACCAACTCCGTACGTGGACGATGTCATCAAGGCGGCGGAAAAGCTGGGCTGCGAGCCTCGAGTGGTTGGATTTCAAATACTGCAGTATGCCGAGCGGAACAATTTTTGCCATTCGGGAATTAGCGAGATGATTGATGAGGCGAGATTCAGAGACCTAGCGGAGACGATCCTAGAGGACAAGCGGGCTGTGAACATTATCTTCCGAGGACGGCCAGGCGAGAAGATTGAAATGATGAACACGATTGTGATGATCGAGAAAGAATGGTTCATAAAGCTTTGGGTTGACGAGACAAGCCGAGGTAAACTAAACCAGTACTTCCCAACCGCAAAGCACATGGAAAAGCTGGAGCGCCGGGCAAACAGTGCCTGTGCATAAGCCTGGTCTTGTCAGAACACGACCATCCTTGCGGCGAAGTTGATCTTCCCGGTGGCTTCGAATTTTGTTTCACATTGTATTCTGTTTTGGGGAAGGCTGAGAATTAAGATGAAAGGAAGAAGACTTTGGAGGCGCCCATGTATAATCGTGCTAGGTACGTACGCGTAACATGATGAGGGGGACTCTTTTCGTACAGCGTCGGTTGGATGCGCGAACGTGCTCTGAGATCGAAGGTAAGAAGGCAGTGGTCAAAGTCGATGGATGGGCAAAACGGTTGGGACTGTAGCTGTAGCTAGATACCTATGCTTTTCGTTATCTCCTCTTAGAAGAGTAGGTAGAGGAAGCCGGGTGAAACTCCTATTTGAAGATTATTACGAGTGATGTACAATCCTTGCGATTGATTTTGATAGAAGGGTTTAGCGTCAGCTCTATATTAGCGTATGCACGAGCCCCCGGAGTTCTTGGCGCTGAGTATCCCCCGCCTCGGTAGAGCCATTGGGTTTTGGTACAGCAACCTGGCATGAAAACCGTTGAGCTCATACTCATTGATTTATGGATAACAAAAGACCAATGGATCTTATGGCTGGTTCAGCGAACGCCTAATACATTTTGATCAATGTAATCGCATTTTCTCTCAGCGCTAAGGATTCCGGAGTCTTGTGCACACGCTAACGGGATCGCGTCGCGCTTGCTTTCTCGCGAACCACTTTCCACTTCAGCTATCACCTCCACCTCCCCAGGATCAGCACAAAGAGCGCTCAATTGCCACAAATCACACTCAATAGTCGATCGCGACCATGAACCAAGATCAGCCCAAAATCGATACTTCCGCTGTCGGCAATGAGACAAACCCCGCTCAAACTGTTGCAGAAGGGAAAGGCAAGGGCAAGGCCGCCGATATTGCGCCTCAGGACGTGAGCATGGGCGAGGAGGACAGCAGCTCTGATGAAGAGACCGGTGCTGAGGATGAGGTTTGCGCCTTCCATCTGTCAGACCGTTCGTCACACACGAGTCACCACTAACGTCCATCGTTACAGTCTAAAGAAGAGCGTATGCCTTCCTGCCCTCCCTTTCGCTATCCGCAACTCTCCACTAACTCCGCGCCCGATATGCAGCGGAAGAAGAAGACGAAGACAACATGGAGGAGATTGATACAGATAACATCATCAATGACGGCCGCCGCACACGTGGCAAGACCATTGATTTTGCCAAAGCAGCCGAAAACGCGGGCGATGAGCTGGATGACGATGATGATGAGGACGATGATTTTGAGGAGAAGGAAGATGATGCGATGCATGAGTAGGCGCGTGACTGCTTTCTCTTGTTGGCTGTTTTTCATGCATGGATAGCATCGGACGGATTCCGCATGGTGGCTTGCTATACATGGTATACACCCGCATTGGAATATGCGAAGCAGGATTACAAAATCATCTACAAGCGAGCATGGTACTCGAGCAGGCTGAGGTCGATCTGAAAATAGGGCAAAAGCGATCACGGGAATGCGCTTTGCCAATATGTATGCACGGCAAATCGAGAGACAGCATAAATATAACTCCCCAAATACGAAGACATTTCTCCGTATTGCTTCCGAGATATGTGCGGCATGCAGCCAGAACTTTTGGTACGAACAAAGGAATGCCAAGCCTTTTCTACAGGCCTCTAAGATAATTGTCCAAGCTGAACCTCATGCCATGACCAAACAAACAATGGCCAATCCTCCTTTTCGCAAACCTTCACCTCCGATACATGCCAGATCGCTCGTCATGTTGACTCACTAGACCCCACCGCTACAGC
>JAABUW010009054.1_pt1 | contig 11451 bp, 11 predicted proteins | sample 5560081 | NCBI WGS metagenome assembly JAABUW01 (sample SAMN10711882, study PRJNA513363) | rock metagenome | isolation source: Antarctica rocks | place: Antarctica: Victoria Land, Knobhead sud | reverse complement strand
GTACCATGTGTCCCGCTACAACACGAACACCGGCGTGCTCACGACCGCCATGTTCGATGCGGTCGTCGAGCAGCTGCGGACGCTGCTCGCGCCCTAGCCACGATCCCGCCTGAGGCGCGTCTTAGGGGTCGTCAGCAATCAACTGATCGGCCGGAGCAGCATAACACGAGGATAAGACTCGTTTTTCCAACACGAGCCGATTCGGTTAAATCCTTCCGAGCCCTTAGGGGGCGTCAGCAATCAACTGATCGGCCGGAGCGGCATAACACGCGGATAAGACTCGTTTTTCCAACACGAGCCGATTCGGTTAAATCCTTCCGAGTCCTTAGCCCCGATCCCGCATCAGCCGCGCCTTGTCCCGCGCCCAGTCGCGCGCCGCGATCGCGTGCCGCTTGTCCGCCTTCTTGCGCCCCTCGCCGAGCCCGAGCAGCACCTTGGCCACGCCGCGGTCGTTGAAGTGGATCTGCAACGGCACCAGCGTCAGCCCGTCGCGCGCCGTCGCCCCGAGCAGCTCGCCCACCTGCTTCTTCTTGAGCAGCAGCTTGCGCGGCGCCCGCGGCTCGAAGCGAGACAGCACCCCGCCCTGGTATTCCGGGATGTAGCAGTTGAACAGGAACACCTCGCCCTCCCGCTCCCCGGCCCAGGCCTCGGTCAGCGTGGCCCGCCCGTGCCGCAGCGACTTCACCTCCGGCCCCTTCAGCACCAGCCCGGCCTCGACCGTCTGCTTGATCGTGTAGTCGAACCGGGCCTTGCGGTTCTGCGACGCGATCCCGTGCGAGATCAGGCCCGACTTCTTCTTTGCCTTCGACGGGGCCACTTAGTTCAGCAGCCCCGCACGCTGCATGGCCCCGCGGACGAGGTCCTGCGTCGGAGCGGCGACGGGGGCCAGCGGCAGCCGGCAATGAGCCGTGCCGTGGCCCAGCAGGCTCGCGGCATATTTGACCGGGCCCGGGCTGGTTTCCACGAACAGCGCATCATGCAGGTCCAGCAGCCGGTCCTGGATCGCCATCGCGCGGTCGATTTCACCCTCGTCCCAGGCGCGGTGCATGTCGGCGCACAGCCGCGGGGCGACGTTGGCGGTCACGCTGATGCAGCCATGGCCGCCGGCGGCCAGGAACGCGAGCCGCGTATGGTCTTCGCCGGAGAGCTGGGTGAACTCGGGTCCGCAGGCGCGGCGGGTGTGCAGCGGGCGGGCCAGGTTCGCCGTGGCGTCCTTCACGCCGACGATGTTCCGGTGCCGCGCCAGCCGGGCCATCGTCTCGACGCTCATGTCGACCACGCTGCGGGGCGGGATGTTGTAGATGATGATCGGCAGGTCGACCGCGTCGGCGATGGCACTGTAATGCAGGTACATCCCCTCCTGCGTCGGCTTGTTGTAATAAGGCGTCACGATCAGCGCCGCATCCGCGCCCGCCTCCTTGGCGTGACGCGCAAGCTCGATCGCCTCGGCCGTGCTGTTCGACCCGGCGCCCGCGATCACCGGCACCCGCCCGGCCGACACCTCGACGGCAAGCTCCACCACCCGCTTGTGCTCGGCATGGTTCAAGGTCGGGCTCTCGCCGGTCGTGCCGACGGGAACGATGCCGGCGGTGCCCTCGCCGATCTGCCACTCGACCAACCGGCCGAACGCCGCCTCGTCCAGCGCGCCGTCGGCCGTCATCGGCGTGATGAGGGCGACCAGGGATCCCTTGAACATTGCGGTTGACCGTTCCATCGAGCGTTGGGGTGGCGTTGCGGACAGGGGGCCAACCTATGCATGCGACGGGTGCGCTGCAAGGCAAGCCGCGGTAGTCTGTGCGCCATGCGCTGGGCAACGATCGTCGTGCTGTGGCTTTGGCCGGGTTTCGCGGCCGGCGCCGAAATGGGCGCGCTGCTCCGCGCCGGGGACTGGCCCGCCGCGTCCGCCGCCGCCGCCGCCGCCGACCCGGTCGCCAAGACGCTGGTCACCTACCTCCGCCTGCTCACCCGCGAGGCCGCCTCGGCCGGCGAGATCGACGCCTTCCTGACCGACCACCCCGACTGGCCGCAGCGCGCCCTGCTCGGCCAACGCTACGGCGAGGCGCTGACGACCGAGCGCGACGACGACGACGCCCGAGCCCTCTGCCTGCGCCGGCCCCCGCACACCCCCGGCGCCCTGCTGCGCTGCGCCGGCCTCGGCGGCGGCGACGCCGACGCCCGCCTGGCCTGGATCGGCGGCATCACCGACCCGGCGACCGAGGCCGCCTTCATGCGGCGCTGGGGTAACGCGATCGGCGGCCAGACCCAGCTTCTGCGCTTCGAGCGCCTGGCCTGGACCGAGAAACCGGCCCCCGGCGGCGCGCTGGCCCGCCAGGCGGTCCGGCTCGACCCGGCCGCGCGGCCGATGGCCGAAGCCCGGCTCGCGCTCCGCCGCGACGATCCCGCCGGCTCCGCCCTGTTTGCCACCCTCCCGCCCCTCACCCAGGCCGAGCCCGGCCTCATGCTCGACCTCGCCCGCTGGTATCGCCGCGCCGACCGCGACGCCGACGCCGTCAGGGTCTGGACCGAGCGCGGCGCCGCAGCCGAGGCGGCAGCGCCGCCCGAGCGCCAGCGCCTGTTCTGGGACGAACGCAACCTGCTCGCCCGCCATCTTCTGCGCCTCCGGCAGGACGCGACCGCCTACGCCATCGTCCGCCTGCCCACCGCGGCCGCGGCCTCCCAGGCGGACGCAGCCTTCCTGGCCGGCTGGATCGCGCTCCGCCGGCTGGGCCAGGCCGAAATCGCCGCCGCCTCCTTTCGCGCGCTGACCGCCTCGCGCTCGGCCGTGTCCCAGGCGCGGGCGCATTACTGGCTAGCGCGCGCGCTCTCCGGAGCCGAGGCCGAAGCCGAGTTCCGCGCCGCCGCCGCCTGGCCGACCACCTATTACGGCCAGTTGGCGGCCCTGGCGCTGGACGGACCGGCCGGCCTGCGCACCCGCCTGCAGGCCATCGTCGACCCGGCATGGAACGAGGCCCAGGCGCTCGACCTGGCCGGCAGCGAGCTGGCCCGGGCAGCGACGCTCCTCGTCGCCTGGGGCGAGCCGCGGCGGGCCAAGCCCTTCCTCGAGCGGCTCGAGGAACGCGGCGGCGACCCCGCCGCCCGCGCCGTGGTCGCCCGCTTCGCCGACGCGCTCGGCCTACCCGAGGCCGCCGTCGCCGCCGCGCGCCGGGCCGGGCGCGACGGCGTGATGCTGCCCGAGGCCGGCTGGCCCGAAGCCGCCGAACCGCCGCCGGGCCCGGTCGAGCGCGCCGTGGTGCTGGGCCTGGTGCGCCAGGAGAGCAGTTTCGACGCCCAGGCGGGCAGCCCGGCCGGGGCGCAAGGGCTGATGCAACTCATGCCCGGCACCGCCGCCGATGTCGCCCGCAAGATCGGCGCCCAAGCCGCGCCGCTCAGCGATCCCGCGCTCAACCTCCGCCTCGGCACCGCCTACCTCGCCGGATTGCTCGACCGCTTTGGCGCCCTGCCGCCGGCCCTGGCCGGCTACAACGCCGGCCCCGGACGCGCCCGCGAATGGATCGCCGCCACCGGCGACCCGGCGACCGGCGCGATCGACCCGATCGACTGGGTGGAGTTGATCCCCTTCACCGAGACCCGGGACTATGTGCAGCGCGTCGTCGAGAACGTCGTGATCTACCGCATCCGCGCCGGCGCCTCGCTGCCGCATCCCGTGCTGCGCTGGGCAGCCGGCGGAACATGATGGACCCGGCATGATTGACGAACACATGCGTCAAGCAGCGAGCGACGTCCTGGCCGCATTGCGGCGGGACGGACGTATGCTGGCCACCGCCGAAAGCTGCACCGGCGGCCTGATCGCCGCCGCCCTGACCGACATCGCCGGCTCGTCCGAAATCGTCGACCGCGGCTTCGTCACCTACTCCAACGCCGCCAAGACACAGATGCTCGGCGTCGCCGCCGAACTGATCGAAACCCACGGCGCCGTCAGTGAACAAGTCGCCCGCGCCATGGCCGAAGGCGCGCTGCAGCGCTCACAAGCCGCACTGAGCATCGCCGTCACCGGCGTCGCCGGACCCGGCGGCGGCAGCGTCGACAAGCCCGTCGGCACCGTCTGGCTCGCCCGCGCCCGCCGCGGCGGGCCGACCCTGGCAGAGCGTCAGCTCTTCCCAGGCGACCGCGCGGCCGTCCGCGCGGCAACGGTGCATCGCGCGTTCGAACTCCTCCTCGCGGACTAATCCAGCCCGCGAGGACTCCGGCTTAATGCGGCTTGCCCCGGCTTAATGCGGCTTGGCACTCCGCGCGGCGCGACGCTCGGTGCGCTGCTCGGACTGGAACGCCTTGACCTGATCGAGCGTCACGTAGCCGCGCTTGTCCCGATCGATCTTGTCGAAGTCGCGCGACACCGCCCGCAGCCGCCCCGCCTTGGCCTGGTCGAGCGTCAGCTTGCCGTCATGGCTGGTATTGGCAGCCTCGAACCGCTCCGTCAGCGTGCGCCGCGCATGCGTCGCGGTGCGCGGGGCCGTTCCCGCTCCGGCGCCCGGGGTCACGGCCGGGCTGGTGCCGGGCGGCGTGATCGCCGGCGCGCCGGCCGGGCCCGTCGCGTTCGGAGCGGCGGACATCGGCGCCGGCCGGGTCGCGGTCGCCGGCGGCGGGCTCTGCGGGTTCGTGGTCGACCCGCCGAGCGGCGAGACCACCTGCGCCTGCGCCATCCCGGAGGCGAGCAGGAAACCGATCAGCAATCGTTGCAAATGCATAGCCATCCCTCTAATTTTAAGCGGCGGCGACAACTTCGCGGATCGCCGCCGCCGCGTCCAGCACTCCTGCCCGGTCGACGTCGAGATGGGTGCAGGCCCGGCCGCGATACTTGCCCATCACCGAGATCAGCACGCCCTTCTCGCGCACCCGCGCCGCCAGCTCCGCCCCCGTCATTCCGGTCCCCGCCGTATCGAAGAACACCAGGTTGGTCTGCGGCTGCTCGACCGTGATCCCAGGCAGCTGCGCCAGTTCGCGCGCCAGGATGCGCGCATTGTCATGGTCCTCGGCCAGCCGATCGATGTTGTGGTCCAGCGCATACAGGCACGCCGCCGCGCACATCCCCGACTGCCGCATCGCCCCACCCATCCGCTGCTTCCAGCGCCACGCGTCGTCGATCACGTCGGCCGATCCGGCCAGCACGGCGCCCAGCGGCGCACCCAGCCCCTTGGTGAAATCGAGCCAGACGGTGTCGTAGCCCTCGGCCATCTCGTGCGCCGGCACGCCCGCCTGCACCACGGCGTTCATCAGCCGCGCCCCGTCCATGTGCGTCACCAGCCCATGCTCGTGCGCCGCCGCCGCCACCGCCTGCAGCTTCTCCAGTGGCCACACCTTGCCGCCGCCGAGGTTGGACGTCTGCTCGACCTCGACCATCCGCTGCGGCGGCGAGTTGCGGTTCTTCGGCCGGATCGCCGACTGCACCGAATCGGCCGTGAACAGCCCGTCGGCATCCGGCAACGCGCTCACCTGCACCCCGGCCAGCGCCCACGGCGCCCCGCCCTCGGAGTGCAGGATGTGCGAGAGCGGATGCGCCAGGATCTCGTCGCCGGGCCGGCACTGCACCAGGATGGCGATCTCGTTGCACATCGTGCCCGACGGCATGAACACCGCCGCCTCCTTGCCGAGCAGCGCCGCCATCCGGTCGCACAGCTCGTTCGTCGTTGGATCGGTGCCGGACTGTTCGTCGCCCAGCTCTGCCATCATCATCGCCTCCTTCATGGCGCGCGACGGCATGGTCTGCGTGTCGGAATACAGATTGATGCGGACGGGCGTGCTCGTCTCGCTGCGAGGCGGCGCATGGACCATGGAAAGCTCCGATCAGGTTTTGGCGGGCACAGGCGCCGGGCTGGCCGCGGCCATCGAGGCCGGCGCGCCGTAGCGGTCCCTGGCGCGCTTGAGGAACGCATTGACCATGCGGCGCACCGCCTCGTTGAACACGACACCGATGGCCGACTGCAGCAAGCGGCTGCGGAACTCGAAATCGACGAAGAAGCTGACCCGGCAGCCGGCCGGGTCCGGGTCGAACAACCACTGGTTGTTCAAATACTTGAACGGACCCCGCTCATACTTCACCTGAACCTTGTGCGGCTTGTCCAGCACCACCCGGCTGGTGAAGCTCTCCCGGAACGGACCGAACCCGATCGTCAGGTCGGCCACCACCTCGGTCTCGGTCTGAGTACGCACCCGCGCGCCGACGCACCACGGCAGGAATTGCGGATACGACGCGACATCGGCCACCAGCGCGAACATCTGCTCGTCGCTATACGGCACCGTCCGCTTCTCGGCATGGGTCGGCACTATTCGGCCGCCACGCGAAGCTGGTTGCGCGCTGCGCGCAACTGCGCGAAATCGGCGTCGGCATGATACGAACTGCGCGTCAGCGGCGTCGCCGAGACCATCAGGAACCCCTTGCCCCGCGCCATCGACGCATACTCCGCAAACTCGTCCGGCGTCACGAACCGGTCGATCGCCGCGTGCTTGACCGTCGGCTGCAGATACTGCCCCAGCGTCAGGAAATCGACGTCGGCGATGCGCAGATCGTCCATCACCTGGCCAATCTCCGCCCGCCCCTCGCCCAAGCCCACCATCAGGCCGGACTTGGTGAAGATCGAAGCATCGAGCTGCTTGACCCGGTCGAGCAGCCGCAGCGACTGGAAATAGCGCGCCCCCGGCCGGATGCTCGGATACAGCCGCGGCACCGTCTCCAGATTGTGGTTGAATACGTCCGGCCGCGCCTCGACTACCGCCTCCAGCGCTCCCGGCTTGCGCAGGAAATCCGGCGTCAGCAGCTCGATCGTCGTCGCCGGCGCCGCCGCCCGCAACGCCCGTACCACCTCGGCGAAATGCGCGGCCCCGCCATCGGCCAGGTCGTCCCGGTCGACCGACGTGATGACCACGTGCCGCAGCCCCAGTCTGGCCACCGCGTCCGCTACCCGGCTGGGCTCGCCCGAGTCGAGCGCCTCAGGCTGCCCGGTCCGCACATTGCAGAACGCGCAAGCCCGCGTGCAGGTGTCGCCCATGATCATCATCGTCGCGTGCCGCTGCGACCAGCACTCGCCGATATTGGGGCACGCCGCCTCCTCGCACACCGTCACTAGCCGGTTCTCGCGCATCAGCGCGCGCGTCTCGTGATAGATCGGATGGTTCGGCGCGCGCACCCGGATCCAGTCCGGCTTACGCTGGATCGGGTTGTCGGCACGCCGCGCCTTCTCCGGGTGGCGCTCGGTCCTGTGGTCGATGGTGAGGCGGGTGGCCATAGGTGAGAAGTGGATTCGATTGCCGCCCGCGTCAACGTCTGCCCGGGGAGCCCGGCTCCTCAGTACCCCAGAATGGCCTTCGCCACGATGTTCCGCTGGATCTCGTTCGACCCGCCATAAATAGAAATCTTGCGCCAGTTGAAGTAGGTCGGCGCCGCCTCGGCCGCGAAATCCGGCCCGATCGGCGGCTCGTTGCTGCCCTCGTCGCTGTCGTCGTAAGGCAACACATACGGCCCGACCACGTCCATCAGCAGCTCCGTCGTCGCCTGCTGGATCTCCGAGCCCTTCAGCTTCAGGATCGAGCTCGCCGGGTTAGGCTTGCCGCGCTCCCGGTTGCGCTCATCGGCCACCACCCGCAGCTGCGTCATCTCCAGCGCCTTTAGCTCGACCTCGACGGCCGCCATCTTCTCGCGGAAATGCACGTCCTCGCTCAACGGCCGGTCGCCCACCCGCTCGAGCGCCGCCAACTGCTTGATGCGCCGGATCCGCGCCTTGCTCACGCCTACCCGGGCAATGCCGGTCCGCTCGTTGCCGAGCAGGAACTTGGCGTAGTCCCAGCCCTTGTTCTCCTCGCCCACCCGGTTGCCCACCGGCACCCGCACGTCGTCGAACCACACCTCGTTGACCTCGCGCCCGCCGTCGATCGTCACGATCGGCCGCACCGTGATCCCCGGCGTCGTCATGTCGATCAGCAGGAAGCTGATCCCCTCCTGCTTCTTGACCGCATTGTTGGTCCGCACGAGGCAGAAGATCCAGTCGGCATACTGCGCCAGCGTGGTCCAGGTCTTCTGCCCGTTGACGATGTAGTCGTCCCCGTCCCGCACCGCAGTGCATCGCAGGCTCGCCAGGTCCGACCCGGCGCCGGGCTCCGAGAACCCTTGGCACCACCAGATGTCCAGGTTTGCCGTCGCCGGCAGGAACCGCTGCTTGTGCTCCTCCGAGCCGAACTGCGCGATCACCGGGCCCACCATGTTGGTGTTGAACCCCAGCGGCGGCGGCACGCAGGCCTGCTGCATCTCGTCCTGCCAGATATAGAGCTGCACCGGCGTCCAATCCTGCCCGCCCCACGCCGCCGGCCAATGCGGCACCGCCAGCCCGTTGGCGTTCAGGATCCGCTGCGCCGCGATCTGCTCGTCGCGGTGCACATGCTCGCCCCGCTGCACGTGCTCGCGGATCGAGGCCGGGATCTCGCTGGTAAAGAACGCCCGCATCCGCTCGCGGAACGCAATCTCATCCGGTGTGAACGACAGGTCCATGTTGATCCTCCAGTGCCCTCTCCCGCTGGCGGGAGAGGGTTGGGTGAGGGTGGTCTCTCCAGCAGAAACTTAAACGATCTCGAACAGCCCGGCCGCACCCTGGCCGCCGCCGATGCACATGGTGACGACCACCCGCTTGGCACCCCGCCGCTTGCCCTCGATCAGCGCATGACCCGTCATCCGCGACCCGCTCATGCCATACGGGTGCCCCACCGAGATCGCCCCGCCATCCACGTTCAGCCGGTCGTGCGGCAAGCCCAGCCGGTCCGCGCAATAGAGCACCTGGCTCGCGAACGCCTCGTTCAGCTCCCACAGGTCGATGTCGTCCACCGTCAGCCCATGCCGCTCCAGCAACCGCGGCACCGCGTACACCGGCCCGATTCCCATCTCGTCCGGCTCGCACCCGGCCACCGCCAGGCCGCGGAAAATGCCCATCGGCGTGAGCCCCCGCCGCGCCGCCTCGCGATCCGACATGATCACGCAGGCCGACGCGCCGTCGCTCAACTGGCTCGCATTGCCGGCGGTGATGAACTGCTCCTCGCCCCGCACCGGCTTGAGCTTGGCCAGCCCCTCCAGCGTCGTCTCCGGCCGGTTGCCCTCGTCCTGGCGCAGCGTCACCGCCTCGCGCCCGGTCTCGCGCCCCTCCTTGTCCTTCAGCGCCTTGGTCGTCGGCAGCGCCACGATCTCCGCGTCGAACCGCCCCGCCTGCTGCGCCGCCGCCGTGCGCCGCTGGCTCTCCAGCGCGTAATCGTCCTGGAGCTCCCGGCTGATGCCGTAGCGCTGCGCCACGATGTCCGCCGTCTCGATCATCGGCATGTAGACGGAGGGGATGTTCTCCCCCAGCCACTCGTCGCGGTAGTGCGACCGGTTCAGCGTGCTCTGCACCAGGCTGATGCTCTCCAGCCCGCCGCCGATCGCCACCGGCACGCCGTCGCACACCACCCGGTTGGCCGCGACCGCGATGGCCTGCAGACCCGACGAGCAGAACCGGTTGACCGTCATCGCCGCCGTGCTCGCCCCCAGCCCGGCCCGCAAGGCCGCCTGCCGGGCGATGTTGCCGCCCGTCGCCCCCTCCGGGTTGGCGCAGCCGAGCACCACCTCCTCCACCTCGCCCGCCTCGAGCCCGGCCCGCTCCACCGCGCTGCGGATCACATGCCCGCCCATCTCCGCCCCATGTGTCAGGTTGAAGGCGCCGCGCATGGCCCGCCCGATCGGCGTGCGGGCGGTCGAGACGATGACGGCGTCAACCATGGGCGGACCTCTCCTCAAGCTTGCTGTTCTGCTCGGCGATCAGCTCGCGCTTGGCCAGCTTGCCGACCGCCGTGTGCGGCAATTCGTCGCGGATCTCGAGCGCGGCCGGCAGTTCGTGCCGCCCCAGCTTGTCGGCCAGGAACGCCCGCAGCGCCTCCAGCGTCAGCGCCGCCGCGCCGTCGCGCAATGTCACATACGCCTTGGCCGCCTGCCCCCGATACGGGTCGGCAATCCCGATCACCGCCGCCTCGCGCACGTCCGGATGCTCGTGGATCGCGTCCTCGATCGTGCGCGGATAGACGTTGAACCCGCCCGAGATCAGCATGTCCTTCTTGCGGTCGACGATCGCGAACCGGCCCTCGCCACTCATCGAGCCGATATCCCCGGTCAAGAACCAACCGTCGACGAACGCCCGCGCATTCTCCTCCGGCCGCTGCCAATAACCCGGCGTCACGTTCGGCCCGCGGATCCGCAATTCGCCCACCTCGCCCGGCGGCAGCACCCGCCGCGCATCGTCGGTCGCCACCACGTCCATCTCCACCCCAGGCAGCGGCACGCCGATCTCGCCCGGCCCGAACGCGCCCTCCTCCAGCAGGTTGGTCCCCGCCGGCGACGTCTCCGTCATCCCCCAGCCGCCCCCCAGCCGCACCCCGGTCAGAGCCGCAAACCGCGCCGACACCTCCGCCGGCAGCGCCGCCCCGCCCGAGCTGCACACCTCCAGGCTCGACAGGTCTGCGCTCGCGATCCGCTTATGGTTCGCCAGCGCGATCCACATCGTCGGCACCCCCGGGAAATGCGTGCACCGCCCCTGCTCGATATCGGCCAGCGCGGCATCCCCGTCGAACCGCATCCGCAGCATCAGCTCCGCGCCATTGTCCAGCGCCCGCAGCATCACCGCCGTCAGCGCATAGATGTGGAACAGCGGCAACACGCACATGACCCGATCGCCCGGCCCCACCCCGCGGCCCCGCCCCTGGTTCCAGGCATTGTAGATCGCCACCGCCGCCGTCAGATTGCCATGCGTCAGCATCGCCGCCCGCGGCAGCCCGGTCGTCCCGCCGGTATATTGCAGCACCGCGACCTCGTCCGGACCCAGCGCCACGGGCTCCAGCGACGACCCATCCAGCGCCGCCCAATCCAGCGCCCCCTCCGGCACCCCGAGCCCCGCGCTCGGCTCGCCCCACTGACCGTCCGCGGCCACGATCAGCCGCTCGCACGCCCCCTCCGCCCGCGCCTGCATCGCATGCGGCAGCAGCCCCGGCAGGTCGGTGGTGATCAACGTCCGCGCGCCGCTATCGTCCAGCTTGCGCAGGATCGCGCGCGCCGGGTCGAGCGGCGTCAGATGCACGACCCGCGCACCCAGGCTGGCGATCGCAAAGAAGCTGACCGGATGCACCGGCGTGTTCGGCAGCAGCAGCCCCACCGCGTCGCCCCGCCCAATCCCCAGCGCCGCCAGGCCCCGCGCCAACCGCTCCACCCGCCGGCCGAGCTCGTCATAGGAGAGCCGCCGCCCGCGGAACTCGAACGCGCTCTCCCCCCCGAACCGCTCCACCGCGCGCGCCAGCAGCCCGGCCAACGTGCCCCGCGGCACCGGCGCGCCCCAATCCAGACCCGGCGGGTAATGCACCTCCCAGGCGTGCGGCCGACCCATCGCCTACGCCGCCTTCGCCCCGCCGAACCCCTGCCCCGCATCGGCCAGCCGC
>JAABUW010009053.1_pt1 | contig 11453 bp, 20 predicted proteins | sample 5560081 | NCBI WGS metagenome assembly JAABUW01 (sample SAMN10711882, study PRJNA513363) | rock metagenome | isolation source: Antarctica rocks | place: Antarctica: Victoria Land, Knobhead sud | reverse complement strand
AATTGGATGCTGCGTCTGACATCTATGAACAGTGTATACGCCTTTCCAATGTCGTCAATCTCTACCTCAGCTGACTTCCTCTTCTGTGCAATGAGTGATGCAGCTGTAATGAGATGGATAGCATATCGCAGCGATGTCTCCTTCCCAATCTGCAACACTCATGACAAGTTATTGCATGATCATGATGCATGGCTCTGGAACAGCCAGTAGCAACTTACCATCAACAAGCATGTACTGAACAACACCACAGAGCAGCCTGCATCAGGACATAATCAAGTTTTGCAATGCATGCGGCACCCTACCTTTGTGAGCAGCTCCTTCCCATCATCGGTCATCTCCACGTCTTCCTCTTCACAGCGTATGTCAAGAATAAGCCTCAGCTCCTTCTCTGAGTATGGTTGGGTTGAAATGATCAGTAGCCTATCCAACAAATCTATTGGGATGCCGTGAGGGCTCCTGCATGTACCCAAACAACCTGTCAGCAGGAAAAGCATTAACTATGCTGAACAATTCACAACAACAATGATGGGCATACATGTGAGCAAAGCAAGAGTGCAGCACTGTATCCGATTCCAATTGGATGAAAGAATTGAGTGTAGGGTGTGTGTGATAGCCCATTCAGATGTGAACATGTTGACCTGACTCTTGCCTGTAGTTAGTGCCTCTGATCTTTGTGATGCCTCTGTTGGTCGCCACCACCAGTATGGGAGACATGTCATTCTCTAGGGCTCTGTTGAGGAAAGAAAAGCACTCCATATCTAACATGTGGACCTCGTCGATGAACAGCACTCCTGGCACAATGTCTGCCTTGCCCTCTTCTCGCCACTCAGCAACCTTGGCATCAATCTGCTCCCTCACTTCTTGCCTGATCTCTCCTGTGTCTCCAGCAAACAAAGCAAGGAAGCCCTGCACACCAACAGCTTGTGGCTTTCCAACTGGATCTTGACTATATTTACGTGTCTGCTCTTGCTGGCCTTCATCTATACTGATACTTCATTTATATTTGCTCAGAAGGTAGCTACACACTATATAGATTCCTTCCCTTGCTGTGGAGAAGGCATACACTATCACAGAACAGGGATGGCAATTCAAGCCAGATGTTGCCCATGTCCAGTGATGCTCATGTAGAGCCAGGCTTGATAGCTCAAGGCCATACAAGCAAGCAAGCTCATGACAGTCTGCTTGTCACCTGCGTTCTGCTATTGATGACATCAATCTCATGTAGTGTGACCACATGCACCACCTCTTTTCGTTTCTGCAACTCGCCCTCAGGACACTGAACAAACTTGGTGGATGGACCTGAAGCAAGCAAGGTCAAGACAGATGTGAGCATCACTGAGGAAGTGGCCTAGAACCTTAATGATGACATTGACAACTGTATCATGACCTGCAAAGGATGATGGCAGGGAGGCTCAGTGGATGGGATGCATGCCATGAGGGTGTGGTCAATGCCTCAGAGTGCATTGCATGGACAGGAGTGGAACTGATCAGCAGGAGTGGAACTGGTCGGCACAGCAGAAGAGGAGCATGAGTGTTGCAGAGCCCTGTTGACAGCAGCTTTGAAGGTTGCAACTCCTCACCCATTGCATCGTAATCCCTTGATCGAGCAAAAGAGCGCCCCAGCTTGGTGATTCTGCCGCTGGCTTTGTCAATGGCTACAACATCACCGGCCTGCACCTTCTCCTTTTGCATGGAGTCTATCATTTTGACACCCAGGTCATAGATTGTTTCCATGTCTGTTGTTTTCAGGGTCAGTTTGCCCTGCAGAAGGTGAGCGCACGTCATGAAGTGGCTGCTTGTGAGCTCCACAGTCACTGATAACACAGCCAGCGTGTCTTGCTTACTGTCTTTGCTGCACTTCCAGTTGCAGGCCGGTCTATCTCAATTTCCACAACCTGCACAGCGAGACTGATTGCTGTGGTTCAGCACAGGAGTTTTGCGCCTTCTGTGTCTCATTTGGTGCTTGCAGGTTCTGTGGTTCTGACTAGCAGCCTTACCTCTCCCTCAATTAATTCAGTTTCTTCCTTTATGCGGACTCCTATGGCTTTGCGGAAAGCCTGCACTCATGAACAAATTTGCAGTTTGATGTTTGCACGCAAACTGCTGCAGGGCTGAACAACACATGAATGACCATGATGCCACCTGTGTCAGGGCCTCCGTTTTTGACATTTCCAGAGAGAAGATTTCAGATGCAGCCATCATTGCAAATGGGGTTGCTTCACCCAAGGCTTTTGCCATGCCCATGGCAATGGCTGTTTTGCCAGTCCCAGGCTGACCTGCCAACAAAACAGCCCGACCAGCAATCTTACCCTCCTTGATCATCTGCAATATGACTCCTGCTGCCTGCAGTGCCAGAAGACTGAGCCGTGGGAACTCTGATAAAGCAAATAGTGTTCAGGAACCGGAGTGCGTGAGGTTTGCCTTTCTGGCGGGCGCTTGGCCGACCATGCCCTGCGACACCGCCCGTGCCTCCAGAGCATCATCAAGACCGAGCCCTCGTATGTGCGAGTGTGCACCAATACGCTCAATTCTTGTCAGGTCTTTCACTTCTGCGTTAACTCTGACTTCCGCCATGGTGGACAATGCAGCAAAAGCAGGCCCGGCACGAAATGCTGCAGACTACCGTCACATGCAGGGCAGTGACTGATCTGGCAGGCCAAGCTATGTTTGAGGCAAGGTCCTGACGAAGGTGGGTATGAGTGTTCGTTCAGTCTAGATGGGATCGCAGCTATGCAATACGTACTTCCGATACGCTGCCGCAAACAGTCGAAAGCACTTGCCGATGCGAACGTCGCGTGCTAGTAATTAGGCCCCACTTCCGCTACCCTAAGGTAACACTGACCCTGGAGCACAGCCTAGAGCTTGTGCATGCATATCCTTGATAGATTGGATCTCAGATACACGTTCCCAAGATCCACTGATTTGCAGAGCTTGTGCATGCATATGGCACCCATTCTGACACTATCGTGCACACTGTTATCCACACTATCGTGCTGCTAGGCTGCATGCATATTGGCATCATGCTGCATCCTTCCTCCCGCCAATGGCGCGTGAGTTTCCTTTGTAATCAGCAGACTGGTTGAGCATGCAGCCCTTGTACATGTATACAGCTGCGTAATTGGAATCAGCATTTAGCTTGATGACGGGAGCAACCTTAGTGACAGGTATGCCAACAGCATTCAGCGGTGCAACAACTGCATACTGCACGAAAAGGTAAGGCTTGATATGCTGCATAACAATGAGTTGTGGCACACACTTACTTCAATACAAGCGAGGACATACGGTTCTGCAGCAACTAATGGTACAACAAAGCTGTTGAACACGTTATACAGCTGATGAGTAAACAGGAAGCGTTGGCAGTTTTGTAGACCTAACCAACTTCTTGTTATAGATAGATGTCTGCAGAAGAGAGGCTACCAGTGGTAGTTCATCTGGGCGCAGCAGTGTTAGCTAGCTGCATAGCTGAACTTGTCATGTTGACTATTTATAGATGTCATCAACCAGTGCAGCCATCGGTCACACATGCCTGCAACACATGCAAATCACAGTACTCATTATTCCAAACTTCCAACTGAGTGTATGACATGCAGAAAGATCTCACTGTCCTCAGTGTTGTTAACTGCAGCACACAAGGTGTAGGCTAGCTCTTGCACTGTGGCTTACCTGTAAGGGCAAAGACTCCGCCAACCACGGCGCAAATGCGCACTAGTAGGTGGGCCAAGCCACCCCTTGCGTCCTTGACCGTCACCATGATGGGTGACAGGTCGTACAAGAAGTAAATAGCAGGCAACTGCACCTCCCCTTTGTGTACTGGGCTGTAGTACTCTGTCAATGAATACTGATTGGAGTGAAGCATCTTGCCTGCAGCAGTCAGCAGCATTATTTGAGTTGTGCTTGTGTAGTGGTTGGCAGAAGCACCTGCACAGCTGCTTTGGCGTCCAGTGAGTTTAAAAGAAGAGAGCTTGGGTCACTTGCATGCAACAACTGTCAAGATCAGATGCAGACAACTTCAATACATGCTTGAAACTGTGTATGCAGAGCCAGACAGCGTGTTGAGCTGATGTACCTGTCCAGCCCTGATAGTGAGTGGGCACCACCTTGATGAAATACTTGAAGGTTCCGGTGTCCACATCTGATATCCGGCGGTACTCTGCATCAGCAGACTTGTGATTACAGGCCTGGCCAGCAGGCCTGAAAGCACTTCAGGCATGCACTCAACAAACAATAACATCTTTTGCTTGCATGACATGCTATACGTCCACACTGAAATGTATTGCTATGCAGAAAGAATGATACAATGGTTTGATGGCCTACCATCAAGAGGGTTTATTTGTCCAGGATATCTTGGACCAAAGGCCATCTTGTGTATAACATGGCTCATGTTGATCGTTGTGGCATCAGTCGGTATCTACACATGACATGAAGCTGTTTTGGCAGTACAAAGAAGCAAGATGTACAGCATATTGGGCATGATATGAATTGCATGCAGTCCTGAGAGTGGTGATGCCATATGCAATCACCTGAAGGGCTCTTTGTGCATCATGGGAAGCCATCTGCTCCTTCAATAACCTTCCGAGCTCCTCTTGTGTCTGCGGTTGCACCCCCTGCTTACTGGTGAAATGCTTTTATTATGGGACCATGCTAGGTTTCACTGGCAACAAGTAGTGTCCAAGAGCTGTCAGCTCCTTGAAGAGAGTACAAGGGAGCAAACAGTGCATATATTAGGATAAAGTTTGCAATCAGCTGCTTTGCAGTTGAGCACAGCTTTGATTGAGGGTGAAAACTACACATGCAGGTAATCTGCAACTTACTGAGCGCATTGCAAAGTAATGGTCAGCATGGACGGAGAGGTGGAAGTTGCCAGCTACCCGTTGCACTTCCAGCCAGCCATGTATGTTGCAGCCCTCATGCTTGTCCAGTGCAGCATTCATGGCTGCATTTTCCTGTACATTCAGGACATGACAATCAAGATACAGCGAGCAGCAGCTCATCAAAGCAGGCTGGCCAAAACACTGAGTAGTTCTTTAACCAGGTGCATGAGTTGTTCAAACTTGTCACATGAACATGAACAATGCACATCTTTGGTGCCTGTGTTGCATCACCTCTTGAGGTCGCCTGAGTGTGAATGGTCCCCATTGTTGCTTAGGCGCTATGTATTCACCCAAGCCCTTGCGGCTACCATCAGCATTGATGCGTATCTTGTGCAGCTCTCCATTGTGTGCTACGCTGATAGAATTGTCATCCCCGTGACTTCCAGAGATGTCCACAGCATCCAAGCTGATGGCTGCATAGAAAGCAGTCAGGATAGCGTCAGCACAATAAGAGCTAAACCTGGCAGGGTCACTAAGAAAGCAGCTACACATGTGTCAGATTCACCTGCACAAGGGAGAGCAGGCAACGTTAAGTTCAAAGTTATTCTCAGATGCTCCCCCCTTGATACATCCACGCCCATCTGGAGTGCAAACAGGCTGTTCAAACAGTTCAACACATGCCAAGCGGAAGCTGAGCAAGCAGCTGAGCCTCCCTGAAGACTCACCGTTGTCGCTCTACTCGCAGAACGATATCGGCCGACCTCAGAGAAGAATAGCAAGATGGCCAAGCACACTCCAGATAGCGTCACTGCACAATGTGAGTGCATAGTAAGAAGGTTGGTGTCAAAGTCGATGTCATATGCATGCCCTGCTTACCCAGGGCACCATATGATGTCTGTTGCACCAAGTGTGAGTCAGCTCTCGCGTAGGCACTGAGCCGATTGAACTTGCTCCAGCGCATTGATGCTGACTGTAAACACTAAGCAAGGTGAATCAATGCCTGATCAGACATGGCAAGCTGCACATTCACGCAGTATTTTCGTCAGTCCTGCTACAACTGCATCAATCGCTGTTGCTTTAAGTCAACCGCCTAAACGTGCAGGTGGCAAACCGTCTGACCACTGTCGCAGGTCACGGCAGAATGCAACATAGAGACTGTGGGAGACGAATCGATTACATGTGCTACGCAACACGGCAATTTGCAGCCAGAGACTCAACATTGGCACAAAACTCTTTCACTTGCCCTGCTGAATTGCTTTGCAGCTGCTCAACTAATGTACAGCCAGCAACAAAGGCTCCCAGGGCGATATCGATATATCCCACGTGGGCACGAATTACTGTGCATTGCAGTAGACTAACAGCAGCATACTCATGTGCACACGTGTATGCATTGACAAGGACAAAATGCTTGGCTGTGTCATCGATGAAGCAACGATGCAGCCATACTGATGATAGGTGTACAGGTACATGACAAGCTAGGGAGTATGTGTACAAGTGCAGAGCCGTCATCGCCTTCTGAGTTGCTGGCTATTGTCTAGCCATCATTGCTTCCAGCTCTGACAGGCTTCCCTGCATGTTCTGCACGCACATACCAAGTACTGAGCACTAGTGTAGGTAGGTGAAGCAAAAGTCATTTGACTTTCCCTCTAACATTGACAGCGTTTTGTAACTTCTGGGAGCATTCTGAAGAAATGAGCGGCTGAGCAGAAAATCAAGCTGATGCAAAGGAGCAGCAGCAGGTGTTTCACTGATATTCTGCAGCACTTACTGGTATTGCAGGCACACGCGCATTCTGAGCATTGCTGAAAGCCGATGGATTGAAGAACCTATCTAAGCCTGCGCCTCCCTAAGGAGCTTGGCTGTAAGACTGCTGCTGCAGCCTCTGGAGCAGCATCTGACTGGCCAGGTCATTGTTGCCATAGGCTTGACTGCCAGCAGGTTGCTGGTTGCGGAATTGCTGACTGTCTGCAAAGAGGTGCGCATTGGCCTGACTGCCTGCTGATGGGTAAGAGAAGCCTTGGCCCGGAAGGTGGGGCTGCTGCAGCTGCTGGTTTCCCATTGCTGGACCCTGGTATTGGCCAAATGATGCTCTGGGCAGAGCACCGCCAAGGTTGAATGGCACCTGATGCTGCTGACCATAATGAGAGCTAGCCTGCATCACATGAAGAAAGTGAGACATGTGTAACTTCACACACTGGAGAGCGGAAGCAAAAGACCAGACGACATCTGCACTGATAACTGTAACAGTTAGCAAAGTGTGTTGTAACTCTGGCTGCAGGGCACAACACAACAAAGCTTTGGGAAGACTGCACATTGCATTTGATTTGTGATGCATCTACGCATTATGCATACAGACTATGCTGAGACAACACCCCACCTGCACATGAGACTGTTCATGCCCTCCATACAGCCCAGCTGATCTAGGGCCTTGCAAGTAAACAGGAGTCGCTTGCTGATAGGCATGGGCTCCGGCAGAAGGCTGTTGGGGATAGGTGCGAGCTTCTGCAGCCTGCATCCTGCTTTGACCAAGCTGCAGCTGCCGAAGCAGGTCTTGTGACAACAGCGCATTGGACCCATGTACTGCGGGCTGAGGCTTGTACTGATGCTGTTGCTGTTGCATCCTGTACGACAGTAATATCCTTGACTCTGGCCTATGGATGCAATCCTTGGGCAGCTATTGTAGTGTCAAGGGCGGGTCTGATGGAAATGTCGGTCAGCTGAGTACAACACTCTGTGAGAAAGCCATAGAAAATGGTAAAAGGGGTGAGAAATCTTTGCAGGAGACAGGCAAGATCACGGTGCTGGGCAACCCTTGACATAAGCAATAAGATGGCATTGTTTGCACAGTATTGCTGCTCACAGCAAGCTTGAAAAGGGTGTACTGACACACAAAGGTCACATGCTTACGGTGGTGCCTGCATCTGAGGCTTGGACGCAAGCTGAGGAGGGTGCCAAGAGTAGGCTCCAGACTGAGCTTGCAGGAAGGCTTGGAGCTGGGCATCCTGCTCTCCCTTGCTGCCTGCACAGCACATCTCCTACTTTATATGTCTGCATGTTGGCTCACAGGTCTAGGGCTTAGGCACACCTAGTAGGTACCTGGCAAGAACAATTAGCTGGAGCGCCTGTAGATTATTATTATGTGCATACACATAATCATGATTATTAATATGTGTATGCAGTGCAATCACCATGGCAGAAGCAACTGCCCATCAGCATATCTGGACACCTGATTGTCAATGCATGGCTAGCGGGCTATTCTAACAGTACAAGGCCATGGCAGAAGGTGCACAATGACCTCAATACACATGACAATGCTGTAATGAGTTGCAGCTGCAACCAATCAGACAAGCAGCAGCATCGCGACAACACCACAAAGTCTAGTCTCTACAGTGTTGGCGCAAGCTGAGTAACCAGATGTCTCCAGATGTGTGTCCACCTGAGGATGTAGAAGAGCGGTGCTGTCCCAGCAGCGCCAGCAATGGATTGGCAGCAGCGCTTGCGGCTTGATTACTCCTGACATCGACATCAGCCTGGACAGCTCCTGAACTTGCCATCCTGTCCAAGCCCAGCGATGCTGCTCCTGCCTGCCCATGCTTGGCGCTGCCAGGCTGATCTGGCACCTCACCAGAAGGCGCACGCGCTGCTTGTACGAAGGCATTGGACACTGCCTGTGACTGCTGACTTGGCCTTGCTTCAGGCCGTTCAGCTGCACCAGCTTGTAACAGCTGTGCAAAGGCAGCCTGCTGAGTGGTAGGTGTGTCTGAGCGGGGAGTGTTTGATGCTGCACCCCAGCTTGCCTGTGCACCACCAGTTGCTGGGCTTGGTGCGCCCCAAATACCTTGCAGCTGTGGTGAGGTACCCCAGCTGATGGGAGCTTGTGGCTTGCTGATGGCAGGGAAACCTGGGGGTGGGGTGATGGCAGTGCGGCCTGGCTGTTCAGCAGGCACACCGGCTGGTGCAGCTCTGGTCAGCAGACTGAGCAGCGTCTTGCCAGAGTCCTGGGATGCAGCATCTTGGGCTGTGTGTGCACCTGAGCCGGCCCAGGGGGAGGAGGCAGTAGTGGTGGCTTGTGCTGGTGACATTGCAGCCGCTGCTGCAGGAGCTGTTGCTGCATGTTCTTCATCGTTTTGGCTGTGAGCCATGGGGGCATGAGCACCCACAGAGAACCCAGGCCTAGCAAAACCAGGGGGTGGGGTTGGACCAGAAGCCCTGGCATGGCGCTCAAGGTCTTCCAGGGTTGTGACACCCTTTGGCATGGGAGGCATTTGTGGCTGGCTCTGCCCTGCTGCTTGAGCCAGCGCCCTAAAGTCAAAGGCTTGAGCTGGCTGTGCATGTAAGCTTGATCCTGCAGCAGACTCAGTAGCTGTCGCTGCGACCAATCTCTCAAGATCACTAAAAGGTGGGCTGCAACTTGAAGATCTGCGCTGCGACAAGACGCCCAGTGTTTGACATCCTGTCAAGCTGATATGCATTCCTGAAAGACAAGTAGAAGCATTGCAGGCTGCAGACAGCATGGGTGTGCGCAAAAGGATGGAGTTGCAAGCAGGTATTCGTCCCAAACATCATGCCACGACAGCAACAGCCAAGAGTGAATACAACTTTCCATTCCAGGCATTGCAACCAATGCAAATCTACCTTGTGCAACTTGACCCAGAAAGCTGGCAAGACTGGAGCCCTCAGCTTGCTGCTGGGAAATGGCCGAAGGTGGGACTGGCAAGCCAGATGCAGAAGACACCTGCATGTCAGCACATTCTTTGTGCTGCAAGCCTTTCCTTGACAGACACAGCCACTGCAGTACAGGTAACTTCAATTGCAACCTTTGCTATGACAGCCGTGTAGCTATAGCTGGCAATTTTACACATAACTGCGGCCTGGTCTTTTGCATGCAGCCTGATTGCTCTGTGCTTATTTACTTGCATGGGCATCTCAGTGCAGTGATACCGCCAGTATTTGCAATAATGACATAGTGCTGTTTGTGCATGGGCCCAATGCATGCAAACTCAATGGAATGTTGTACCTCGCCGTTGGTGCCCTGAGCACTAGCAGGCGTCTCAACATTTGTATCTGCTTTCAGAGCCTCCAAATCCTCGTCACTCATAAACTCAGCCATGGACACCTGCAGCATGGGCTGCCAATGTGAACAAGAGCAAGCACAAGTATTCCTGTGGTGCAGTGAAAGAGGAAGACTTGCGCAAGCGCCATGTACGACATGTGTAATGATGACATACTACCAGCCTTACCCAGCTTGTTACACAATAGCAGTCAGATACTGTCAAACACATTGGCACTTGAACTGCAGCTGAGAGTCAACAATTTTCAGACATACCGGTTGATAGGTTGTCCCCTTCAGCTGTGCCTGTTCCTTCTTCCATTCTTCCTTCATGCGCTGCCGCTCAGACTCAAAGTCTTTAGCTCTGCGTGCACCGGCAGTGAGGCCAGCAGCATCCTCTGCACCAGCGGCCCCGCCATCACTCATCCATTCAGGGTTGTTCCTGGATCCGCCCCGCTGGTGGTCACGTGGTGCACGGTCTTGTGGCGCACGGTCATGTGGTGCACGGTTATGTGATGCAAGGTCACGTGAATGGCTGTCAGGCTGATCAGATGAGGCCGCAGTACGCATTACAGCTTCTGCATGCTGATTGTGGTAGCCGTCCACCCACTCCTTAGAGGATGGGCCAGGAGGTGGACCGCCTTTGCCTTTGCTAGACCTCCAGTCCCGGTCCAGAGAGCGAGCTTGAGATGCCTCTCTACAATAGAAGCATAAGCTGCCATGAGCAGCTTGTAAGCCAGTTTAGTGATTTTGGCTTTGCTGACAAAGCTAGCTGCAGATGTAAGTGCGTGCAAGATGTAAGTCTGGTGCCAACGAAGATGGACAGCCTGGGACAAGTTGTGGGCCTTGCCACTAGGGAAGGTTAGCTGCTGTGCTCACCTTTCAGGAAGCTTGTTTGGTGGCGCTCTTGGTACATCCACAGGCCCAGCAGGGGTTGGAGGTTGAGGACCCCTGCCACCCCACTGCCGCTCCCGGCCCTCAGGGCCATGCCCTCGGCCATGAAGCCCTGGCGGACCACGCCAGCTGTCAGGACCAGGGGCATGACCACCATTCCAGCGCTCTGATTGATCCGAGTCTTTTCTTGCCTGCACATTGGCAGCTTGTTTGCATACAGGGTTTGGCATCAGATGACATGTGTGAAAAGACTTGTCCGAACAGCATGCATGTGAAGTGCAGCATTGGCAACATCCCTCTGACTCTAAACCCGAATTCCATGGCACCAATTCCAAGATTATGCAACATGCACACCACAGCAATCTATACCACATCTGCATGTGTGCAGGAATTGATGATGCACCATGGGTCGAGCTGGTCTGCTGGCATTTGCAGGTGGGCCTAGATGAGCAGGCTGCTCTGCATCAACTTGCTGGTGATTCCACGCCCTGGGACCGGGCCCATTTCCCAATCTAGCACCCTTGGATGGATCTGATTCACCATGGTAGCCATTGTCGACTAGGCGGCTCCTGATTGGTCCCTCGTTGCCAAGGGGCACTGCAGCAACACAGCAAATGATGTGCAAGACTGCACAATCTTCTGTATACAGAAACCTGCTTGCAAATTGCAGCTCGTGTCAGGTTCATGGTCGTCTTGAT
>JAABUW010009052.1_pt1 | contig 11453 bp, 16 predicted proteins | sample 5560081 | NCBI WGS metagenome assembly JAABUW01 (sample SAMN10711882, study PRJNA513363) | rock metagenome | isolation source: Antarctica rocks | place: Antarctica: Victoria Land, Knobhead sud | reverse complement strand
CCCAACATGCTGTGTTGGTGGCAGGTCAGGCTGCAGGCAATGCCAGAGCAGGCGTGCCTGTTGGTCTCCCACCCACTGCTATATCATCCCTCTTTCAACTTCTTCTACCAGACAGTCGTTCTGCTGTGCCGGCACAGCCTGACCAGCGGCACATATGGACTTGCTTTGAACAAGCTCATGTCCAGGGAAGCAAAGGCAATCATGTCTGAGGTCATGGCCAGCAGTTCTCCCACTCCTCATGGACAGCAACAAAGCAGGATGCAACCAGCGGCCAATCCTGGTTCGTCCAGAGACCTGCCTGTTGTTGTGCAAGGCTTGGGTGATAGTCATTCTACCTGCAAGGAAGCTTTAGTGACTATTCTGTTGCTGCGTGATACCAGATCTAACAACAGCTGCGTGACATTGTTTTGCATCCAGATTGTCACCGTGTGTGGCAGAGGCACTGAAAGCTCCACACTATGTGGCAGAGGCATTGTAGCTTGCATGGAAATGATGTCGACATACAAGAACCAAAGCTCTTCAGCTGTGTGAAATGCTTAGCTGCTTCTACCTTACTGTTTGTCTTTGCGTGATTGGACAGTGACAGGCTTGACGTCATTCAGGCTGCAAGGCTTCATAAACGCCAACTTGCTGTTCAGAGCTGATCTGTTGTGCAGAGTCACAGCGCCAGCATGAATCTAGAGGTGCAAGCGCAACAGGCCTCCAGGAACAAGACACAGAAGACCTGGAAACACAAGGATCACACTCGGATGATGATTTGCAGTTTGAGCCTCAAACTTCTGGTACGCTGACCTCCTGCACTCCAGCAATCTGCACATCAAGAAGTGTGCAACCATGGTTCTGCTGGCAGTGACGACAGGTCTTACTGCACAACCTTGTCAACACTGACACATCACTTGCTGCCAGTCAGGGATTTGCAGTTGTTGGGCCCAGCTAGCCCCTTTGACCGAATTGCAGTCTTTCATCAGATTGCATGAAGCATCTCTGTGACAGGCATACTTCTTCCTGGCCTCCTCTGCTTTACCTGTCCTCTCTGGTCACAATTTTGTTCCTTGTGTCTCATATTGCGTCATTTGTGCAGCTGACCTCAGCAGAAGACTTGCCTGCTGTAGCAGTGCCAGTATTGCTTCCAACAGCCTTGCTCAAAGCACAGACACTGGCATTTACTTATCATATTTATCTGTGTCAGTGTACATGTATTGCATCATGATATATGCACAAAAGCAACTGGCGCTAATCATGTTACATGTGTCAAATATTACACATGTAGTCATGTATGTATGTTTTCATGGTATATATGTCATTATACTCATGTATGATGCATGAGCTCAGCTCGTGAGCCTTGCAACGCATAATTTTGTCTGTGGAAAATCACACAATTTGTAGCATCAGCAAAAATGCATGGGGCAGTCCTGAGACTTGCCAGGGTTGATGCCGAGTGGACATCAAGGTATTTGCCTCTGTGCTTGAGAGTCTGTTCCTAAGACGATTGAACGTCCCCTCTTGCAGTGCAGATACAGATGCAGATGCAGACACAGATGACGGCACATTCAGCACATCAGAAACACACATGGACAGATTCGTCGCTGTGAGTGACCTGCAAACAGCTGATCATCCACAAGAGACTGACCAGGATGATCCAAGCGAGGCTGATGATGCTGGCGCATCTGATGGAGCAAGGTGAGCATGGAGCGTGTGACTGTATCATCCTCAGCTTGTTCCCTTGGGCCTACATGGTCACTGTGTCGTGTCACGATAATGGCAGCAGCATTCAGCACACGTTCTCATGATGACCAGCACATCTGACCAAGAACCCTCAGCTGCTTGTGCGTCTTGCACACACCGCTTGCATTGCAGGCATCATGCGACTCTGCTGCATAACAGCAACACGGGTGTCGGCAACCCCATGACGCGTCTGTGCCGAGCTGTTGCGGCATAAACAAGCATCTCTGCAACAATTCTCGGCTGACTTAGATTCATTGCAACTGGGACTGCTTTTGGAACAGCACTTCTGCAAAGATTAATAGGTGATATGATGTGGCAGGAGGTTCAGGCAGGAGTCCATGCCTTGGCAACCCCAGATCAAACCACCGCCTTTAGTGAGAGGTCGCCTGCAGTCTTGGCAAAGCAGGCAGTCCATACCAGAAGCCTCAGGTCCATCCCTGTGTTCTGTTGTGCCTCAACATGCCCCAGTCATTGTGCCGCACATCAAGGTCGACATGCATTAGCCGTGTTGGTTTGCACTCCATGGGCATGCTGTCCCTGTGCAATGCCCTAGGCGCAAGTGCTGTGTCTGCCACCACTCGGTCTAGGCATGCTGTCCCTTTGCGGCCCGTTGGCAAACACATGAAAAGCAGTAAGCATGGCACAGGTCAGCTTTGTTTGTAGCAGGATCAGCCTATTTCAGAAAGACTCTGCTTTACTTACAACTTGTGAGATTGTAGAATACTAAACAATCTCATTTTCTTCTAGGTCCAGAGGTCAGATCCAGCCACAATGCTTGTCAAGTGCCTGATGCATAGGGGTGTTCTTGGCCTAGTGTCTTTTCTCAGGAGCTGGTCAATGCTTGACATAGCATGCTGCATGTCCAGGTGACATTGCAGATCCTCGCCACCCCTTCAGATTCAATCAAGTAGTCAGCAGCCTGCGCCGTTCAGACCCCCAAGTAGACCCCAGCCCAGGCCCTGAGCAAGCAGATCCCCCCTCCTTGCAGTCGCAAAGTAGCACAGCAGACCAGCAAGCACAGCATGCACAGCATGCGTCAGCTGCACCAGACACCCATCAGAGCAGCAGCAGTCAGGACCAGGCACAGCCTGCCTCCTTCAGCAGTGAACCTCCAGATGTGGACCAGCATGGTGACCAACAGTCTGCACAGAGCCGTGTAGATGATGCTGTGCAAGACTTGCATGATACAAGTGATCTGGTCTGCGGAGCTGACCAAGCAGCTGCTGGTGCACAAGCTAGCGCAGGTGCTGCTAGCTTAAATGACGCCTACCAACAGATTGACAGAAACATCAGCGAGATATATGAGTTGATGGATGAATTCAAGAGGGACTTCAGGGCACTTGTGTCATCACATGACTGGCGTAAGGTCCCTGGCACCAGCAGAGGTAGGCTCTGCTACTTCTTCCTGCTTCTTGGCTGAAACCCCACCAAGAATACACTAAGCATAACAGGTAGCCTACATGCATGACAGGTAGCCTAAATGCATCAGGTAGCCTACATGCATAACAGGTAGCCTACATGCATGACAGGTAGCCTAAATGCATAACAGGTAGCCTACATGCTGCTGAGGGCTTGCGTGGATGTGCTTTCTGCCGCCTTGACTCGTTTCAGCAAGCCTCACACAGAGTTGAGACACCAAAAGCTTTGTGATGACGGCTCGTGTAATATACTGATGTGCCAAGCTTTGTGACATTCGTGACCAAACTGCATGAGGCAGCGCTGCAGAAGCTGGGCCACAGCTGTTTGCATCTTTGACATATCTGTGCTGCCATAACTCGATTCCCAGTGGTGCATGCTGTCATAACCAAGTGATGATGAAGATGACCATGCCTACAAGTTATGCATGGTAAATCTTTTTATGTACCTTGCTGTCAGCCCTGTGCCATTTATGTCATAGCGGTGTGTTCTAGTGGAACACACCACTTGACGTACAACATTGGCAGCTATTGAGTTCACCAGCTGCATTGATGATATGCTACCTGCCAAAATCAGACCTCATATAGGGGGGTATACAGGACCTGAAGACATGCATTCAGTCCACGTGTTACACATCATCAGGACATGTTATATATGTTAACATAACTTTTAAGTTTATGTAATTAGTATGCCAACACAAGGATCATTTAATGCATGTATATACATGCGCATGTGGTGTTGAATGATTGAAGAAGAATTGCATAAATGCACAGTGGGGTGATGCAGGGAGCAGCATTGGGCAACCCACCAATCCTGGCCATCCCAACCTGCTGCCCATGCTGTCTGGGCCTCAACAAAAGAAGACCATGTCAAGGGGAGGACCGGTGACTGGCGGCCAGGTCACTCATCAACTGTCAGCAACATGAATTTTGTACATGAGCTGTTGCCACATGTCAGCATTGATCATTTTGGCTGTTGAGCTGGTGAGCCTGCCAGCATCAATCATCTTGGAAGTCCAGGCCAATCCAGGGTGGTTGTGTCGTCGCTACTGAGGATTGCCATTGACTTGTTAGCTGCTGTCATAAGCAAGAAACAGCTGACTGGTCAGTGTCATGTGCTATGTTTGCATGTGAGATGCTATTGTCTACTTTGATGCATCAGCAGCCAGTCAGCAATGGAGTGTGTCTCCTGTCGCGTAACTTGGGTCTTCATTCTTGCATCCAGTGTCTCAAGCTGCAAGGGGTTTGCTTGCTCAGATGATGCCCTCTCACATGCTGATGTGCTCTTGGTTGTGCAGACGCTTCATGGTCAGGCAGATCTGGGAGGAGATGTTGTAGTACCACCTACTGCATCACATCAGGGTCTCTATCTAGGTGTGTAGCAGACTGCCCTGCGTAGTTAGCATGCTTGCTTATGTACCTGGCTTGTTCTAGTTGTCATTCCATGAGTCAGTTGTGTCATGCCATTATTGCCGCTTCGTGTTTTGCGCATGTGTCTCCCATGGGCTGTTTTTGGCACATGGTCACCTCTTTTGCCTTTCATCCTCCTGCCGTGTGCTGATGTCATCACAATTGCAATACAGCCCCCATATAGACACGACCAATGGGCTGGCACATGTCCTAATTGCATGCTGTTGCACATTACTGTAAGGGTAGCCTTTGTTGTGTACACATCCAGACTTAGCCTTGAGCAGAAACTATGTGTCTTGCTTGCTATTATGGCTGCACACACAAGGTCACAGCCTGCTCTCACTGCAGCTGAGCTGAGCACTGCACTCACTACCAGAAGAGTTGTGCCATGAGTGCCAGCTGTATGCAGTTCTGAGTTCTGAAATTGCAGATCAAGAAAAGAAAAGACTACACCTTTCAGCGTCAATTTAATGAGGAGCCAAGTGTTATACCGGGCTGCCTAGTGAAGTTGCAGAACACATCAGCTGCATGATTGCAGGCACTGACTTTCGCCGCGTAAAGGAGCTAGAGGCAGCTGGGAGACTGTTCCCATCAGATCTGCGCGTCTTTATTGGGGAGGCCAACTGGATGAGTGGGCAACTGGAGCAAGAGCTGGCACGAGGCAGCTGGCTGCTGCTGTCCGCAGAGCCTGGTCTGCTGAACAACTTGGCCCTGTTGCCGCATAAGTTTGGCAATGACACAAGGTGAGCACAGTACAGAGTTGCTTGCTTGATTGACATCACTGACTGTTAAGAGTGTTCCATGCTATGCGGAGTGAGTTCAGAAGGTAGTTTTTCATGCTCTGCATTTAATTTGTATACAGACATGAAGCAGTTTGCATTCTGTGGTACCATGCTTGGCTACATTTCAGCTTAACTATTTGACATCAAATGATTCATCAATGCATGTTACCTTGCAAGGCATTTGGTCTGTGTGTCTATGCCGTAGCTGAGTTAGGCATCTGCCACTGCATCTCTCAAGATGCGGCAAACAAACACATTGCATGTATCTTTTGCGTGCGTGCATGTGGAGAGGAGTCGAAACAGAGCTCACAAACATGCCTATTATTGCAGGCTGTCTGAGGGTATTGCAGATGACACTGTAAGAGCATCGGTGCGCCAAGGCATGTGGCGACATGTACTTGGCAAAGCAGGCAACAGCTTTGCTGATCTCAGTAACATTTCCAAAGAGCTAGCAAAAGAACTGCAGCATCTCAAGTATTGAATCAGTTCTGATCACATTCAGTACCATCATGCAATATATAGCTTTTTATTGAAGCATTTATGTGGTGTAACCAGCATGGCAGCGCAAAATTAGCTGCAGTAGTCATTCTGCATCTTTGTACACATGTATCACCACCACAGTGTTGAAGTTGCTTAGCTTGCAATGTTCGCTTGCTTAAGTTGCATTTTTCTCCACAGTGCTTTGCTATTGTTGGACGGCTGGGCGTTTGCTGCCGAAACTGTTAAGTTAGGTATCACGTCACTCTGCAAACATGAATATTGACATCTAGGTTGTCAAACCCTACACTACTGACCTAGCAAGCACAGTTGAGGTGTGCAATACACACGTGGACATCCCCAGGACTGCTGGGTCAAACGCCTCCTACATGACATGGCATGCCAAGCCCTGCCTGTTTGATTGTCAATGCCATGACGTTGCAGATAGTTATGTAGCAGCTGTGCTTTGGGAAGATTTGACAGATCACCAGCTTCAAGTCGCTTGTGTCCCAGGACAGCTGCATGCATACAACCAGTTCTTGCCCTTGGTGCAGCGTAATTAGGGCCACAGTTGCATCAATGCATCAGGTCTGTCTAAACGGGTAGAACAGCAATTGTCAGGGCACTCCAGTGGGCTGTGTGGCATCATTTAATGCGGCTCTTGGCAACATCAGATTGTCATGCAAATCAACTGTGCTGCAGTACCACTTCACTGATGGCATACACAACAACCAGGAAATATGCATGCACTGGTTGCACCTTGACACAGATGACTATTGCCATAGGTAAGCAATGGCTACTGGGGTCATTTCTGGAAAGATGTAGTCAGATCCCAACCGCACTCCACGCCCAGAAACAATCACTCTCACGACTGCCATCGGTACTGATCTGCAGTCTCTGCTTTCATTAGCTGGCCATGACATCTGGCGCTCAGCAGAACTCAGCAGGCTCATTAAAGCATTTTCTGCTCTATGCACACTGCAGTCTGAGACTTCACATGGTACATTAGCATGACAGACGCACAGGTGCAGATGGAGAATGAATCCGGTTGATCACATGACTGTATCAGTTGGTCTGGGGGACCAGAATACAGGTACAGCTATTGTGGCGCAGGCCACAAACAGTACCTCTTTGTAAGCATGCTGTTGGTGGGGGCGTGGACTGCAGCCTCAGCATTGGTGGCGACCAAAAAGCCGTAACTGCTGACTGATTTACGCCCCAGCTGAAACCTGTACAAAGCATGCACTTGAGACCTTGCTCGGCGCTGTGATGAGCTTTACTTTGACATGTTGCAGACCTGGAGATGCCATCTACAGCAGAAACAAGATTAAGGCCTTGAGCGTCCCAAATTGCCATCAGCTTGTAAGCTGTCAACTGCAGCATACAAGGGTTTCTATCGGCAGCAGCAGAATACAGTATATGCTGTTAAGTTGTTAAAGTTCTGGGCTGAGCTGGTACCTGGCGAGCAAACACCTTGTCTTGTGATCGCAACTGCACAAATTTGACGTCAGACCAAAGTTCTTGGCAGCTCTCAGCCAAGCTGGATGAGGCAGCCCAGCACTGGTGACGCTCTGTCTGCTGCAACACTCTCGGACTTGCGTACGCGCTTGCGTTCGAGCAACTGCAGGCGCTGAGTCGAAGGATCTCGCTTCTGATCAGCTGTAGCTCTCCAATTGCCATGCTTTGATTGGCCAACTAGAACACAGAACGAACACCTTCACCCTGAGCTGTAACGCCAGCGTTGTGTTTTCCAGTCGGCCAATCTTTTCAGGAGAAAAGCCAGCTTACTGACACACTTTCAGCAGTTTTCCATCGGCAGGTGGCGCTAAGGTCCTCCGCCAAGTGTAATCGAGCTAACTAAACTGTTTCCGCAGATGTGCGTGTGTGCGAAGCCGTTCAAGCTTCGCTCCGCATATGTACGAAACGCTGCAAAGCTGTCTTCCGCTGCGGATGTACCGCAAACGGTGTATAGTCTCAGCATACTCCTGCAGTGATATTCAAAGACTCCTGCTGCCTTGAACTTGCGGCCAGTTGACACAGGTCGTCGCTACGATCACCAATGTACGGGATCAAGAACAGTATACATAAGGTATACAAAGGGGCAGCAGAGGCTGTGCTGCCGGTCAGGAGTCAATCTAGGTTCAAAGAGGAAGGGGTACGTCTTTTGTTTACGATGTAGATCGATGCGTCTGTGTAGAATCTCATTTCACTGCACTGCACAGGTGTTGACACCTGACGAGTTCGTCACCGCTGGCGACTATCTGTCAAGGACATACCCAAACTGGGAGTGGTAAGACAACTGATCAAAGCTTTAGTGAGATGCCCACAATGGCGAATATGCTCTTTGCTGTGCTGCAGGGCTGCAGGAGTATCAAGCAAAACTCTGGCTCACTTACCCAAAGACAAGCAGTATCTTGTCATTCGGAATGGTGAGCTACAGACAGTAAGATCTTCGGCTGCAATACTCACGTAGACCAGCAACATTTTTGATCAAGGCCCCTCAAGCATTGTCTCACAGGCTTCTGTGTGTTCAGTGCCTTGCAAGCGCCGCGTGGCTGAAGTAGAGGGCTATGACGAGGCTGCAGAGCAGCTGCTTGAAACAGATGCGGAGGGAGATGGGTGGGTATCAACTGCAGAAGCCAGTCACAGAGACACAACTGATGCTGAAATTCCAGATCTTGATGATGATGCAAATCAAACCAGCATCACACAACATGCCACAAGTGCTGAAGAGGATGTGCCTGACCTTGATGATCTAGGCATTGAGGATGAAGATGATGAGGTAAGCTTTGTATACAATATCCAATGTCTGCTTGTGCACACAGCCTACACAAATTGAGAAGACAGAATGAACACAAGGTCACACATACGTGCTTGTCATGACCTCCATGACATGAAAGCATTGTGCAATTCAACACTTGACAATGTGCCATTGTTCACAGACACTTACAAAGTGCTCACAAAGTGCTTACAGAGTGCTCACAAATTGCTCACGAAGTGCTTACAGAGTGCTCACCAAGTGCCCACACAGTAATAATAACAATAATTTACAGGCGTTTCAGCTAGTCATTCTTGCCAGGTACCTACTAGGTGTGCCTAAACCCCAGTCCTGTGAGCCAACATGCACTAACATGAGACGCTAAGTTGCACCCAAGGGGTGTGCGCTGACAGGGCGAGAGCCACTGCCCACATAGTGCTCTCAAAATTGCTTACAGACTGCTTACAAGTGAGGTTGATGAGCTGCATGCAGGCTGCAGTTCCCCGCAATGGATACCTAAGAGCAGAAGAACCAGAGGACCATGTTGTTCGCTTGCGGACCTACAACCTGCACGTCACCTATGACAAGTACTATTCTGTACCAAAGTTCTGGTTGATTGGGAGAGATGAGTCAGGCCAGCCTCTGCAAACCAAACAGGTCAGGCAGACATGCGCAACAATACTGCCGTTCTGTGCAAATGAGCATTCTCTGTCTCACCCATGACAATATGCTGTACATATGCAGTTAAATGCCATTGTCCTGCAGGTTTTAGAGGATGTGAGTGAAGAGCATGCGCGTAAAACAGTGACTGTGGAGGCATTTCCACATGACACATCATTAGTGGCTGCTGCCATACACCCGTGCAAGCATGCGGTCACAATGAAGAAGCTAGGCAGTATGATGGAGCAAGGAGGCAAAACATTCACAGTTGACCAGTAAGGCAGTCACTGACTCGCAGCGTATGCGTGCAGTCTGCTGATATCCCAGCAATGCACCTGGTGGCTGGGCATGTCTTTGTCAAGATCAATGATGGCTCTTGCATTCCAGGTTGCCTGATTAATGCTGGTAGCACTGGTATTTCAATGTATATTGCATCAATCTACATGCTGCTTGCAGGTACCTGGTGCTCTTTCTGAAGTTCATAGCCTCTGTGGTGCCTACTATTGAGTAAGTCATGCCTGCTCATCATACATTTGCCCTTCAAGGATGTCACTTTTTGCCAGTAATTTTAGAATGGGGTGTTAATATGTGTGTTTTGCAGGTTTGATAACACCATGTCTGCTGGGCTGTAACATGGTGTCATCAGAAGACTAGATTCTAGCAACCGCTTATAATGCAGTGCTGCATGACTCATCATGTTCAATAATGTATTCACACCTGTACACAAGCAGCAGCGCGTATTCAGAGTTCATATGTGTATGTACTAAACTGTAAACCAGACAAAACAAAGACATATTATTGAATAGCAGTGATCTCAGAAAATCATCTGTCTCGAGATCTGCTTCGATGCCTATCTCTGCCATCTCTGTGACTTCGTTCCCTGTCTCTGCTTCTATGTGAAGATCTGTCAGAGTCCCTTGTGCTGCTGCGATGTCGGTCAGACTCCCGCCCACTGCTGCTTCTGTGCACCCTATGAAGTGAAATAAATCGCTTACATTGATGCACCTGAACACATACTGTGACAGTATGCCCAGAAGCGCATGGCAGGTAACTGGTTGAACAGTCTGCAATCTCGGTACTGCACTGTAAGGTCGTATAACCTGGTAACAATTTGATGCAAACTTCTGTGCACACGCCATGCATGAACAGTAAGCAGGAAACCCAAGAGCATTCCTTGCAGAGGGAATGCACAAAAGGTATCACAACCTACCTATCTCTCTCTCTTTCTCTGTCTGCTCCGCTTCTTCGCCTATCAGGCTGGTTGTCCCTCTCATGCTCTCTAGGCCTGTGCTTGTCTGCATCTCTGCTCCTAGGGGCCTCCTTGTCTTTGCTAGGTAATCGCGGAGGGGGCGGCAACAAGGCCTGCTCACTGCGCTTCTTGAAGTTGTCATTCAGCTCTGTCAGCTTCTCATGCAATTTGCACCAGGATCTGCATGAATGCATTGTTGTGTTGGCATGTTAACTAATGGTAAGCACCGGGACAAAAATAAAGATCGCACGCACTCCACGTCAATATCACCTTGGTGCCAAGCCAAACTTTGAGTAATGGCCACAGTGTGTGGCATGCAAGTACAAGCCAGTACAGTTATTTTGCATGCTATACATGCAAAAAATGTACTGCCCAGGAGTCTGCTTTCAGGCTGATGCATGCTGAGAGAGTGCAAAGAAGCATAGGGTAATATAGGTAGGCACGTCATCGAAGGTGCAAGCAGGGCATGTCGGCATGTGTGTTGCTGACTGCAGGGGCTGACAAACTCACTATGTCCCCACCTGTAATTGCGACCCATCTTATGATCCCTGACACGGGTCTCTTCAGAATTAATGATGAGGCCGCTGATCTGGCATACCTCTTGTTGCCCATACCTGCTGCTGCTGTTTGAAATTGCACGCGCTTTGGCATCAGCTTCAAAGGCTGTCTTGTCTGCCTGCAGGACATGCCACTTATTGTGGTAGAGCATATGCAGCTGATCTTTGGCCATTGACCTTCCCTTCATGCCAAAGCTGAGTAACACAGCTTTCGAAAAGCTCATACAGCAATACATTGTCCCACAAATCATCACCCTTATATGCTTTACGTGCCTGGGACGCAGCATGAATGGTTGGCATGCAGCATTTCAGGGACTTGACTCATGCAAAGCAGGGATAGGCAACAGAAAATCAAGGCTGGCTGAAGCCCACTTTGACAGCATCTGCTTGTGCTGCAGCTGCTTGTGCCCCATCCACGTT
>JAABUW010009047.1_pt1 | contig 11461 bp, 1 predicted proteins | sample 5560081 | NCBI WGS metagenome assembly JAABUW01 (sample SAMN10711882, study PRJNA513363) | rock metagenome | isolation source: Antarctica rocks | place: Antarctica: Victoria Land, Knobhead sud | reverse complement strand
AGTTTAATACAAGTTTTGATTAATAACTTAAAATCTATATTGCAAGATTATTATTTCTAGTTTAAAATTATTGTGTTTACTTAATTAAATTTTCGAACAAATTTATAATAATTTAGTTGTTAAAGCAATCTTAATAAATACAATTAACATTATAGAAATCAAATCGATTGTTATTTTGTTTTTGAAAAAAGATTTTGCTATAAAGCATGTTAAGTACGTAAATAATAAACTTTGCGAAATCGATAATAAAAAAATTATTGTTAATTTAATATTAATTTTGTTATAACTCTTGTCTCTTATATTAAAACAAACAATTTAAGAAAAACATTATATACGTTGTCTAAAGATTTAAAACTTTTTATACGACATTTTGTTATTTACGCTACAAAACAATTTAAAGATTAATTTTGTTATTAAACTTAATGCAATCAAATATATAACAATAAACTCTAATAATATTGCTATATTACACTTTTGTTTGATTAAAACAACGCAACAAGCTTTTGATTATCTTTTTTTGTATCTCAAATATCGCAAATATTGTCTTAAATATATCGCAAATTCTTGTACTTTATCTTTTAACTAAATAAACTAGTTTAAATATCTAAAATAACAATATTATTATCTTTCTAAATTTTTAATTACAATTGACGCGAATCTAAGAGCATTTTTTTTTTTTTTTTTTTTCGCATCTCAAATATCGCGAATATTGTCTCAAATATGTCGCGAACTTTTGCACTCTATCTCTTAGCTAAATAAATTAACAATATTTAAAATAACAATATTATTATCTTTTTAGATTTTTAATTATAATTGACGCAAACTTAGAGCTTTCTTTCGAATTTAAAAGACTTTTTGATAAAATTCTTAACAAATTAACTTAAGTATTTGCATTTATAACAAGAATTCTTTTGTATTTTTTATTTTGTTGATCTTTTTGCGATACGATTTGTTTACGTTATATACTATATTGCTTTATTAACTTCTTTAATAAACAATAACGTTCGATCTTAAGTACAAAGATTATTAAGTTTAAAGAGACATATTTGTTGTATTTATTTAAGATACTTAAAAAGAGAAAACAACTTAAATCGAACAAAAAGACAATAATATAAAATAGTTGTTTGCGATATCGTTGCAAAAACGAAAAAAAAATTAATTTTATAAATTAAGACTTGAATTTGCGCAATTTGCAAAGTATTAATAGTCTAAATCTTAATATATTATTAAATTCTTTCGAACAATTAAATTATAGTTTAATTAAAATAATAATTTGTTATTAAAATTTTATTAATCGAATATTGTAATATAATTTTTGTTTAAATTAAAAAGAATGCAATTTTGTATATAAACGCAAAGATAAAAACAATTGTTTAAGCAATTTTGTAATAAAATTACGCAAATCTTTAACAACGCTTCGATTTATTTACAATTCGAAATATATATATATATTTTATTTAAATTAGCGCTTTTGTATTGTTGATATTTACAATTTGTTCAACAAAATTTTTATCAATTTTGCATATTTTATATTGTTATTTTATCGAATTTCAATAAATCTTATTATAATACTTAAATATTAAAGAATAAAAAAGATGTTATACTTTTAATTTTTATTCTTTATTTATCTCTTTATTTAATTGAATACGTTATTGAAGTTTATATACTTATAAAAGTATCAATTGTTACAAGAAATTCTTGACAACAATATTAAGAAAAAGAATTTATATAAATATTTGTCTCTTTAATATTCGAAAATCGTATATTTTTTACAATTGTATAGAAAATTATTTTAATTACGAAGTTAAAAATATTTTGTTTAAGTATATTGTTAACTTCTAAAATTTCTTACGTACATTTAACAATATTTGCGACAAAGATATTCTAAATTAGATTAATATTATATCGATAGCATTAAATATAGCTTATAATTGATAGAAACAATAAATAATATAGTTATCTTATCTTAATTAGAAAAAGTTTAGTTAAAAACTTATATTATTTTTTGTTGTTATTAATTTTAAGCTTATTTAAACGACAACTTAATATAAGAGAGAATTGTGCATTATAATTGCTTAAAGCAAACCTATTATTCGTAAATAAGACAACAAAAGCTCTAGATTGCTTCTTGCGTATATTTAATCTTTTTTATTATTTTTAAACGTTGCGTTTTTAAAGAACACAATATTGCAATTGTTATACAATTAATCGACATTTAATTCTTTAACTTAATTTTGTATAAAAATATTTATTGTTTATTTATTATTAAAATCTTTAATTCTCGCAAATCGAAATTTATTTCAAATATAAACAAATACGCTATTATTGTTGTTTTTGCTACTTTTGTTATTCTTGTTGTTTTAATTACTATTGTCGCGAGATTCTAAAATAGAATTTAAGTTGTTTAAATATTAAAAATACGTTAAGAGTTAAAATAAAAAAAGACAAACAATTAATTGATTGTTATTAACAAGCTTAATAAATAAAACTTTGATTAAATTATCTTAATAAGAAACGCAAGATTTGTTAGACTATTTTACTTAAAAGTTGACTTTATTTTTTTTGTTATTTTTGTTATCTTTATTATTGTTGCTATTATACTTTAGAGTAGAACTTAAATTGCTCAAATATTAAGAATATACTAAAGAATAAAACAAAAAAAGACAAACAACTAGCTAGTTGTTATTAACAAACTTAATAAATAAAATTTTGATTAAATTATCTTAATAAGAGAGACAAAAATTTTTTAATAATTTTTTTTAAGATTTGTCTTTTTTGTTGTTGTTTAATAAATTTAACTATATACGAAAACAAATTTATTTGCTAATTTTTTTATTTTGTTTAGCAAATATACAAAATCTTTTAAATTTGTTTAAAGATACAACTCTATATATTAGAGACTCAAAATTGTTTATTTCGATAAAGCAACGCTATTAAAATATTATTTCGTACTTTTCTTATATTACATTTACGAACTCTATTTTATCAAGAACATTATTGTTGCTTTTTAAAAATGTTTGTAGCGTTTTTACATTAATAAAACAATATATTAGAAATTATATATTATTATTTTTTTAAATTATAATAACTAACTTTATTTTATTACAATGCAAAAAAAATCTTATATTATTATTCTTTTAAGCTTTAATTATCGATTTTATCTTATTATAAACGCTACAATTGTTGTTAAAGATTACGCGTTATTTGTCTTCAATATTTATAAATTATTTTTTAACAACTTTTGTATTAATAAATCTCGAATTATAGCTAATTAATTATTACAAAACTTATTTATTAAGTTTTATTTTATTGTTTTTAAACAATTCGCAATTTTAATCTAGCAACGCAATTCGATAAAAATTATAATAGAAGAGACGTTATATAAACAAACGAACAATTGCATTGTATATAATAAATACTTAATAATTACAAATTAAGATATTAATAATACTTTCTAAATATATTGTGTAACAATATTGCTTTATATATTTTAGACTCTTATACTAATACGTTTTTGAATAACGACAACAAAGTAGTATAAATTATAATAATATCAATTTTAATAAAGTATATAATTGCTTGTGTTTGTATAAAATAATTTAATCTCTTAAATTTTACAACAATTTAATATAATGTTTTTAATTAATAATCTAGTTATTTAGTGTAAGTTAAAAGTATATAGAAATATAATTTTATATTAATATATACGTACTACATTGAACTTATATAAAGATTATTGTTTATTTATATTTATTAATTATAGAACGCAATAAATATATATTATTGCTATTATAATTAAGACAAAGCAAGTCAAAATTAAGTCTTTGTGTATTATACAAATAAAAAAATGTAATTAAAGCTCTTTATTAACTATTAGCTTTACTTTCCATTAACTTTATTTTTGCTATATTTTCTTTATAGATGTCTTGCTCTAATGCAAATTTAATAAAAAGTATTAATACTTAAAGTTTTTTACAATAATAGATAGAAATAACTTTGCTTATTTTTTTGCGTAACGTTGTTTATTACAAACAATCTTTATTAAATAAATAAAATCTAAATTTATTAAATTAATGTCAAATTTTTTAATGTTTTTCTCTAATAGCTTGACGTTCTTTTTGATTATTTTTATTATTATTGTTATTTCGACAATCTATATATTATTTAAGTTTATGCTATTTTTTTGAACAAACTTGCGAATAATCTTTGTTTAATAAAGTTAAAATTGTTCGAAATATAATTTGTTCGAAGTGCGAATATTTGAAGAAAAGATAAGCTTTTATAAAAATCTAACAATATAATTGATGTTAACTTTGATTTCGAAATAAAATAAACAAAATCTATAAATAGAAGCGATTCGACTCAATAAAAAAGATAATCTACAATATAATGTATACAATTTCGCACAATTAAATAATAAAGAGCGATGTAATATACTTAAAAACAAACAAAACATTATTGTTATTGCAATTAATATTAGTGTATTGTTCGAAAAAGATAGTATATTTGTTAAGTTTATTATTTACAAGTTATTATTGTTAAAATTTAGACTACTTATTTGTTTTAAAAGATTATTATTGTTAAGATTTAAATTATTTAATTGTTTTAAAAATTAATAAGACTATTTAAAAATAATATTAGTATTAATTATCGCTACAATATACAAACTCTAGTTGATTTTTAAGATAAACAAAATACTAATTATTATATTGTTAATAGTAATTCGCAAATAATAATTTTTTAAATAAGAAAATATAATAAAAAAAGAAATAAAGAATTATTGAAAAATAAATATTAATAATTCAAGTTTATTTGTTCGATATTCTTATTAACTTTTATATAATAAGTAAGACAATGTTTTTATTATTTATTATAAAGTGTCTTGTATAAATTTTTTTATTTGTTCCAATATATAATTGTTAGAACGCATAACGTCGTATTATTTATAATATATTATTGCTAAAAAACTAATTCGATATAATTTTAAGATATTAGGAAAATTAATTAAAGAAAATGTTAAATATACATTGCAAATTTGTAAAATATGCAATTATATTAATTGTTAATTTTAAGACAACAAACTTAAATTGCGTAATTATTTTTGTTTTGCGAATAAAATCTATAGCAAAGTTTAAATTAACAATTGACTTAAAGAATACAATGCGATATTTAATAAAAAACTTCGTAAAAGCATTTTTAAAATTGTGTAATTTTAAAGTTAATCTACTATTATCTATAAAGTTACTATATTAATTATATTCGAATTGCTTAAATTGTAAAATATATTAATTTTAAGTTTTAAAACTATTGACAAAGAAATTAAAACAACAAAATCATAAATAACAAATTAATATAAAAAAGAGATATTTATTAACTATAAAAGCTAAATATAGAAATTAATTAAAACTTCAAGTCTTTCAAGTCTTTTTATTATTTTTTATTATTTATTATTGTATTATGTTAAGAGCTAGATACTTAAAGCAATTAAATAAAAAAATTATATTTTGCGAATCTTGCAAAAAAAAAGATTTGTTAACAAAATTGCCAAAACTCGTATCTAGATATACTAAAAACTTTGAATTGTTATACAAAAAATAAATATAATCTTAAATAAAATACAAGAAGTCGACAAAAAAGAAAAAAAATATATAAAAAAATGTTGCAAAAAAGAAGATTTAATATTGCAATATCAAATATTTAAATTTGACAAAATTGCTAATTTTAAAAAAGATTAAAGATATATTGTTAAAAGATTAAGAGAGAATTATTATTATGCGAAAAAGATTGTTAAGAGAACGTAGAAAACTATTAAGAAAATAAGAAAAACTATTAAGAAAACAAAAGAGATTAACGAGTTTCAAAAGTTAACTTTTCGAAATTCTTATTGCTAAATTTGAAAAAATTAAATAAAGATATTAAAATTGACGTTTGCAACAAATTTTGTATTAATAAAGTATTAATTTGTAAAAAAGTCTATATAATAAGTTAAGAATACTAAAGCATTAAATTAGAGCGTTTGTTAGCATTAAACTTGCGACAATTATAAAATTGACGCAAAATTATGTTAGTTGCAATAGAGAATCAACTAACAAGAGACGCAAAAGTAGAAAATTTGTTCAAATTTATAAATTCGCTAGACGTTTGCACATAATCGAAGACGCTAAAGTTAACAATAATAAAGCGCGAAATTAACAATAAAATAACTCTTAATTGTTAATTAGCAAATTGCTTAAAGTAACTATTAATTTTAAAGATTATTGTTTTATTGTTTTCGAAAATTAGAAATATATTTTTTAGCATATCTAATATACAATTGCGCAATAATTAAATTGTTTTGTCGCAAATTTAAGTATCTTGTCTTTATAATTAATTTTAATTTACTATTATTATATTTGACGTTTACAAACAACAATCTAGCAATATTTTGTTAATATATATAATATAGAGAATCTTTTGTGCGATTAAAAATTGTTAGTTGACGCAAATTAACAAAAATAAACAATAAGAGAAACACATTAACGCAACAATTATCTCTTAATAAAAGTAAATAATATTGTTTAAATTGCAATCGAAAGTCTTTATAATTAAATTGTTGTTTAAAACAACAACAAAGCAAAAATAAACTATTAAACAATTAAGTTTTAACATTTAAATATTGTTATACAAAATAAAGATCTTTTAAAACGTAATATCTTTTATATTGTGTATTATTAAATTTTAATATAAATTATTACAATTGTATTTTTGCTAAGTAAGTTAAATGCAAATAAAAAGTTTCAAATTAAAAGCAAACTTATTAATATTGTTTGCTTATTTGTCGAAGAATTAATAAAAATTTATTAAAAGTTTCTCGCAATATTTGTCGATTTCGATATTTAAACAAATAGAGTATTTTATTTGCTTAATGTTGACGTAATTCTTAAGCGCATTAATACTATAATTAAAGTAACAAAATATTAAATTAATTGTAACATTTTATCGCAAAGATATCAATATTAATAAAAAAAAGATACGTAAATTGCTGCACAATAAAATATAAAACAAATATAGCTTTAAATCGATTTTAATTATATATTATAAAATAAAGTATAAGTTAATATAAAGTTAATCTTCTTTGTTATTAGTTTAATTGTAATAATAATTATATATGCGCAATTTAGATTTAAGATTTAATCAAATTTTAGAGTTGTATAACTAGTTAAAAGTTGTATCGATTATAATAATCTTATTTTTTGCTTAAAGCAATAATACTTTAAGTGCGAGAAATCGATTTTTAAACTTTTTTAAATTAAGAAGTGTAACTCGCTCTTAATTAGCTCTTAAAAATTTAAAATACTTAAAATTTTTTTTAGAATTAAAAGAGCAACAATTAGTGCAAAAAATATAAGTTTTAATTTCAAATTTGTTGTTTAAGAATTTAATAAATTTAAAAAACGTATTTTGAAATATCTTGTTAACAATTAAAGAGTTACTTATTTTAATATTTAACAAATTTACAAATCTATTTTAATAAGAACAATATAAACAATTTTTGTCTTTATTTTAACTTAAAACTTCGAAAGCTCTATTAAATACTTTTAGAAAACTTAAAACGTAAATAATTGTTATATTAATTTTATAATAAATTGTTGCATTAATGTCTATGCATATACAATAATTTGTAGCAAAAATAACGTTAACTAAAATATATTTTATAGTAACTTTAAAAAGTTTGTTATTTGCGTTTGTATTAAATAGACTTGTATCTTTATTAAATAAATTTAATTTATTAACTTGTATAGATTTAATTTAACTATAATTAAAGCTTCAATTTACTAAAGTCTTTTTTAAAGATATACAATAAATATTGTCGTACTTTAAAAACAATTTCGAAAACTTCAATTTAAAGATTTGCAAAAATTTTAATTTAAAAATTTGCAAACGTTTTAATTTCGAAAAAGAATATAATATATTACGAATCAAATATCTAAATAATAATAAAGCACTATTTAGAATATAGTTATCGACTAATTAACGTTGTAACATAGAAAAAAGATTATAAAAATCTTCGATATAAGAACTTCGTAAAAATCTTTCGATCAAAAAAGAAAATATTAAGAATTGCTTTATTAATAATTGAACAATTGTATTACTTTTAAATATAATTAAGCTTAACTTTATATTTAATAAAGACGACTTAACAATTTAAAAGCAATCGTAATTAAGACAAGAAATAATAAGTTAAATAAATAAATTGTTAGCAATGCGCAATACAAGAAAGATGTTAATATAATTTTGTTGCAAATTAATATTAACTAATTTTTGATTAATTAATATTAATCGATTAAGTTAGTCTCGATTAAATATAGCTTAAAAGTCGAATCTTAAAAAGCTAGAAAACGTATTAATTTCTCGATTGTTAATAGTATAATTAAAATAACAATTGTATATTATTATTTTAAGACGTTTAATTACTCTATTAATATTGTTTATTTTTTAAGTTAATTTTAAGATCTTAATTATTGTAGAATACGCATTGCTAATATGTCTAAAAAAAGTATTAACAAAATTGTGCAATTAACGCTTTTTAATTCTAAGAATAATTTTAATAACTTAATTATTTTTCTTTGTTCTTTATTGCGCAATGTTAATTGCTTAAGTGCGAAAAAATTTTTAATTAAAATCTTGATTAATATTTGCTTTAAAACTGACGTCTTAATTAACTTATATATCTAGTTAATTATTAAATTCTATTAAAATATTTTTTACAAGAAAAATAATACTAAAAAGATAGTTTTAAATTGTTAGAATTTAACTTATAACTTGCAAAGAATTTGTATTATTTTAATATTATTTAATTAAATTTTTTGCGAAATTAATAAATATGCTTTCGATATAAAGTTTGTTGTTAACTATTAAGAGAATTGCAATATTAATTATACTATTAGAAGACATAAAAAGAGTATGCTTAGTATTTAAATAAAAGAACTTAATAAAATATTAAAAAAAGTTAATAAAAAAGTAAAAAAACTTCGTAAAATATAAAAGAGACTTAATCGAAAATTGAAAAAAAAATTGTTTACAATTCGATTAAAAATTTGTTCGAATTTTAAAAAATATAAAATAAATTATTTTTAAAAAGAATCTAGAAATATTTATAAACTTTTGTAAAAACTATACTAATATTTATTTAAAAAGTTTTAAGATTTTTTTACAATAAAATAACGTTTTCTTAAAAATAAATAATAACAATATTAAGTAATTTTAAGATTTTAATACTTTAAATTGTTATTAATTTATATTTAAACAACAATAAAGTTTATACAATTAAAAAAAAACAATTTGCAAAATAAAATTTAATATAAGAAATTGCTTTCGAATAAAATGCATTAATTAAAATTAATAATATTATATATATATTTATTAAGCAATTTTAATTAATTTTAGCAATAACAAACTTATATTGTCTCAATTTCTATAATTGTATTGCTTACAATAAAATTAATATTTTTTGCAAAAATATATAATTAAGTTCTAAAACTTTAAAAGCGCATTAATAGATAAAATACAATTGCGTCTATATAATAATAAGTTCTAATAAATATATTAAATAATAATTTAAATATTTGTCTATTTATATATAATTAAAAGATAATTAATTAATACAAAGTAAATAAAAATATAAATACAATTTCGTGCAATATAGTTATATTTATTTGTAAAGATATATATTTTAATATTATAATTTTATAAATATTAATTGCTATATAATAAAAGCTTCGATTAATTTAATTGTAAATTAATTAAGCATATCTAATACTTATAGTTGTTTAAGTGCGAAGAAACAAAGTTAAACAAACAATTGTCAATTTTTATAACAAAGACAATTTAAGAAACAACAAAATAACAATAGTAAAAAAGAAAAAACTTCGATTAATAAAGTAACTAAATATAGAAGTCAAAAGATTAAAGAGTTTGCTAACAATATTAAAGATTGTAAGCAAATATATTTACTTTTTTATATATTAACAATACTTTGTTGCGTACAACAATTTATTAAAAGCAAAATTTCTTTATTTTGCTTCTTTATTTATATTGTATTTTTAAAACAATAAAATAATATTTATACTTATTAAATATTGCAAATTTTGTTAATCTTATTGTAGAACTTAGTAAAAACAATAATACGTAAATTCTTTTTCGAAATAAAATTATATAGAATTAATTGTAATTAAAGCAATTGCAAATTTAGATATTTATATTTATATAGCGAAGAAATTGATCTTAAGACTAGTTAATAATTATAACAAAAACAATATAAAGAAAAAATTGACACTTAATAATTAAGCGAGATATGCGTAATTAACAATTTTAAAAAATCTTATTGTTTTTAAGATATAATAAGAATCGAAATATAAAAATTCTTATGTTATAACACTTGTTTTTAATAATCTTTGTCTAAAGATTGTAATAAGTTAATCGAACGCAAATACAATTATAGTTGAAAAAAGATTTAAGATTTCGCAAAATTATATATATGTAAACTTGTACTTTTTAAGCACATAATGCGTAATTAAATTACGTAACAAAATTAAAGAAATTTTGCTTTCTCGCTTTTATATATTGCGTGTTTTTGATAAAACTAGAAAACAAAATAGTAATTTTGTTGTTAATTTTATTAAATTTGTATCTTTGTTATATAAAATTTTTTATTTTAGCGTAATAATTGACGCGAAGCATTTGCAAATTCTTTTGAATTCAATTTGAAATATTAAGATCGCAATAGTTAAAAATATTAACAAAAACATAATTAAAAAGACGATTGTAATATAGCGAACAATTAAATTTATAAATTTCAAATTACTTTTTCAATTCTAAAGAGAAAAGATTATTTTTCAAACAAATTAATTAAGATTTTATAAATATATTTTAGCGCATTTTTACAAAATCAATATGTAATTATTTACAACTAAATATCTTGTTTGCATTTATATTTAATAGAAAATTAAAAATAAAATTACGATTGGAACTTAATTCGTTATTAAAATTAATTGTATTATTACGTTTTTCGCAACTTATATTAATTGCGTTCTTAGAATTAAAAAAAAAAAAACAATATTAAGAGAATTCTACACAATAGTAATTCGAAGAATTGAATAGTAATTTACAATAATTAGACATTTTTGTAAAATATATTTTTTATACAAATTAATAACGTTTGTCTTAAAACAAAATAAATAATTTTAAAAATTAAAGATTTTTGTTAAGTAATAATTGCTAAAACATATTGTTAAACAATTAAATTAAAATAAGATTCTTAGTTTAACGCACAAAAAGAATACGCTAAGAGAATTTTTATAATTTGTATAAACAATCTTAATTTCTTAAATTTTTTCTACTTTTTTCTACATTAATTTATTTGCTTAAATTGACACTCTTTTTTGCATATTAATAAGAAACTTATTTGCAAATCTTTTTTTAA
>JAABUW010009046.1_pt1 | contig 11462 bp, 10 predicted proteins | sample 5560081 | NCBI WGS metagenome assembly JAABUW01 (sample SAMN10711882, study PRJNA513363) | rock metagenome | isolation source: Antarctica rocks | place: Antarctica: Victoria Land, Knobhead sud | reverse complement strand
GCCCTGGTCATCTTCGGGGCTACGGGCGACCTGGCGCACCGCAAGCTCGTGCCCGCTCTCTATAACCTGGCGGCAAGCAACCTGCTGCCCGATAAGCTGGCCGTGATCGGCTATGGGCGCAGCGATCATTCCGAAGACGACTTCCGCAAAGGGCTGCGCGACGCCCTCACCAAGGCGGGTGTGCGCGTGCGCGAGGACACCTGGAAGACGTTCGCCGACCACATCACCTACATGCAGGGCGGCTACGACGACGAGGAGAGCTTCAAGAAGCTGGCCGATAAGCTTGACCAATGCGATAAGGAAGCCGGTACGGAGAACCACCGCCTGTTCTACCTCGCCACCCCGCCCGACACCTACGCGCCTGTCATCGCGCGCCTGGGTGGGGCCGGACTCAACAAGCCCACCCAGGACGGCGGCTGGTCGCGCGTGGTGATCGAGAAGCCCTTTGGGCACGACCTCAAGAGCGCGCACGCGCTCAACGAAGAGGTGCACCGCTCGTTTGACGAGTCGCAGGTCTACCGCATCGACCACTACCTCGGCAAGGAGACAGTGCAGAACATCTTCGTGCTGCGCTTCGTCAACGGCATCTTCGAACCGCTATGGAACAGCCGCTACGTCGACCATGTGCAGATCACCGTGGCCGAAACGCTGGGCGTGGAGGGCCGCGGCGGCTACTACGAGGGGACCGGCGCGATCAGAGATATGCTACAGAGCCACTTGCTGCAGCTGCTCACGCTCACGGCGATGGAGCCGCCGAGCGCCTTCAACGCCGACAAAGTGCGCAACGAAAAGGTCAAGGTACTTGACGCGCTGCGCCTGGCCACGCCCGACGACGTCGCTGCCTGCGTCGTACGCGGGCAGTACGAGCGTGGCGCCGGCGATGGCCGCGCCGTACCCGGCTACCGCGATGAGAAAGGCGTGGCGGCCGGCTCCACGACCGATACCTATGTGGCGGCCAAACTGTTAGTCGACAACTGGCGCTGGGCCGGCGTGCCATTCTACCTGCGCACGGGCAAGCGCCTGGCCAAGCAGGTCAGCGAGATCGCCGTGCAATTCAAGCGCGCGCCGCATGTGATGCTGCGCGAGGACCAGGCCGCGCGGCCGAGCCGCAACGTGCTGGTGCTGCGCATCCAGCCGGACGACGGCGTGGCGCTGCGCCTCGACGTCAAGGTGCCGGGACCGGGCATGCGCGTGCGCCCCGTCGACATGGACTTCCTGTACAAAGACACGTTCGGCGGCTCGTCTCCCGACTCCTACCAGCGCCTGCTGCTCGACGCCATGCGCGGCGACTCGACGCTCTTCGCGCGCGCCGACGAGGTGGAGGGCGCGTGGACGCTGGTGAGCCAGGTGCTCGACGCCTGGGGCGCCGATCCAGCGCGCACGCTGCCCACCTACGCCGCCGGCTCGTGGGGTCCCGCCGAGGCCGACGCCCTGCTCGCCCGCGATGGGCATCGCTGGCGGAGACCATAGTCGATGGTCGATGGTCGATGGTAGGCACGAGCGCTACGCCGCCTACTGGGACCGCCAGCGTCCAGGTCGCCCGTGAGCACAGGCGGCGGTTGCCAGGCCAGCAATTACACGTCCGCCGGTATGGACTCAGCCAGAAGAACTGATCGATAACTTCACGGGCGAATGAGCGCGCGTGGAGAAATGAGCGCGCGTGGAGAGAGGAACCACAACCTACGAGCGCGCCTCGTATACTACATGGCATGACTGATACTACATCACCACGCCATGTTGGCACGACCTCCGATGAGGAAGAAGCCGCGTACCTCGAAGTGGCTCTGACCGATGCGCAACCAGACCACGCGCCGCGACCCGCTCACGAACTGACCGCCGAACCCGTCGCACGGGAGACGGTTTTGGTGCTCGACTACGGCTCGCAGTACACGCGCCTGATCGCGCGGCGCATCCGCGAGTGCCACGTCTACTGCGAGATCCTGCCGCCCACCACGCCGTGGGCAGAGATTGCCGCGCGCCGGCCCAAAGGCATCGTGCTCTCGGGCGGGCCCGCCTCCGTCTACGACCCCGGCGCGCCGTCCGCCCCCGACGAGTTGTGGCGGAGCGGCATTCCCGTGCTCGGCGTCTGCTATGGCATGGGCCTGCTGGCGCGCGGCTTCGGCGGCGAGATGGCGCGCATGGAGCGGCGTGAGTACGGGCCGGCGACGATCGAGGTAGAACCCCCTACGGCCCTCACCCCCCTGCCCCCTCTCCCTGACGCGGGAGAGGGGGAGACGCTTGCTGCCGGCGCGGGAGAGGGGGAAACTCCTCTATACGGAGGACGGCTCCCCTCTCCCGCGTCAGGGAGAGGGGTTGGGGGTGAGAGCATCTTCACCGGGCTGCCGGCGAGCATCCCTGTGTGGATGAGCCACGGCGACAGTCTGGCGCGCCTGCCGGAGGGCTTCCGCGTGTTGGCGCGCACGCCAAACAGCATCGCGGCCATTGGAGACGCCGCCGGGCATGTTGGCCTGCAGTTCCACCCCGAGGTCGTGCACACCACCGCGGGCCTGGCCATCATCGACAACTTCCTCAAGCGTCTCTGTGGCTGCGCGGGCGCCTGGACGCCCGCCAATGTCGTCGACGAGAGCGTCGCGCGCATCAAGGAGCAGGTCGGCGCCGGCCACGTCATCTGCGCTCTCTCTGGCGGCGTCGATAGCGCGGTGGCCGCCACACTGATCGCCCGCGCCATCGGCGATCAGTTGACGTGCGTCTTCGTCGACAACGGCCTGCTGCGGCACGACGAGGCGAAGCAGTTGATGGACACGTTTGAACAGCACCTACACATCCCCGTCGTGCATGTCGACGCGAGCGAGCGCTTCCTGACGCGCCTCGCCGGCGTCGAGGACCCCGAGGAGAAGCGGCGTATCATTGGGCACGAGTTCATCGCCGTCTTCGCCGCCGAGGCGCAACGGCTGCGCGAAGAGGGGACGGAGATCGACTTCTTGGCGCAGGGCACACTCTACCCCGACGTGATCGAGAGCGCCGGCCACGACACCGTCAACGCCGCGCGCATCAAGACACACCACAACGTGGGCGGCCTGCCCGAGGATCTGCCCTTCACGCTGGTCGAACCGCTACGCTACCTCTTCAAGGACGAGGTGCGGCTGGTGGGTGTGGCGCTGGGGCTGCCTGAACGCATGGTCTACCGTCAGCCGTTTCCCGGCCCCGGCCTAGCCATCCGCGTGATTGGACCGATCGCGAAGGAGCGGCTGGACACGCTGCGCGCCGCCGACGCCATCGTCGTCGACGAGGTGCGCAAGGCGGGCCTCTATCGCGCGCTGTGGCAGTCGTTCGCCATCCTGACCCCGATCAAGAGCGTGGGCGTGATGGGCGATGGGCGCACCTACCACGACGTCGTGGCTGTGCGCGCTGTGACCAGCGACGACGCCATGACCGCCGACTGGGCGCGCCTACCCTACGAGGTGCTGGCCGCTATCTCCAACCGTATCATCAACGAAGTCCCCGGCGTCAACCGCGTCGTCTACGACATCTCCAGCAAGCCGCCCAGCACGATCGAGTGGGAATAGGAGCGATCAGCCGGCGGCCAGTTCGTCGAAACGGCGCGCTAACACGGCCCTCACCCCCAACCCCTCTCCCTGACGCGGGAGAGGGGGGTGTGCCCCTCTCTGGTGGGGTGTCGGCGGTGACAGACCGGGTCACCCTTCATGGCAACGTCGTGCTAGACGGGGGTGGGCGGGGTGCCGTGCGGGTGCAGGGCGAGCAACGCAGCGTGGCCAGCGGCGCTGGCGGCCAGAGCCGTATACAAACTATGGAGGGTGCTGTGCTGGCCGTTTAGTTCATCCACGCGACAAATTAAAGATAAAAGCCGCATGGATGAACTAAACGGCCAGCACAGCGGGTGGATGTCGTCAGGGTGCGACGAGAGGACCCTATGGGTGAGGGCGATGCGACGAGGGGAGGGCCAGCGACTGGTCACGCCGCTGGCGGGGTTCCGTTGGGTCCTGCTGCGGTGCCTGAAAGTCATTCGCCTTGGCGGACCTGCCGCGTCAGTTTTACCACTGCGTCGAGGCATGAGAGCACTGACAGGGGCCAATGCGGCGCGATAAACACGGCGCGCCTGAAGATCTTTCGGCCATAACATGTCAACTCAGCACGACCCAACGGAACCATCCCATCTCCCTGTGTCGCCTGCCGGCCCGTCACTAGCCCCCGCTCCTCAAGGTCGAGTTGCGAGAGCAGCCCGCCTCGCATGACCGTCGCGACGGTGAGCTTTGCGCGTCCCGACATGGCCACGAGGGAAGGCGCGAGGGGGAGGGGCGCGGCCGCGGCGCGCGCTACGTCGACCCCGACGCGTACGGTTCCCGCCCCAGCGATGTTGTGGTGGACGAAGACGGCAGTCGTGCCAGCCCGCAGCGGCGGGAAGATGGTGACGTCGTAGAAGCGCCCTACAAGGTCGGGGAGCGCGCCGAACAGCGCATCCGGCCGCTCGTCGTAGGGGCGCCCCGTGACATCCGACAGGTCGACGAGGCGATTGTGCTGGCTATCGCCAGCCGTGGCGCCGCCAAGGACGCCCGGATGGGTGCTCAGTACGTAGGTCGCGGTACGGTTGGCGATCACGTAGCCCGCGCGCCAGCCGGTGCGATCCGGCGGCGCGGCAACCGGACGGAATGCGACGCCGGGGACGGCGAAGGGCACGGGGTTGATTCCTCCGCTCGTGGTCGAGTGCGCGGGCATAACCACGAGCAGCACGGCCGCCCCGGCGACCGAGAGGGCCACAAACACGGCTAAGGCGACGATGACGACGACGCCGAGGGGACGGGCAAGGCGCGCGACAACGACGGACATAGTTAAGCACTCCTCCTCACACCAAACGTAACGCCCATACAATTATATGCGCCTGTCCATGCGCGGCCAGGGCGCATCGCCCAACGCGGCTGGCTCCGGCGCCCGTTCGCATTAAGCCCCTACTCGTCGGTGGGCGATGCCCGGCGGACGGCGGTTGCCATGTCCTGTGCATCCTGGCGTGTGTCGAACACCACGCCCGCGCCGCGCAGCACCTGCGCATGTCCATGGATCACGAGGACAGCATCGTCCACGCCGACCGGCACGACGGGCGCCGGTCGCCGCGCGCGCGCGTGTGGGCGGGCCAGGAGGACTAACGAGAAGACCGTGACCACCAGCAGGTAGAGGACCACGCCCACAAACTTGGCGTCGTTGGTCGACGCGGGGAGGAAGACGGCGTACGCCAAAACGCCCAAATTCGTCAGCGTCAGGAGGATGTGCCAGCGACGCGGACCGGGTGCCACGCGCGCATAGCCGAAGGCGAACGCGGGGAAGAGGACAGCGGCGAGGACGACCGGCCAGATGGCGAGGATGATGTTGAGGATCACGGGGTCCATGCTAATCTTTGCCCTTTCTATTGAGATGCCGCGCGTCAGCTATGGCGCCCGTATACGCCAGCGCCGCCCTCCGTGGTGGGCGCGCGGGTCAGTGTTGTCGTTACGTATCTACGCGACAGCCGCCGACTGCTTCCGGCTGTCACTGTACCTGATTTACGGCCAACAGCCCGCGAGAGCCCCGTTCGAGACGCGCGCGGACGGTAGCCCTTCGCCGGTCGTTAACGCCGCGCATCGACCATACTGACGCTGGTCCCCCACGCATTGGCCACGAAGACACGCCCGGTCCCCTCATCCACGGCGACGCCCCGCGGATCGCGCCCCACGCGCACCGTGCGTACGAGCGCCCCGCTGCGCGTATCGAACACGGCCACGTATCCGGCCCACTCCGGCGGTTGTCCGGGAGCGACGCGGTGAATGGCCGCGAAAATCCCCCCGTCCGTGCCTGTGACGAAAGCCCGGCCCGCGCCGCTATCGACCGCCACGGCGAAGGGGCTTCCCCCCACCGAGACAGTTTGGAGCACGCTGCCGCTCGTGGCATCAAGCATATGGACGGACTCAGCGCCGGTCACGAAGACATGGCCGGATCTTTCATCGACCGCGACCGCGTCGAGCGACAACCCCACCGTCACGGTGCGCAGCACGGCCCCGGTTTGCGCATCGAGGACGCTCACCGTCCCCGGCGCCGGCCATCCGCCGGGGTTGGTGACGAACACCCGCCCCGTCGTCTCGTCAACCGCGACGGCGAGGGGAGAATGACCGACCGGCACTGTACGGATCACAGCGCCCGTGCGCGTATCCAGGACGCTCACACTGTTGCCCCGTTCATTGAGGATGAACGCACGTCCCGTCCGTGCGGCCACGGCCACGGCCACCGGCTGGAATCCGACCGTCGAGACACCCAGGAGGGCGCCGCTGCCAGCGTCCACCATGCTCACACGCCCCAGGCCGCGGAGCGCGCCCGTGCGCGTCGTCGCGCCGATGGAGGCCACGAAGACGTGCCCGGTGCGCTCATCGGCCGCGACGGCGCTCGCTTGCAGGCCGACGGTCATGGTCCGCACGATGGTACCGCTGCGCGTGTCGAGCGTGGTCACCTGACCGGCTCCCGGCGCGAGCGTCGGGCTTCCCTGGCCCCCCATGCTGACGACGAACGTATGCCCCGTTCGCGCGTTCACGGCCAGTCGATTGTTGCGGTCGCCGACACGAAGGACGCGCACCAGCCGTCCGTCGTGCGTGTCGATCACCCCAATGGTCGGGTCGAAACCCGTGACGATAGCGCGCCCCGACCGCTGATCGACCACCACGCTTGTGGGGGAGCCCGCAGCGCTCAGGTCGATCGTGCCCAAGACGGGGCTCGTTTCCGCGCCCGCGACCCACCATCCGGTACACCCGAGCACGACCAACACCACGAGAGCCATGACGGCCAATCGGACGCGCACGCCCTGCTTCTGTATCCTCATATATCCATCCCTCACGCTACACCTCGCGACTTCCCACTAAACCGCATGCCTGCATCAGGAAGAGGGACGCGTGTTTCCCGTCCCGTGGAGTTGCCCTGATTGACCACGAAGCCGTGGGCGGCTCCATCGTCCACCACGCTGGCCGTGGGCTGCGAGTCGGCGCGCACCGTCCGCGCAGTACCATCCCTAGCCCCGCGTCGAGCACGCTCACGATACCGTCTCGCTCCAGTTGGCAACAAAAACACGCCCTGTCGGCTCGGACGCTACGATCGCGTGGGGCTGACTCGTGTCTGTTGTTGACCGTGATGTAGGCTATCAACGCGTGGCATCGAGCATGCTGACGCTGTTGTTGTCGGGGATTGTCACGAAGGCATGCCCCGTCCACTGGTCCACGGCAATTTCCCGCGGCGCCGTACGCCCGATGTGTAGGTCGCGCAGGAGTACTCCGCTCCGCGTGTCGATCACGCTCACATAGGTCTGGGTATGCGGGGCGACGAAGAGCGCCGCCAGCCCCGACAGCACACGCGGCAACTGGCGGGGCACGTCGCGGCCTGGCCCCCCGGTGCTCGTGATGAAGGCCCGGTGCGTCCGCGCGTCGACGGCCACCGCTACCGGCCCGCCCCCGACGAGGAGTGTTCGCACCACGGCGCCCGTTTTGGCGTCGAGCACGCTCACCGTCCCCGAGCCGCCGTTCGCGACGATGACGCGCCCGGCTACCTCATCGACCGCGAGCGCGGTCGCGAAGCCAACCGGGACGGTCCGCAGAACGACGCCAGAGCGGGCGTCGAGCACACTAATGCTGCGACTCTCTTCGTTGGCAACGAAGACACGCCCCGTCCTGTCATCCACCGTCGCGGCGACAGCGCCCCTGCCGACCGGAATAGTCCCCACGACGCGCCCCGTTGCGGCGTCGAGCACGCTCACGCTGCCGGGACCCAATCCGATCCGGACGCTCTGGCCGGCGTTCACCACGAATACGCGCCGCGTCGTCGCGTCCACGGCGACCGCAGCCGGATGGACCCCTACCCCTGTATGCCACCGCATCACCCCGCTGCGCGCGTCGATCATACTGACAACCCCCGCGCCCAGGAATGTGACGTCATTGCCCTTCATCCCTCCCGCGGATACGACAAAAATCCGCTCTCCCTGCCCGTCCTCTCCGATAGCCAGGGGACCGAAAGGGATGGTTGTCGTGTGCAGGAGGGTTCCCGTGCGCGTATCGAGCATATATAGCGCGTCGCTAAAACTCGTAGCCCCGCCCGTCCAGCCCGGCACGAAGACGTGCCCGGCCGCGGCCGCGACAATCGCGAGGCCAAGGGAGCCGCCGCTTAGGACAGTTGTATGGACGAGACGGTCCGTGTCCGTGGTGATGACGCTTACGCTCCCTCGTCCCGCGCCGGCCACGATCGCTCGACCGGCGCGCTCATCTACCACGATGTGGCCGGTATGTGGTGGGGCTTGCAGGGACACGGTCGCCAGGACGGAATTTGATCCCGCGTGCAGCAGCCACAGCCCTGCGCCGCCTCCGAGCACGCCCACCACGAGGATGGCTGCCCTCACCCGGCCACCGATCCTGCGCGGCGTCGTCCGGTATAGATGCGCTCCACGGGGCGAAGGATCCTGCTGCTCTCCATCGGCCCTCCTCGTGAGCGTTTTTTGCTCTCGTGTATCCATCCCTACACCGCTCCCATATTTAATACGCGGTACGCACCCCGGACGGTCATCGCCGCCGGGGTGCATGCCACAACGGGATCGGCGCGTCGATAAGTGCCGATCTATATACTAGTAGGCTAGCTAGGTGTTGAGTGTGATGGAGTACACCCATCCGGAATCGCCGTTACAGCCCCCATTCACCTGAGTCAAGGATCCCCATTGGGTGTAGGACGCGAAGTGTGGCTGCGCATTGTGGCACGTCAGGTTTCCCGACGCGGCGCTGCCGTAGGTGCTCAACGATTTCGAGTGATCCATGTAGGAGCAGTTGAACCCGCCCTGGCAGGTAGCGGGGTAAGCGAGGCCGGCAAGGTTCGTGGTGCCTATCCCGGTAAACTTGCCGCAGTTGCCGTTAAACCCCTCCTGGTCCCAAAGCTTCGCGCCGCCGCTCGTGCTGCAGTCGTTTAGGTTTGAGTGTGGATGCGCGCGTGAGCCGCTGCGCGCTTGTCCGGCGGGTTGTAGCCCGCCGACGGTAGCTACGCTTCCGTTGAGCGTCGTGCCCGCGTCCTTATAGCGCGTCCACACGATCGGGGCGCTCGGGTCCGACAGATTGATAGTAGTCTCCCAGTGGGTCTTGAAGCTGAGGCTCGTGTCCGCCCGCAGTTGGCCAGGGCTGCTAAAGGGATCGTTGTATGAGATAGCGTGCTTACCCCACTGGGAAGGGCCATAGTAGTAGGGTGAAGACGCGTGTGTGGCGCCGGGGAGGGCCAAGGTCGCGACCGTGCCGGCGAGAGCGATGCCGATGAGCGTGGACTTGAGTGTTACGTGAGTCATGATGTTTCCCCTTCGTGTGCTGTCTGTGGGACGGCAGACCCTCTTTGTCGGAGTCTGTTCCTCCCTGTCTGCTATAGATGTGTGATCATCTGTCTGTCGTCATTATGGGTGTTCTTAACTTGCCCCCTTTCGCTCTGTCACCGCGTCGTGCGGTGGCCGCTAACATCCACTGGCGTCCGCATCGGTGACGACATCCGCTTGCGTGTCCCGCTTGCGTTGTCGTCCTGTTTGTGTCGTCCTGTTTGTAGTGTGGACCTGCGCGTGGGCCGCCACAATCCCCAAAAACAGGGAGGGTCACCCTCCCTGTTTTTGGGGATAGGCGGGAGTGCGTGAGGGACTGTACCCTATAGTTATCTGAATGGACGATCGGCAGCTATAGGTGGGGGGGTGACACGCCCACCGGGCAGCCCGTCCTAAGTCTGGAGCAGTATCAGAGAGGCCATAGTAGTCGGTCGGGATGCACGGGTGTTTCGACCTAAGGGATGCGCCGCAGGGGCGCGAGGGGATTGGGGGTCGTACTATGCAAAGCACACTGATCATGGAGCCGCGAGTAGACATCGCGGCAATGGCGGCCATCGTACGGGAGCTTGTCGGCGATGACGGCCGCCATCGGGACGCGCGGTGGTTGCGCGAACGGACAACCACAGCGGGGTTAGGAACGCACGCGTGCGCCGCGCTGGAGACGCTGCGCGCTCGCCTGCACGAGGGGCGGCTACCGTTGCCCTTCACCATCTGGGACATCCTCTCCGGTATCGACGGCAGCTGGTGATAGCGGTGGAGGCCACGCCTCACGCCGACGCGCCGACGGTCGACGCGATCGTCGTGTGGGTGTGGGGAATCCTGCACACCGCGGTCCTGTCGGACTCGTACCGGGCGGCGCTGGTTGCCGCGCTTGCCCTGCCCGGCAACATCCTCGCGGACACGCCGGACGGGCGCTGGGCCTGCATCGTCCAGACGTGCTGCGTGACGGCGGGCGGGCGCGGGGAGGATGCCATCCCCGCCGCCGCCGCGGCCGAACTCTTCATGGTCGCCCTTGACGTGCTCGACGATGAAGAGGACGGCGAGGCGACACCACTGCGGGCGGCGTGGGGCGCGGCGCGTGCGCTCAACGTCTCGACCGGCCTGCTCTTCTTAGCACAGCGCGCCCTGCTCGCCGCACCTAGCGGGGCGCTGCTGCTGGGTATCGTCCTCGATGCCGGCATACACGCGTGCGCCGGCCAGCACGCCGATCTCGCACCGGCGGCGGAGCACGGCGGTGACCCCACCAGTGCCTTGAGCGTGGCGAAAGGCAAGTCGGCGTCCCTCGTGGCCGCGCTCTGCCAGGTAGGCGCGGCCTGCGCGGAGGCGGACGCGGGCACACAGGGTCTCTACGCCTGTTTCGGCGCCTCCCTGGGCATGACGCTGCAACTGCGCAACGACATCGCCGCCGCGCGGCCAGGGGCCACGCAGAAAACTGGTATCGCCCTGGGGCGGCCGACCCTCCCCCTTGCGGCGGCGAGCCGCATGGACGTCGCCCGGACCGGGGGCGTGGACGGCCTGCGCGCCGCGCTCCAGACGGGCGAACCGGCCCTGCTGACCTGGACGATCTCCGAATTATACCGCCGGCACGCGTCGGATCTCGTGCCGGCCCTCTCCGCCGACCCGGACGATCGCGCTGCGCTCGCGCGGCTGCTCCGACGGTGCGAGGGATGAGAGGGAGCCAAGAAAGATGGCGACAGCACGCGGGGTAGGGGGCAGGGCAGCCCTGGCGTGGACGTGGCGCGGGCGCAGCAGCCCCACCCTCGGTCCACCTATCGTCCTGCTCAGCGGGCTCTATGCCCTCGCGCTGGCGCTCGGCATCGCGACACTCCTGACGCCACCACGGCTGGTTCTCGTGCTGGGTACGTCCGGGACGGGAGCGGTGCGGGTCGCGTGGGACCAGCCGGCCAGCAACCTGTGGGATCGCGGTGTCCGCTGGGGGGATCAGGTGCTCGCCCTCACTTGCATCAAGCTAATCCTGCCAAGGAGGGCTCAAGGAGGAGTTGATAGGTGTTTGGGTGCTTTTTGCGGCGGTTGAGGCGGCAACCGGCGGCGACGCAGCGCTGGACGACCGCGAGAATGTGGTCCAAAAACGCGGGATAGACGAGGGCACTGGCGAGGGAGAGGGCGTGCGGACGAATGG
>JAABUW010009044.1_pt1 | contig 11465 bp, 13 predicted proteins | sample 5560081 | NCBI WGS metagenome assembly JAABUW01 (sample SAMN10711882, study PRJNA513363) | rock metagenome | isolation source: Antarctica rocks | place: Antarctica: Victoria Land, Knobhead sud | reverse complement strand
GCAGACAGCAGACAGCAGACAGCAACAGGTTTGCGACGCTGCGCACCTTTGAGGGCGCCGTCATTAGCTAAGGACTCCTGCAGCTGCTGGTACACCTTCCTGTAGAAGGGCCCTCGGATGGAGGTGATGTTGGCCTGTGCACCATTCTCCAGATGCACCTCCTTGCCAAACTCCTCTATCATGAAGGGCTTGCCCATGGCTGCTGCATCTGCTGCATGCTGCTTGATCCAGGACTCCAGGAAGTCCACATCCCAAGTCTGCATTACACACAGGGTTGCATGTCGGTAGATGTGGTTGACACCTTGGTTTACATGTGATAAACTCGACACCATTGCTGCCTTAATGATGTGCTGATGGCTGCTGCATCTGCTGCATGCTGCTTGATCCAGGACTCCAAGAAGTCCACATCCCAAGTCTACAGTATACACAGGGTTGCATTTTGGGTACGTGTGATTGACACCTTGATTTGCGCATAATAAACTGGACACCATTGCTGCATCAAGAACTTGCCGCCAGGTGCTGCATCCGCTGCATGCTGATTGATGCATTGATTCCATGCAATTGACGTCCCAGGTCTGCAGTGGACACTGCCTTGCTTGACATATGACGCAACACCGTGTTGCCTAGAGCCTGAAGAAACTGCCCTTGATGGCTGCCTACCTATCGCTTCAAGACTATGGCGTCCCAGCTTGTAGTCAACAGCTGGACACTTTGGCATGGAGAAGCTTGAACATAACAACGACATGCATGCAAAGACCAACAGATGCTCATAACATGCACCATGTTCACAGCACACCGGCAGATGCCATATCTCCCGCTAGTCTGCGCTCCATCAAGCAGCAGCAACTTTGCTGGCCATTCAACAGCAAATTGCACAGGTCCCGTGAAAACCTACTAGGCATCAAACAGGCTTAACTACCCTGATTTGACACACAAACTGAGGCCCCTTGGGTGCAGTGTAGTGTCTCATGTTAGTGTATGTTGGCTCACAGGACTAGGGTTTGGACACACCTAGTAGGTAGCTGGCAAGAACGACTAGCTATAACGCCTGTGAATTGTTACTTGATTGTTATTAAACTGAGGCAGGCATATTTGCTTACCTCCCAGTTGTCAGGCCAGATGTGGGCAGCAGCAAAGTCAATGGCTTTGGAGGCATGGTTGGCAATGAAATCCTGCCCTGTAAGACTGGCCCAGCCTGTGCCAGGGTTGACTGACTCCCCGGAACTGCCCTTGGTGTAGAAGCCCTCCTCTCCCACGGTGATCATGTGGTTTGGGTCGGCCTTCTTCAAGTACTTGGCCATCTCATCAATCCAAGACTGCACGCAAAGGGGACTACTATCACAGGGGAGTGATAAGAAGCCATTGTGTGTGAAGGATCAGACAGGCAGCAACACAGGACGCATGATGTGCATCCATACTGTCAAGGAACAGTCAGAGACAAGCCTTGCAAGCACAATGTATCAGCAGCGTTTGCACTTCAGGACAGCACCAGGGCAGATGGGTGTTATGCCATGCAGGCAGGCTCAAACACTGCTTGGACCTGCTGAGTGCAGCGAGGAGCAAGACAGGCTGTAATTCCAGCTTTCTGAGTCAGTGCGTCAACACAATCGCCTAGCACATTTTGGCCCATGACACAAGAAATGCAAGCAGAGCGGCAGCCATCATGGACTTCCTGGAGCAGTGCATCTGGACAATATTCTAAATGACAAGCCATACAGACTGAAGGACAACAGTGCAATTGTACAGCAGTCCAAAAAAAGCCATGCAAACAGAAGGACAAGCCCCCCAATCCTTGTTGGCACAGTGCATCAATACAGCAGCCCAGAAGACAAGCCGAGCAAGCAGAAAGCCAAACCCACCTGGACTTTCTTAGCGCACTCTGGTCTGCAGCTGACATAGCTGTCAGGCACTGGGATGAAGTCTGGGAAGCAGTCACAGCGAGGCTCATTCATCAGATCCCATGCAAAGATGGTGGGGTCGTCCTTGTACAGCCTGTTGTTGATGGTGTTGCGCCTGTTGACCATTGTATCAATGTGGTTCTTAAACAGCTTCTTGACATCTGGGTCTGTGAAGAATGGGTCGTGACCCTCAGCGCCCGCCCATTGGATATACTGCACCACACAGGTCTGTTAGTGATGATGATAGCAGGATGAGACACAGAATGACCAGAAAGAAGCACTTGTGACTGCCAATGTCTTGCAGTACCAGCACAAACATGGGTTTGCGTGATGCCAGCTGCATGCACAACCACCTGACTTAGCATGGTTGCGCAAGCCACACGTTGTTTGCAGGACCTTTCTTGCATTGCTTGCTTAGAACAGCTAGGCTCACAGTAATGTGTCACTTGATAAACATGCAAGAAACAACAAGCTTGGCATGTGCGGTGCAGATAAAACACGTATTCATACATGCCACCTGATCAAGACTTGAGAAACCCTTTCAGACAGTAGAGACCACCAATGCATGGCAGCACTGCAGGTGTATTGTGCCGATAGGTTTGTGGGTTGAAACAAGCATCCAGGACAGCAGGGCATGCACATGCTGTACCTGTGTCTTGCTGTCTGCATTGTCCCAGTTGTTCACCAATGTAAACAAAAGCCTCACACCATACTTGGAGGCCTCATCTAGTATGTAGTCCAGCGCTTGAAAGGCATGTTCGCTGTACTTGCCTACAACACACACCGGTCAAGTATTATTAAGCTGTCTTTGGTGCTGACAGGCAAGCACATCATACACATGGAAGTGCAAAGTCCTGGAAGGGACAAGCAGTGACATGGGTTGAAGGCAATTGCTTGCATGAATGTATTGTTGCATGGCCTCAGTAAGGACACATGATTGTCGTGACATTGCAGCATATGCTGCAATTGTGTCAAAAAAACATCGAGGCTGGTGGATGCGTATGTGAATCTCAGCAGCCTTGGCACTTGCTCACCTGCTTTGATCTGCAGAGGAAAGGTACTGTCAACTCCATGTGCAAAGGACCGCACGACATTTAGCTTGTTTGCAGCTGCTGTAGCTAGAGTCCACTGCACCACGTCTGCAACTCCATGCTCAAGCATGACAGGCTTTGACTTGACCTTGCCTGCTGCTACCTCCAGGAGCTGCCATCTGCAAGTGCCAGCAAATGCTCAGCGAGCGTCTGATACCTAAATAGGTCAAACTACTTGCGCCCTGAGTAACAAGCGTGAGTGGCTCTGCTCAGACTGACATTCTTTGCTTGACAGTCTGCTGTTAGCGACCTGGTGCTGCGTGTGCGGATAGCAGTGATTCAGAAGAGCTTAGTAGCTCAGTAATATACTCACGTGTTTAGACCACTAGGGATGAACTCACTGCAGTCCTCATCCACAAAACGACCTCCATCTGCTCTGATGAAGCCTCTGCTGGCATGCTGAGCTAATGTTGAGCCCAAACACAAACTCAATACAAATAACAAAACAGCATGCCGACCACTCTCGCGCATCCTGCCGCGCGCTGTCTGCGGCAGCCAAGCCTGGCTATGAACCACGCGCAGACCGAAACTTATACGGCTTTCTCTAGCACTGCACTTGTTGAAACTGCCGCCGCAAAGGCTTCACAAAACGCACTGCGGGTTCCCACAGTTCACACACCGTCCGTGCTTTCTTGGAACGGTGGAGTGATGACGTATCTCAGATCAGTATGGACACTGGACACACTTACAGCTTGTGCGCACTTTTACAACCGCAACTTGCAAAGCTATGGCATTGGCAGCATAGTCTCGACAGGCAGCAACGGCACTGACCATACGGCAAAACCGGGCGACAGGTGTCGAAGCACTTTCTGCACGTGAAAGCACGCTGTACATAAACGAGCTCAGCCTTAGTCATGATGGTCACATGCATACCGCGGCAGAACACTATCCGTTGCTAGTCCCCATCTCAAGCGCGCGAGTTAAGCAAAGAGTAACTTGGCGAGCCGCAACGCATTTGCTTGCTGGGCATCAGGGTTACAGTGAAGTTCACACGGGCATCCACACTGCTTGCCCTATATGTGCTGGTGATCCTCGTTTGTGCAGGCTGTGTTCCCTCGAGGTTGTCCTGTGTTTTGTACATACATGGCCCATTAAGCCAGCGCATCTGAGCGGTCCTTTGACTATTTTGCTGTCGTCCAACATGGGCAGACAATAGGCACAGTGTGTTCGTCTCAACTGCAGCACGCAGAGGCAATCAGGAGCATTCATCTGAGAGGTATATACGCTGCAACAGACCGGAAAGTGGTGATCTAGTACAAGCGTATGCACAAACGACGGCCAGCAGCAGATGTCCTGAACACACTGAGTACCTCAGCCCCCCCCCCCACCCTGGATTGTCAGCCTAACCATGAAGGGCTTGATTTTTGCTGTGTTCATATATCATGATCGACTTGTCATACATGGCTACAACTGCAAGCATAACACTGAAGATCTAGCAACTGGCTCATGACAGTGTACAACTGGATTGTATGCTGTCGATGAATACATATGCAGCATTGAGACCAGACTTTGTTGCAAGCATCGCATGATTGTCATGAGTATGTGTCAGATGGCAGGTGAGTGTAAATGTTGTTCATGTATTTGTGATACAAGGCCTTCCCCAGCCCTCCTAGATGCTCTAAGTTTTCACTATCCCCACAGCAGTGAATTTCAAAAGGTTTAAAAGGTCCTAAGTGTCGAGAAGGATTTCAACACCGAGCGTCAGCAGACAGCGGGCATGAGGGAAAGCCACCTGTTCTGATGACTGTTTTCCTATTACAACATACCACACGGTACTGTGTGGTACCATCAGCTGATGTATGCGTACACACAAGGTAACACCTGGTATGACAAGGGTAACGCTTCAGCTTAGAAAGCTGTTGCTAATACGCTGTGACAGGTGTGATTGCCATGCATACTCAATGCTCTGTCCTAGCAGTCTTAAGAGCGCTCCGCTCCGCTACGATACGCTACGCACGCATGCAAGCTTGTAGTCAGCCACTGACCTTTATGCTGTCGCACTTGGTCTGACCTTATGGTCTGCAGGCTGGGACGTGTATACACCCTTGTTACGACATCCTGGCGTGTTTAGAAGCAGTGCTCTGGCTTACAGCCATGTGCACACATTGTCAGCTCTGCATGTCATGGTTATAAATGTGATAGGTTTGCTGTGCTCAGAGGTGGCAAGAAACAAAGTTGATGATTGCTTTTATATCGCAACATTACAGCTTCGTACAGAGTTGAAGAACATACCGCAGCGGCCTTACCTTGTGAAGCGTCGCAGCGCTGGCCAATTGGAATGGCAGTGGAGAAAATGACGGCATACGTTGTTGAGTTGGAGTCAATCTCCTTTTTGTAAGATACTCCACTGATGCTGACCTCACCATGATGTATGTGATTGGAGGTGTGGCATGCTCATGCCAGGTATTGGCTGAGATGCTGTGTATCACTACATCGAGCTACAAAGATCGTTGACAGGTCAGCCTCCGGAGGTCAACACAAGTGGCAGCAACCCAAGACAAGTTGTTCCAACTGAGGCCTGTGGACAGACTGACATAGAGCCATCATTCTGTCCATCTGTAGCAAATTTGTAGCAAAATGAGCTGCACTCTGCCTCCGGAGGTGCTTTGTAGCAGGCGTACAGCATGCGCAAGACGCAAAAAAATAGGGGCAATCCGTGAATTGAACACGGGACCTCCACTACTCTAAAGTGGAATCATACTTGCCCAGAGTGTTTCTTTGGGGTTGCCCAGAATTATATGGCAATTGGTTGATTTGACCGTTTATGTTATGTATCCTGGTTTCCTGCTACAGATACGCTGCACATATTGCAAGCACACTGCTGTCCACCACAAAGTGTCCAATGTATGCGTTGCCGGCAAGAAGCGATGCTTACTCCAGGCCTTAACCCCTGTAACTATTACTATGTGGATGCTCACCGTCCACCCTGCACATAAGACCCCAACACCGCTCATCATCGCACAGCAAACTGCACAATATCACAGGGCATGGCGCTGCGCGAAGTACGAGCATGCTCGCTTGCGCAGTCATCGTACAAGTACGAGCAGCTCAATACCTATGACGCAAGTGTCGGTTGGCACCCACCAGTCTGATTACATATGGATTGGTTTGTATTTGTTGAGTAGCATATCTTGGCGTCATCGCACATACTCCAAGCAAGGGTTGTGTCTCAGGTCGCCTGTAAAAGCTATGCAAATCTGAATCTGGTGGAATAGTATGCAGAAGGTAGCAGAACACCAAGCAAGCGCTTGCTGCACAGTGCTGTACAGACATTGTGACTGCTCTGGGATCATAGCTAAGCATTAAGCGTGTCAAGATCCACACAGGCATGCTCAAGGAACACAATAGCGCAGCTTAGTGTCCTTCAATGTAGGTTGCATCAAGTTGCCGTGATGCTTGAAGGCTTGACTGCATGTCATCTTCACGGAGCGAAGCAGTTTGCGTAAACACTCAATGCAGCATTGCATCAGTAATAGTTGCTGGCTCTGTGGCTGCTTACTTTGACAAATATCCAATGCTTTTCTGCCATGGCCATGCTTGTTTTCCTGCTAAAGCCTCTGCAAGACACATCAAGTGCAGCTGGGAAGGCCACCTTGTGATTCCTGCTCTACAATTCAATGCAGTTATAAAGTGAAACCCCATCAGCCTATAACAGATGCAGCATCGTAACATGCTGGGCTGCCTAGGCAACATACGCAACATACGCAACATAGGCAATGGCAGCATCAGTGGCGTGTATAATGCAAGCAGTGTAGCTCCGTTCCATCGGGTACGTGTCTCAGATGGAGTCTGGCAGTGTCTGTAGCAGCGTTCACAGCTAAGCTTAGCCAACCTCACCTGAAGGCTACAGGGAACACTTTTACAATGTTGGGTCTCAAGCCTGACTGCAAATCGTGTCATGCCTTGATAACAGCCTAAACACAGGATGTGGCAAATAGGAGTTGCAAACTTGCCTGCGTATTTAGTGCAGCAATTAGATGCATCCATATGGCATTGCATGCAGGATGCAGTACTCACATGCACAAATAAATGCATGGATGCAGCCTTGACTTGAGTCACCTGTGAGTACACCAGCGTATCAGCACATGTAGCTTAGTGGGCCTGTCTTGAAGTGGGAACCTGTCTGATAGGCACGTCAGTTCTGCTTTCTCTGTAGAGTCTGCAGCGCAGACAGCTGTCGTATAAGACTTCACTCCAGTATTGTAGTGGCACAAGTCCAGCCATTGACATGTACAATTGCAAGCTTTGCTCGTGTTGACATTCAGTAGTGGCATGGTGAACTGTGTGCCATTGAACGAATGCCATGCCGAAGCGCGTCTTTGGCCAGTGATTGTCCAGCAGCTGTACTGCAGTCCTTGGGTCGAGGGTTTGCTGAGAGAGAGAAGCGTTTTACACTGAGGGTTACAAGAAAATTTGCAAAATTCGACTCAAACACGAACGAAAAACCAAGTTCGACAAGGAACATTCCGACGCTGACAGGGACAGCGCAGCTACCAGCGGAGTACTACAAAAGCGCATCCAACACCTTGATCTGGCAGGCAAGTAACGACACAGCAATTCAGCTGGTCGGATTGATTGACGTACGTCTCGACAACATGGCAGCAACCAACATGACTTCCGGTTGTATGCACTCTTCGGTCCAGTCCCGGCCAGTCCGGTGCGGAGCACACATCACTCACAGGTCACGACACACATCAAGATCATCGGTTTGCGATGGCAAGACCAGGCCAAACACCAAAAAGTTCATGCAAGGTTGGCATCGAAAGAGCTTTTGCAACTGTTCCTTCGTCAAGCTTGCACCAGTTCTCACAGTCGAGTTGTAGCAATCAATGCATTGCAAGGGCGTGAAGTTTGGCTTGCGGACGCTCAACTCCTCATGTTTTTTGCTCTTGCAGGTCAAGCTTTGGTTTCCAGCTCTAGTACACAAACGCAGTCCAGAATGAGAAGCTCAACCCTGGTTCGAGCTGGTTTGGGTGACCGAGCGTCAAGGGTGGCGAAGGGATACGCGTTCTTTTATACGGACTCGGCAGGTCAGCTACTTTGCGAATCTCAAGCTTTGCTATCTTGATCAGTAAAGTGATCTGCTATCAAAAGCGTCACCTACTATGTGTAGTACTCCAAGAACATGAGCATCAACGCTTCTAGGTGGCCAATGCTGTCGTTTTGACTGCAGCCAAATCTCTGGAAGACCCCAGAAAGATGCTGGATCAAGCAGTCTCAGAAATGAGGGAAGACCTGGTCAAGATGCGACAGGCTTCTGCAGAAGTTATGTCAACACAGAAGATGCTAGAGTCCAAATACAGTCAAGCTCAGGCTTCAGCAGTAAGCGCTCTCCCTCTCTCTCTGACCAGCATGCATGCATCCCCATCCCAATGCTCGTTCAGCTCTGCTTGAGCACAGACAATTTCAGGACAGAAAAATTGTGCCATGCCGCATGTCATGTAGTGCATCAGTCCATGCAAGCTAAGATCAATCTCAAATGTGCTGCACAATCTTAACACAGCTGCGTCATGTGTATTGGAACATGTAGCGTCAAATGTGTTATGCCACACTACGCAGCAGCAAATTCCTTGACTGGAAGGGGGCTGTTATACGGACCACAGTGTCCTGCTATGTACCAACGCATCCATCAGCATGTCATTGGTTTTTTACAAACCTGCTAGGACAAAGTAGTACAACTGTAAAAGCCTTTGCGTAGTATACATGCTGCAGTATGATGAGCATGCATCCAGTCCAGTGCTGACGTGCTGTGACATGGTGTGCATGCTTGGCTTTTGACCCAGCACCAGCATTCACAACATGCTCAGATGACAGTCAGACTGAGCTGAAGCATAGCTTGACCAGACTGTGCCTGATCCTGCAGGACCAGTGGTACAGGAGGGCTCAGCTGGCCCTTGACAAAGGAGAGGAAGAGCTGGCCAGAGATGCCCTCAGAAGGAAGAAGAGCTTTTCTGACAATGCAGCCATGCTTAAGAAGCAACTGGACCAACACACCCGAGCCAGCGGCCAGCTCATGACCAACATCAGGTCAGTGCCAGTCAACGGTCACAGCATCACACATGCATTAAGTCTGTGTTGCTGCATATGGTCGTCGCTTCAGATGATTGCTGTACTAGTGGCTGTTACTATTCAAGTATAATTCTGCCATGAGCAGGCCACAGTGCACTGCAGTTTGATTCTCCTCTCACATCTTGGCTTGTGTGCAGAATGATGGAGAACAAGGTTGCAGAAGCAATGAGCAAGAAGGAAACTCTCAAGGCCAGAGCATTGACTGCAGAATCGACCAAGCAGCTGAACGAGTCCATCACCAGCATGGTGCGTACAGCCACCTGAATCACTTCTGTATAAGCAAGAGACTGCAGCAGATATGAGGCTTATCAGCAATCTGCATGTCTCAGCATGTCGCTGTTTACCCAACAGGATTGCCTGGCAGGCACGCCATACCCAGGCCTGTGTTCTGCCCTCCAGCTGCATTGCTGCTGAATGCAAGTGCCTGTCAAGGCCTGCAGCAGCAGTCACGTGCTATAAACATGAGTGTAGCTTGCTTTTGGTCTGGTCTTGGCTGCTTCTGCGCTCCCCCCCGCATGCTGATTGTAGACAGCACAAGAGGGTATTGCACATTTGTGTGTGATGCTCTTTATGCATGTGTGGCAGGTGACTGGGCTCAAGAGCAGCACCAGTGGAAGCCTTGCAGCTTTTGAGCGCCTGGAGCAAAAGGTGGTGGCCATGGAGGCTGAAGCTGATGCTGTTGGTCAGGTATGGCAAAAGTCACGCATCTGTTTGATGCATAATTGTGATGCACACCAAAGGTCAGGCATGTTGAAGGTCTTGTGTTTTGGTACGCATATTTGATGTACACAAAAGCACTTATCCTGCAGCAGATGCTCTTTTAAATCACTAACGTTCTGCTTTTTGGTGGGATAGTCTATCATTTGTCACATGTTGTTTCACAACTTAGGTGGTCAATCACCCTCATTCCTGCCCCCCTTGTGATTGCTGGCAGCTCTTTGCTGGTATCTTTCTCAGTTCGCTATACTCAGGAACTGTCACGTGTCTAAGCCTATCTAGTGCAATCCATGCACTCTTGTGTCATCGTTATATAACCATATATAGCACGTACTGCAGGTATGCACAAGTGCAGCCTTACTTGACAAGTGGTGTACTAGAGCTTTTTAACATCTGGGGATTGTCGATTGCAGCTTGGTGGTAGCGATGCTTTGGAAGGCAAATTCGCTCTGCTTGAGGATGGCTTTACTGGCATTGAGGATGACTTCCAGCAAATGAAGAAGAGTATGGTTGACGGTGGCAGGCTGATTGAAAAGCCAAAGGAAAAGCCCACTACCATTTTTTGGACATCATAGGGCTAGTGCTTTGTGGGTGTCCTATGTCTGGGCCGGCCTTATCAAGTTTACTGTTGATGGCAGCCATGCATTGCATAGCTCACAATTAGGTATGCAAGAAGAGTATGTTGAATAGTATGTACCAACCACTTGTATAATGGTAGTGAGTCTTCCCCTTTCTGCCCTTTGTAAGTCTGCATATTTTGATTGTCTGGATCAGCACTTCTGCTTGAGTTCGAAATGAACTCTGTTGTAAACATGATATATTTATCTGAGATTGCAGTAGTGGGATTTGCAACACAGCCAAATCTTCCCCTACTTCGCGGCACAACCGCGAATGTGTTTGCGGATAGGCAAGTTTGACCTTCACAGGGAGACCATGTACAGATGGCAACGGCTGCACGACTTGAATCAGTCAGCTTCAAACGGTTGAATAGTTGAACCTTGATGGCCAGTCTTCCACCACTCCCTCTCGCACGGAGCGCGTGAGACCTGCGGGAACGCTCATGTACCCTGATGACGTTAGGCCAATCTTCTATACGATGTCACATGCATCACATGGTCTCTGCAAGTGCGCCAGAGCGCCGCCGTGACAAATAGCACTGGCCGTCAGGCGTTCAGGTCCGGCTAGAGCGGAGTTGAGAATCGGAATCAAGGAAACAGCTGCGGCAGCCTCCCAACTCATCCGCGGCTGCGTGATTAAATGGCCTAATAAATCGGAGATATAATGTTATTCTAGCCGTTCAAACGAGCGTACAGTACATTATACGCACACCGAGCGTGCCAGTTGTCGGGTGCAGAATAGCCGACAGCCGCGGGAGGGTCCATGCTTCAACGCTGTGGCAAAGACTGAGCTTACGTGCTGTTGGCAGCTGGCTATGTTGAGCGTGTATAAATCGAGCTTGTACATCCGGTTCATAAGCTTCGATATAGTTGGGCCGCGCTGTTCGGGAGTTCGGACAGTCTCACCCTGACATCTTACGCTGTTCACCTTTGCAGAGTTGCAGAGCCCTTTGACGCTTGACCTGTCCGACTTGTTTTGCGCGTTAGCTTCTGATTGCCAGGCTTACAACGTTGCCGGCGCTCCGTTTGCCTGCCCGTTTATCTTATCTAGTCTTTGCACTCAAGTCAAGTTA
>JAABUW010009043.1_pt1 | contig 11465 bp, 9 predicted proteins | sample 5560081 | NCBI WGS metagenome assembly JAABUW01 (sample SAMN10711882, study PRJNA513363) | rock metagenome | isolation source: Antarctica rocks | place: Antarctica: Victoria Land, Knobhead sud | reverse complement strand
AGGCACGCATTGCTACTTGACAAGTCATTGCGTTTGCCCACATGAGCCCTCAAATGTGTTCGCATGCTTCATTCAGTGCTTCTGTGTGTGATGTCCTTGATTTGTCAAATCAACCAATGCAGGTTTGGTAGGTGTCCACCAGGGCTCCTTGCCGGTGGCAATCAGTCACTACAGCCAAGCAGACGCCTGTGGCTGGCTGCCACTCACAGCTGCCTACCTGCACGCCAACCAACCTCAGCCAGCTCTGCTGCTTCTGCAGCATGCCATTGCACACAGCTATAGCAGAGCGCCGGACAGCACTGGCAGAATAGACAGCACAACAGCAGCAGCAGCAGTAAGGCAGCTTGCTGAAGAGTGGGCAGGGCTGATTCTCAGGATGATCAGGGACGAAGCTGCTCCAGGCGGCCTGACGCTGCTGCTGTTTCCTGCACCTCACCTGAAACAGCTGGGCGCATCACAGGTGTTGTGCGCAGTGCTTTTGCTGCTGCTGAACTGCATTGTTCTGCCAAGGACCAGCTCCTGATGCATTGTGGTTCAGTCTGTTGTGCAGTGTCCAGCAGTCTGGATGCAGGAATGCCATTGCTGGGTGCCTGACCAGACTACCTAGAGCCTATACACAGCCTGCCCTCAGCTTTCCTGTGATCCTTCAACTGATACAAAGCTGCGTTCTGTGAGCATGACCATACAAACACATCATGGCGCTGCATGCAATGGATTGTCACCTTGTGACAGTGATATCTTAGGACCCACATGCAAGCAGGCTGTGTGAGCTTGCTTGCACTGTGTGCAAGGAGTGACACATTGTTTGCGTGTGCAGCCTGTGGCCTCTCTTGCACTGAATGGACAGCAGCTGAGGAAAACACAGCAAGAGAGCTCAGCAAATCTTTGGCAGCCAGATGTAGCAGCAGGCCTGCTTCTGCTATGCAGGCCAGAGTCTGGTGAGCACCATGCCTATTGTATTGGCAACACCCTGTACCTTACATGTGGCCATGCTCCACAGCTAAACACATGTTGCCTGGTTATGTCTAAATATTCTTGCCTCAGCATACTTTCTGCAAGCAGAGCATGACACACCAGACATCTCTTGCATCTTCTCTTTCAGAGAAGAGAACAGAATATGGAAAAGAGAGCGCAGACAGCTGTGGGACAGCCTCATGACTTATGCGTGCATGCTTGTGTGCAGGAGCAGCAGCTGCATTTGAGGTCCTGGCTGATGCTGATCAGTGGCAGGAGGCAGTGTATCTGGCAGTGGCTTGCCTAGCTAATGGCTGTGCGCAACAAGCACAACTGCTGGTATCATATCATGCCTGTACTTGTGTGACAGCCCTGCTGTGCAGCTCAGCACACTTCTGTATGCACTGCAACATTGCAAGTTGCTGTACTGCAAGCGCATCAGACGTACCTTGAGTGACTCACTGGACTTCACAAAGTCTCCTTCTGTTGTTGACGTGTTGAGGATGATCAGCTGCAAGTGCTGAGGCACTGCCTCACTGCAACCATATACAAGTCATGCTGATGTCAGACACCACCATATGCTTGTCACAGAATGTTTCTCACCATGCCATGATATACTAAAGGCTTGCTGACACTTGCACAGGCAGTGATGGCCACCAGACTGGGAGCCCACATGCAGGGCCTAGGGGCTATGCCAGCTCATACCGGGGCACCAGCCCTTGCCAACCTGCTACAAGCCCTGCAAGCTGCCCTTGAGAGCTGCTCATCAGCTGCCGCCTCACAGGTTCCTCATGCAGCAAGCACTGGCCTACAAAGGCTGTATGCAGGGCTGCTGCAACAAGCCCTGGCTGTGCTGCTGGACAGCGCTGCTGCCAGCTTTGCTGCTCTTCCAGTCATGGCTGTTGCTGATGGTCGGCTTTCTGAGCCCTTGAACAAGCATCTGCTGCTGCACCTGCTTGGCCAGGTGGGACACCTTGCGTCTTCACATTTGGAAGACACAATCTGCAAGGATGCCTTTTTACAACTGCAACTGGCATTTTCTGGGTTTCATGGCAAAGATCTGAGAAGAAGCAATGTGAAGCAAATGCACACAGTCGGTGCAAATGTGTCCTTCCTAATCATGCATCCACTCCAAGTTTCTGGAAAAATTCTGTGACAAGCCATGTCTTCACCTTCACGGCAAAGTCTGCATCAAGCTTGTAGCCACTTTTCACAACTCTCCAATAGTGACCCGTGGCTACATCGGGGCGACAGAACACATCTAAAATGCCCTTTCAAATGCGTGCAGGCGATACTGCAGACAGCAACAACTCATGAGGCAAATCCTGCCAAGCCTGTGCCAATCAACACCGCATACATATGCTGGCAGTTGGCTAGGCAAGAGCAGCTGGCTAGTATCTTGAGCATGCTCGCTGGTGTCCTGAGCAAGCCAAGCCTGCCCTCAGCTTTCATGACTGCCTTGGCCCAGCTGGGCTCTGCTGCTGCCACACTGTCTGACCTTGCGCAGGTGCATCGCAGATGTGTGTCAGAAGCTGCCTCCCTGTCCCCTGAAATGACCAGTGTCACCATTGGCCTGCTTGTACCAATTGCTGTTGCTGTTGTTGTCATTGTTGGTGTTGTTGTTGCTGGTGTCGTCATTGTTGTCAAGATGCCAAACAGCTGTAGCATTCACACAAGCAAATAAGCTTCAGACTAGACAAGGCCATGCACAGTGAGATTGTACTTGTCATCTGACAGTGAATCACTTTGATTGCTTTGCAACGCTTGCTGCAGCAAGTCAATGTGGTGCGGGCACACAGTCCTGTGTACATGGCAACTGTCAACCTTGTGCTGTGCATTGCACAGGAGGTTGGGAATGCTTTGCAAACCCAGGGTTTGCTGGAAGAGAAAGATTGGGAGGAAGTCCAAGACAGCCTCAGGGAACCAGCTGCTTTCACTCCAGACTTGGTTCAGCTGAAGCAGCTACAGCATCAGGTGTGTGCTTTACAATGCTGATGCATCTTCAGTACAAACACAAGCTTGCTCGGGTTCACCAAGACCTGACACAGGGGTCCTGATACACATCAGTGACAGCGCATACAAAGCATGTCTTCGGCATTACATCTTGACACAGCGGAGCATCGTGAGGTGCACATCAAATTGTTCCATTCTCACCTGTTGCCCTGCAGTGTGACTTTGTAGCTTACCTACGGGGCATCATCAGCATCCTCAAGCCTCACTTGGGGCTTCTAGCAGCAGATGCCCAATGGACCCAGCAGCTGGTGGATGATGGCCCTAGTCTGTCCATGAGTGACGATGCACCGCCCCCCTGGGGCCTGCCCACCCACCCCTTCCCTACCGGAAGTCCTCTTCACTTCTCCTCAACTCCAGAAGACAGCAAGCAGCATGCTGACAACGGTCTTGGGACCAATCAGGCAGGGGAGTCTCAGGGGGTTGAGGGTCTGGACATGTCACAGACGTCATCTGAAGCCTTGAAGGGCATGATCAGGCTTGGTTGGCTGCTGCTGTGCCGAGCTAGGCTGAGCAGAGCATGGCGAGCCAATCTGAAGCATACTCAGCAGGCCTTGATGACTGGCAGCTTTGAGGTGAGCAGCTGTCTTTGCTGGTATGCTGAATTCAGATTGACAGACATTGCTTTCTAAGGCAAGGGTTAAGACTTTGGTCACTGCTGCTGCAGTCTGCTCACAGCACAACTCATGAGCAGATCAACTCGCACCAATCAATGGTGTTGCACTGCAGCTTTCTGCATTGTCGCACTACTTGCAACTGTTTCTGAGACGTGTTGTTTAGATGGCAGCCCAAAGACACCAGGCTGGTTGTAGCAGGCATCATCACCAAATGAGACAAATATAGCATTTCAGCCCTGACAAGCACACTACGGCATTGTCTAAAGCTTGCGAATGCAACTTCTGCACATAAACACGCTCCCCGTCTTAGCCATCTGCACATGTTCTTCAATGCAGGTTTCAGCACAAGAGCAGGCCTGCGCTGAAGACGTGGTGAAATGGGCCACAGCTCTGGCCGCAGCAGATGGGGTGCACAGCAGCAAGGAGGTGCAGGAGGGGGTGATAGGGGCCTGCAGCAGCATTCGCCACCCCTGCCCTGCTGTGCCTGCACTACTGGAATCTGCTCTGCCTGATGCACCCATTGAAAGGGTAATTTCTGCAAGACTTAGTCGGTTGGCTGAAAGTGGGCTGCTGCAGCTTTAGCTTCTTGTCACAACATTCGTGCTGCAGCTCACATCTGTTGCGATGCGTGTCATGCTGATGGGCAGTAAGTGCTTGAGGGTGGATGTGACTTGGTACTTGCTTTTGTATGCAATGTGCCTGTCTCACCACACCAAGACCGAGCGCTATATGCGGTCTGTAAAGTGTGACCTGAAACTGTTGGTGTTGCTGCAGGCTGCAGCCATGATGCGCCGCTTGAAGGCCTCCTGCATGGATAGCGTTCCTCACAGCACATCCTCAGGTACAATATTATCACATAATCAACCTTACTGCTTACATGTGCCGTCCCAGATACGCTGGCCTGGAAAAGTGCGTCAGGTTGCATCTGTTATTGCACACATGCATATACTTGGCTGATGCAGCCAGTCAAATGCCTCAATTGGGTACTTGCATTGTTGGCAGTGCTGCTATGCTGTCACTGGGTGAACCTTTGACACCATTTGATTTGCAAGCTTACAACACTCACACTTCATTTTGCATGATGTACAGCTGATGGCATGTTAGCTGCTGTTGGCACTGGGTGCCATCTTGTTGGGTCTTGGTCATACCCTGGAGCACATACATGGTCCTTAGCTGCTCAGCACAATAGCCCCTCGTTTGTGGCCTGCAGATGAGCAAGGAGTGGCTGACTGGCAAGCAGAGTGGGGAGCATATTGTAGCACAACCATGTCTAGCCTACAAGCATGGCTGCAGTCTGACTCAGATGCCATGGCCATCATGCAGGTACAAACAAACACACACAATCATCATGCACAGACATGACTTTTGTCATCTGGACACATGTATCATCTGTTTGTGTGATGCTCCGTCATACAATAAGTCCAAGTGAAGCTCAGATGCTGTGATCTGCACTTGATCGTGTCAAAAGAGCAATTGTCTGCTGGTGAGTCACTTGCTCTGCATGCTACGTGCATCAGCAACAGACACTCTCTGTTGCCAGATCAGCACATGTCATCATGCTGAGATGTGTTGCATTCAGGAGGACATGCAAGGCAGCCAACCCAATGCCAGCCTCGGCACAGAAGACATCCTAGGTTATCTGCTGTCCATGCCAAGTTTGTGTGAAGCTGGTCACATGAGACTGCCGCCTCTGTCCGGCTGCTTTCAGCACCCCTTGTGTCTAGGTATGCTGCCATGCACGCAGTATAGCTGCAGTTCCTGTATCTTGATGTTGCCTACGCAATGAATCAGGAGAGTACAGCAGTTTGTGACCTGCCTCATGACCTGTTTTACGGTCCATATCGTGCTTCACTGCTGCGTCTTTTTTGAGGACATCTACACTCAAACATATCCATAAATTATGTGGGCTGACCATATACAATTTGCGCAACAGTATAGTCTGATAGGGCAGGGTCTAGTTGAGTTACATATGCCGGTAGTATGCTTGCATGTTAGCAGCAAGAGCCCATTTGTGAGAAATGTTCAAGACAGGCAGCATTGGTCTCGCTGCAGGGACTGGGCAGGGCCAAGGGCTGGATGCAGAGGGAGCCCTGCTGGCCCTGCAATCCCTGCTGCACCCCTCTGCAAACCCCCAGATCAGGGCATGGCAACAGGCCAGGTCAGTCAACCCTCATATCATGTGACTAATGTCTACACCCAGAATTGCTGGCTGCAATCTCCTGCATAGGCTGCCAGGACACTGTGGTCTGTACAGGCAACCCTTTGCATGTGTGCATGTCACTACTCATGTGCACAGATTTGTGTATCAAGCCTTGATGTCGGCTGACCCAGCTCTGTCATTCACCAGGCTACCATACTGGAACTGCCTGCACCTTCAGGCAATCATATCACACAGGCTTTGGACATGTCCAATGCACAGAGGGTGGACAGCTGTCTGCTTGACCATTTTATTTGTCGTTCATTGTATGATGTCGGATGCTGGTTTGAAAGTGCTTGTCTCATGATGATGATGTTTGCTGATGCAGAGTGGAAGGGATACCACCTCAGCCAGCACCAAGCGCCGTGCCCCTGGCTGCATATGACACCATCTCACCTGCTGATATCGACTTGTCCATGACCCCCCTGGAGGTCAGTCAGCCCAAAGCAGAGACAACTGGCAGCTTGCAGTCCAGCAGCACTGCACAAACAGAGGCTGGTCAGCTCAGGGACGCCAGCAACCAAGCTGAGCAGCTGCTGATCAAGGCTGCCCTCAAGACAGGTGGCTTGCTACCATCACAAGAAGGAAATGGCATCAGGCTTGAAAAGGGTGACATTGCTGGACCTCAGCTTCGGCATGTGGCCTTTGAGCAGCCATTGGCCACTCAGCCCATCTCTGGGGTCGTTGCCAGCCAAGCACACGATGAATGGACGGTCATTCAGTCTGATGGTTCAGACACCGAGTACAACTCCAGGTCAGGTGCTAAGCAGGGGCTGGTCAGGGTCAAGTCAGCCCTGCCCCAGGAAGAGCTGCCCCAGCAGCTGCAAGGGCTAGGGCTGCTTCACACAGGCCCCAGCCGCGGGCCAGCTGGGGTCAAGACCCTGACTGACGATTCCAGCCAGCTTTTCAAAAGCAAGCTGCCGGCGCTGAAGGTACCCCTCACGGGTATGGGTCGACCTAGGGTAGCAGCTAGACGGGGAACTCCCCGCTTTGTGGCTGAGGGAAGCGAGGACATAAGCTTTGACTTCAGCTGCAGCAGAGGCAGCAGCCTGGTCTGCTCTGATCTCATTGCTGATGCTGCTGGAGATGCACAAATGCTAATGCTTCAGTCATACTTGAATGCTCAGCCTGCTGAAGCCCAGGAAGAAGAAGCTGCCTACGCTTTGCGTCAGCACCTCAGCGTGGCAGGTCACATGCTCAGCAGCAACAGCAGTGCTGTCCTACTGCAAGCTTCAAGCACCTCCGTACCTGGCAGCACAGCACAGCATGCACATTGTGGCAACACAGCTGGGCCTGGAGTCAGATCCCTGCCAGTCGCTGAAGGCACAGAGGGCAGAAATTCTATTGCTGCCTTTAACCCTTCATGGCACCTGAGGGCTAACCAGGCCGCCCAAGCTGAAGAGCACCCAAGCACACAGACTGCTGACACAGTCTCAGATGCTGAGGACTCGCTGGACCGGTTTTATAGGCCAGCTGGTGGTCTTCCCTCCAAGCCTCCTCAGCACCAGCCCAGCATGGTTGAGCAGGCGGGCTGCCTGAACTTTGGCAGCCATGTTGTGGCCAAGGGACAGGTGGCCGAGACGCAGTGGGGTCAGTCTATTGGCCGCAAGAGCAAGCCCAGGGAGCGTAGTGCACTCGATGATGCTGCTCTCAGCTCAGAGGACTCAGAGAGTGAGTATGAGGATGACGATGAGCCTCGGGCTCAGACTCAGGCTCATTTTGAAGCTGACAATGATGCAGAGTCTGCTTCTCAATCAAGGATGACCAGTCACGACTCACAAGAGCATCCAGCAGAGGGGCAATACACAGATGCCCTGCCAGGGCAGGGACAGTACGAGGCAGGGCAGTATGCAGATTACCGCTCTGAGGAGGGGCAGTCTGAAGAGGGCCAGTATGGTGAGGGGCATTTTGATGACACAGGCCTGGACCAGTCACTGGACGTTCTGCCAGCAGGCATAATCTCTGCACCTGCGGTGTATAGTCCAATGTCATGTGGGGCGGCACGTGTCAGGTCCATGATCACCAACAGACCATTCATGCTGGAAGAACCGATGAGCCCTGTTGCTGAGCGCAGAGGGGCCACTATGAGGAGAGGCTCACAGCTCGCTCTCACTGCCCCAGCTGAGTCCCTAGGGAGCAGTGTAGTGGCGCAGGGCCCTCAACAGCAAGAGGAGCCCCTGTATCGTGACTGGTCTCAGCCTGTGGTACAGGACCTCAGTGCAACAGCTGCTGAGCCAGCTGCTCCTGCACCCATGTCAGAAGCTGACCTGGCAGCTGAGCTGGCAATTGCTGATGCCATGCGCAAGAAAGGCAAGAAGTCGGACGCAGATGCTGTGAAGACAGGTGCTATCCGCAAGCTCACCGGCAGCTTGTTCAAACGCTCAGGCAAGAAGACAGCTGAGACTCAGACCACCGAGTACCGAGAGGAGGAGACTCAAACCTCAGACCAGCCTGAGCCACCAACAGAGGTTGTGTCACAGGAGCTTGTGACAGCAGCAGGGCATCCTGAACTGGGGCAGGAGCTCTCCTTTGGGGATGCCCTGAAAGCACAAACAGCCCCACCTGCCACCGAGCCGCATTATGGAGATCTGGTGCTGTCAGATCTATTGGAAGCTCATGGGCCACTAGCCACGACTGCAATGTCGTCTCCCACCCATACCTCCGCCTTTGTCCTGCCATCTGAGCAGACCAGCCCAGCACAGCTGGCAGGTCTTGCTGATGTCTCGGAACAGGATCTGTCTTCCCAGATCATGACACAGCACAGCTCTCAGCCTCAGCTGCAGCAGCCTGCTCTGACTGGGCGGCTGGCAGAAGCAGTGCCTGCATCTGCAGGAGACGTGATGACGTTCCAGGTGGATGGGCAGATCAAGCTCGGGCTCCGCCCTCGCCAGCTCACCTTCTCAGCTTCTGCTCAGCCACCACCACCACAGCTGTGGCTGCAGTCTCAGGCTGGCTCCCAGGCCTTTGACCAAAGCCCATTTGCTGCATCTCAGTCTGCTGCTCCTCTTCCTCTTGCTGAGCAGCCTGCAGGGATGTTGACCCACAGCAGTGGTGTTATGGCGTCAGGTTACTCACCAGATGGTATAGCAGCATCTCAGTCATCTGACAGAAGCCTTCAGTCAGCACAGCCAGGTAGTGCTAATTTGGTGCTACAGCCTCAAGTGTCAAGTGTGGCCACAGCTGCTCCAGTAGCAGCACCAGTGTCCAGGCAGCCGTCCACGCAGGCAGATGACATTGCCACAGCTGTGGAAACACAGTGTGGTCAGGAACTGACTGCAGTGGCACCATCTCTGTCATGGCCGGGACCTGCCACAGCTGCAGCAGCACCTTCCAGGCAGAACTCTGCTGCGGCACCTCTGCTTTCCAGGCAGCCATCTGATGCAGTGCAGCCACCTTCTAGGCAAGTGTCAGCAGCACCACAGCCGCCTTCCAGGCAGCTGTCAGCAGCAGTACAGCTGCCATCTAGACAGGCCTCAGCAGCTGTGCCACCGCTGTCACCGCAGCCCTCAGCAGTGGGACAGCCACCATCCAGGCAGGCCTCAGCGGTGGCAGCACCTCCTTCCAGGCAGTCTTCTGGTGTGCCACTGCCGTTGTCAAAGCAGTCCTCTGCTGTGGTTCCACCGCTGCCAGCTCTGTCAAGGCAGCCATCAACCTCAGTACAGCCTCATCAGGTTGCAGGGCCCAGCCCCAGACAAGGGCTGGAGCAGGCATGGGCAGCCCTGCTGCCCTCCCTGCTAGCAGAAGCCAACAGGCAGGGTGGTGATGTAGCAGCTGCCATGCCAGCTGCTGCTAAACTGCCTGCTGGCTCACAAAGTAGGGCTGATGCGGCTGTACCGGTGCAGACTGTTGGTGACATCCTCAAGATGTGGGCGCCACTCCCTAAGGCTACAACTGCAGGTCAGGATTTTTCTCACTTGCCTGGTAGTGCTGTCAGCATGAGCCTGTGCCACTCAACTTGGACATGCGTTACTCTTTTTAGTGAAAAAACAAAGTATGATGGTCTGAGGAGAATTTTTCTGTACGCTGCCTGCTAATGCTGTCAGCATGAGCCTGTGTCACTTGATTTGCATATGCGCTGGTCTTCCTGGCTGCAATGATCGCGTGCTACCAGTGTACCATATGTGGGTAGTCAATCGCTTTGCAGTCAAGTGCATGATCACATGTGGCGCCGCCTGTGGCTTATCAAAAGTCAGTTGCAGTATCTGTTGCCCACTGCAAATGTCTGCAGCATACCCCCTCTGATGTAACAACGTGCTACATGGATGCTGCTCTCTTTACGCTGAGCACTCTTGACACGCCTCAGATGTGTGACGGCTTTCAGCATTGGCATAGCTGTGTGACGGCAGCTGCAGGTCAAGCCACCCAGCCTAACCCCCGGTTCATCAAAATGAGACACGACCCTCTTCATATTTACATTTGCCTCAATGACCAAGAGTATGAAGGCCATGTTGGGCTTGTAGGTGGGCCGGCTCAGAGCGCATCGCAGCTGCTGAGAGCCATGCGTCTGGACAGGGGCCTGCCAAATGGCAGAGAGGGTCTGGATAGGGGCCTATCAAAGGGCAGAGAGGATCTGACTGAAAGGCAGCAGCAGACCCACATGAGCATGGGAGGCACCCCTGGCAGGCTGACAGGGCAGGGACACCAGGCCAGGTACCACCCTGTTTTCAAATACAGCATGTGTGTACCAGCCTGTAAGTTGCATTGTTGTGCACAGATCAGCTTGGCGTCAATTGTAGACGCAGTTGCTTTCAGCATTGTTGGTGTGTGCATGCCATTTGCATGTGCAACTGCCATCTCAGTATCGCAAACCCTCTGTTGCATTTGCATAAGGTGGCTGCCATATCACCTCATCGGGGCATGCTATGAATCCAACTATATGCCAAGGCCCTGACAGGCAAGAGGATGTTTTACATTGTCAGCCAACCACCCTGACTCTTACACACGACTCCTGTTGTTTGATTGATATGAATTTGTGGCTGCCTTTGCTCTTGCATCAGCAAGGTAGGCGTTAGCTTTTCCTCACCCCAGATCAGAAGGCCATACAGCAGGCTTACTGTCATCACTCAAGGGTGTGCAGTCGCTGTGACAAGCACAGCACTGCATATCAATCCTGTAAACACCAAACCTCTAACACTTATACTGTAGGCTCACCTTGTCTGCGGTCAAATCCACAACGGTTCTGCTTTGTAAGCAGGGCATTGTGTGGTCATGACAGGTCAGCCGATGCACAGAACATGGTGTCAGAAGGAAGCACAGGCAGTAGCAGGCTGCCTCTGATCCACCCCCATGCTCACGGCCTACGTTTGCTTCGCCTGGACCCAAGGCAGAATCAATCAGGCAGGGATGCACACACAGGAGCACGTGGTGGAGATGTGCAGGCTGTACAGGAGAGGACTCAGGCTGCAGCCAATCAGCTCAGGTGCAGTGAGTATGCAGTGAGTAGTGAGTGTGCAGTGAGCAGTGAGCCTGTCATGACTGTTGTCTTTGCTTTTGTCACATTACCAAAGGGCATTTGGGCAGTGTAGCAAACTGCGCATGCTGAAGAACTCATCTGGATTTGTTACTGACTGGGATTCATGAATGTCAGATGAAAGGCTTGCTGCTCAAGTTGCACACTAGTGCCTACAGTACTGCCCTATGGTGTGTTCTAATTTGGCATTTCAAGAGAGTGGGCCTGTTTGCAAGGG
>JAABUW010009041.1_pt1 | contig 11466 bp, 16 predicted proteins | sample 5560081 | NCBI WGS metagenome assembly JAABUW01 (sample SAMN10711882, study PRJNA513363) | rock metagenome | isolation source: Antarctica rocks | place: Antarctica: Victoria Land, Knobhead sud | reverse complement strand
GCCTGCCACAATCCCCATGGTAGTGGGTAAGCTGGCTGCACATACCCCTTCCCTCTTCAGGGTGCGCTCATCAATGCCAGAGGCAACTACCAAGGGCGGCACACATGCAAAGCAGGCTGTCTCCCCAGGAATGATGACCTGAATGTGGCCTGATACTGCATCTTCTGAAACCCCAGACTCCATCCACATCTGCCCTAGCTCCAAACATACCTGTCACAACAGGTTAGGACACAAGTCACAAGTCAGATGTGAGGTTGCATGGCACAAGAGAGACTGCCACTGTCATTGCAGACCAACAATGGCCATCAGCAACACTGTCTCAGTAGCGCTGCTCAGCAATGCTTGCAATTGTCAGCTATTTTGCCTGCCTTGAAGTCATACTTTGCCTGTATGTGCTGACTGTATGCAATCACGGGCCAAAAACACTGATGATCACTCTGTTTATCTTCAATCCAGCATTCAGCATGAGGGCCTGTTTGTTCACATTGACTTGTTTGTCACCTCCAGGTAACAACTGGGCAGGACATTTTGTAGCACACAGTAGTCTGCAGACGTACACGTTCACATTGCATGCTGATCTGCTGAGAAGCACCTGCCTGATTGATAGTCATCCTTGCCTCATAGTTGTCTACACATGACAGCACCATGTCAACTCGAGATTCCCCACTGCTATCACAAATGTTGGACTTGAAGGCTTCAAAGCCGTCAATGGTGGTGATGTTCATAGTGTAGCTCTCAAGCTGGACGTCAGGGTTGATGCCACTGAGGGTCTGTGCAGCAGCATCTGTTTTGGTCAGACCTGACTGTTCTGGTCTGAAGAAGAGCCGATTCATGTTTGCCAGCTCTACCTACAATCAAAGGTCCTACTCAGACATACAGACTGTGCACATTTGTCAACCATGCAGTTGATTGCACAGAGCTGTGTTAACCCAATGCTACTATGCACACTTGTGCAACATGACAACTGGCATTGTGCAGATTGCACAAGCCTGCTTGCTGGACAGCTATCGACCTTGTCATAGTCATACATCAAAAGCCTGCCAACACCACACCGCGTCAACATCTCAGCAGCTACGCTGCCAACACCGCCAATACCAACAATGGCAATAGTCTGATCTCTAATCCTCTCATAGTCTTGCACAATACCCATGCGCTGTAATGCCATGAGCCGACTGTACGGATTGCTGTCTATAACTTCCCCACTCATCTTTTGTACTTTCCCACGCCCCTACACAGCACATACTCAATATGACGTTTGAGACATTTGTGATATCTGCGACATCTGCATTGTAACTTGCATGAGGAACGTCACCTGTGCTGACCCAGATGGCTGTATGGCGGTCGCTGCCTCCATCTTGTTCCTCAACTCTTGAATCTGCTGCTGTAGCTGCAAATATTTAGAGAATGTCAGCAGACAAACTGACGTGACTGATGCTCGGGACAAGCTGGGTCACTTACCTCTTTAGCTTGCTGCTCGATTTTGGTGGTGCCCATACTATTGACTTGATCCTGCGGAGCAACACGCTGATCAGCGGTTGCGTACTTCCCGCCTATGCATACAAAACAAACTCTTACCTGCAGGCTTTCCAATTCGTCCCGCAACGTTTCAGCCTGTCCATCGGAGCCACGACTTTCAGCCATGTTTCTGAACGGTAAACTGCTACAGACCAAAACCCAAAGCCCAGGACCCAGTTGGTCCAAAATGGATTCCCCTCGGACACTTTGAAGGCAAGTGTTAGGCAGTTGCGCTGTGGTCAGCTGCAGGCGCAGAGGGGCTAAAGCAGCTTCGCTTGCCTGCCTGCATGTTGTAACAGAGCAAATCCTTCTAAGCGTGTGTATGAAGCCAGGGTAAGTAAAACACGAGGTGGCAGGCTCATCTAGCTTGCAGCTGAGTCATGTTGTGAGCATTAAGTCCAATCTCAGCGACTGTGCGCGAGGCACTAGTTTGCCATGTTGGGCGTGGAACGAATCGCAGGAACAGTTGTTTGGTGCTGCTTGGTAGGCATCAACTGGATCCAGGCGCAGTTCGTCCATCCAATCGCGGAGTGGTGGTTGGAGTCAGTGCTGGGCACCTGGGAAGAGTCTTTGAAATCCTTGATCCGGGAGGTTTTTGCCCAAGTCATACGGATTGCGGACAGCATTCTGAATGCCCTGTTCACTTGGTTCCCTGGGTACCAAAGTGCCAAAACCACTTTTCAAAAACCATCAGCTTGGCAGTCCTGGTGGGCTGAGAATCGCCAAAGCACATTCAACGCCATCATCGACAGGGCTGAAAACCCTCACGAGGGACTGCAGCCGGACGTCAAGCCTTCGAATGGTGTGTGTCTATTGTGCTGACACAGCAAGCTGTGTCCTGTGCCATTGGTCGCACAAAAGTTTCAAGTAACATTTCTGATTCCACATACACAGACATCTGGCATGCAATATAGGTCCAGCAGGACATGCTGAGACACATCATGCACGGTCGACGCCCATAACTGGCCTGCGCTGGCTATTTGGGCGTGGTGCTGACAGCACGGTGGCAGACCCAGAGACCAGCAGCTCCAAAAAAAGGAAGATGAATGCTCAGGGCAAGTCTGGCTCCAGTAAACAGCCAAAGGAGCGCATCCCTGCTCACAAAAAGCTGAAACGCAATGGGAGCGAGCTTTTTGATCGTCCAGCTGGTGAGAACAGCTATAGTGCATGACTACTCTCTATCCATTGCTGCCATTAGGCAAGAACACATTTGACTGCCAACATGTATTGCACCAGATGGCAGATCTTAAACAGGCAAGTTACACCTGTCTAGTAGCAGGAGCAAAGCAATTTGCCACGTGAAACATCAGGCAAGCAATTGTCTGCCTAGCTTGGGCAAGTGAGCCATTCACACCGCATTTCACGTACTGCTGAGCCTGACAGCTGTTGTTCCACAGGTTGGGCTGTTCAAGAGAAAGCTAAGAGAGGGTTCTTGGAGGACCTGAGAATTGGAGCAGAGCTGGCGACTACTGCTGTCTTTGATGCTGTGCGTGGTCTCGTCAGGAAAGTCCTCTTCATGCCAGAAAAGCGGATCTTCTCTCCTTTGGGCTTTGATGGCAGAGGAACTGGCTGGGTAGATGACAGCGAGGTAACAGTCAAGACTCAATGTGCAACTTGGTTGTATAACAGAGGCGTAACTGCCATGCAACTGCTTTGGACCCTGGCACTTTGTTGGCAATGTCGTCACTGTCACAAGAGTGCAGCAAACATGTCAAGGGACACTTTGTGCGTATGTTCAAGATATGGCCACTGGACCTACATCACACCAAAGCATCCCTGCTCGGTAGGAACTTGCTATTTGTGTCAGCAATTCCATGTGCTGCATGGTGTGCAGGGTGATGACCCAGAGAGCCCCCCTGGAGGCCCTCGCTTGCGGCGCACCAACAGCTTCAGTGACTGGGAGTCTCTGCACAACGTGTGGACAGCTGCTGAGGTGATCAAGGCTGCGGGTTACCCCCTGGAACAGCACACTGTGACCACGTCTGATGGCTATATTCTGCGCATGGAGCGCCTCCCTCGCCATGGTACTGCCCTTCTTGCTCTACTTACACCCGCATACCCAAACCATACGTGCTGCACAGCCCTTCAACTAGATTTCAAGCTGCTTTCCAACTCATGCTGCATTGATCCACATCAGTGAAGGCCTACGCACTGACGATAAAGTCTTCATGGTACATTTCATGAAGCTGTCTATCACATTGCTGCCCACAGGGACCGCTTGCTCTTCTGAATTCGATCTCACTACATTAATGGGCATGGCAGAGTCAAGTCACAGAAGTGAAAGCATGCATGGGGCCCTTTTCTGCAGTACCCTGGTGTCAAAAGAGCTGCGTGGTCTGCAGGTGGGCGAGATGTTGCTTTCTTCATGCACGGCATCCTGGACACCTCCATGGGATGGGTCTCCAATGGTGTCACAGGCTCTCAGGCCTTTGCAGCCTTTGACCAAGGCTTTGACGTGTGGCTGGGCAATTCACGTGCCAACCCACCTCGTGTGCATGAATGTGAGCCTTCTCTGGTTTGTTACGCTGCACAACAAGAGCATGTAGAAGTAGCTGCGTCAGGTCACAGTTGAGGGTAGAACGTGTTGCTGTGCCTGTGATGTCTGTGCTGCTTGTTGCAATCTCACCGAAGCACGCCTCCTTTACCTTGCTATAACGTCCAGAATACAGTGTATAGCCTTGGGTACAGGTGCTGCACATGATTGCTCAGTCGCATATCTTGACAGTTGCTGCAAACAAGTCTGCTTACAGTAAAGCAAAAGCGCACACCAAGCTTTGTGATGGTGGCTAACACATCAGTGGCCATGCAGCCCCAGAAATGATGGGTGCGGCTTACTGGCATTTCACTGTGAATCAGCTTGGAGAAGAAGACATTGCAGCTCAAGTGGACTTCATCCACATGACCAAGTGCAATGAGCTGAATGAGCCTTCCAGTCACAACACCTCACACACCTTGAAGAAGAGAAGACATCATTACAGGTATGCTTCTCACCCTTTGCACAGTGGTCAATGGACAAGCAATGCATAGCACGCGTGCTGCGCAATGATTGGCAGTTTAACGGCAAGATGTGCATCTGCACTTGCAGGGCGTCTGAGGCAGTGATGCATTGCTTCTTGAACTTGCCGACATGTCAACATGCATTCCCCATGTGCTGCAAGTTCATATGGGGTCTAGCTTGTTTCCTTCAGGCTGAACATACTGGTTGCATGTGCAGGGTGAGAAAGTCTCACAGTGACACTGCCTTGTCCGGCCTGGAACATGACAGTGCTGACAAACCCTCAGCAGTTGCAGCATTGAAGGCTGATGGCCAGCCTGGTGCCAGCTCCAAGCAGGCTGTGCAGCCACAAACAGGGCTAGCAGAGCAGCCTGAAGCAGCAGCTGCAGTTCAGGTGACTTTTGAGGCTTTGAAAGTTCCTGCTATCTGAAGTCCATTCATAGTTTGAGCAGCTTGCTGTGCAGCTGTGCTATGGTCTACAAGAAGCAGTGCAATGTCTGTTCTGATGGCGTCATGGTGTCTGATACCCTGGTGCGCTGATTGTGCTGCAACAGTATTTCATGCAGTGTGTTGCTGACTAAACAGGCAAGAAGTAGTGTCTTCACAATCAAGTGTTCACATTGACCATGGGACAGGCGCAGCAGAAAAAAGTGTTAGGCGCAGACAGTGTCACTGGACGGCAGCAAGTTGCAATTCATGTATGAAGCAGTTGGCACGTGTTCCACAGGCTGGGACAGGGGCCCAGCCCAAGAGGCGTTATGGCTTGCTGGGTCTCATGAAACGCAACAAGAGTGAGATTGGAACGCACAGCCTGATTCCCACCATGTTCAAGCGCTTTCACGCACATGCACAGCAGGAAGTACACCCACAGCCCATTGCAGAGAATGGCATTGAGGATGATGATCATGATGATCTGTTTGCTTCACCCAGGTGAACTACACATCATGCACCCTTGTTATCCAACACTTGTCTCATGTGCTTTTGCCTAACTCAACAGCTGGAAAGCATGCTTGTACATGCCTTCTGTACATTTGTGGTCTGAATGCTGTGTGAGTGCTGTCTGGAAGGATCTGATGTGTGGCATCACAGATGAGGTTACTGCTGAGTAGACACAACAACAAAAGCCTGGGCAGCCCGGCATAATACTTGGCTTCTCATCAAATTGACGCCGAAAGGTGTTGTCTTTTCTAGACACAACACTCTTTACCCTGCAGGAGTCAGCTAGATGCAAGCAGTCCTGAAGGTGCCATACAAACGCACCAATCAGCTTCTTGCCAACTCGAAACCCCTTCATCTGACATCCAACCTCAAGTGTCAGATGACCAGCAGGCACCTGATCAGCAGCCCTTGCTGCATCAGCAGCATGCCCTGCCAAAGTCGCCCTTTGCAACCAGTGTAGACCAGCAGCCTGCTTCACCTGGCCATGCTGACACTCCTCCTATGGCCATACCCATGGCCCATCTGCAACCAAACCTGTCCAGCTCTGCACCAACAGATTCACAGAGCCACATGCATCGATGGGCTGCCAAAAGGAGCAGAGCAGGTCAGGGTCCCCCTCGCGAGCAGGATCACCAGACCAGAGCACCGCATGGAGATCAGGCAGATCAGAACGGAGATGCTGAAGCAGGCAGGGGGACACGCACAGCCTCCAGTCAGGCTCCCAGACTCTCAGCATTGCACGGCAGCCGCAGCAGGAGCAGAGGCAATCTGAGGTCTGACAGCAGGCACAACATCAGGTGGAATGACAGCAGCGAAAGCCTGGCCTGGTCTTCGCAAGAGGATCTAGCGCAGTTGCTGCCAGACCGGGCATCAGCTGATGGTGTAGAGCGCCCTCCACAAGAAGGCTTCTCAGGTCGGAAGCAGTGGCTTCTTGTGCGCGATTGGCCTGGCAACAGATATGCACACTGCACATGTCATGGTGATACTCTGAGTGCACAGCTTGTTTTTGTGTTGGCGTGAGCAGACGTGAGCTGCTGGCACATTTGGTTGCCTGCTGCATGCAGCTGCATGGCTTGACAGACATGGCTGTAACTCAGCTTTGCTGTGCGCAGTTGACAGTGTTGGCAGGCATGGTGCAAATGGGTTTGTGACTTTCTCTGCACTGCTAACTGGAGGCAGCGGTGCATTGAGGCCTCAGGAGAGCACGAGACAAGAGCATCATGATGGGGATCTGGTTGCTGCCGAGCAGGATAAGTAAATTCCTTTCCTCACTACTAGCTGGTGTTGTCGCCACTGTTTGCCCTAATCCAATTGCATCAGATGATTGTGCATTGCACAGGCAGGCACACACATCTTGTTTACACCTGGTGGTGTCTGCATCTAGGCAAATACATTGGGTTGTTGGGAATCTGAGCGGAGTCTCAGTCCAATTACATATGCATGTGACTTCACACAAGCTTCAGTGGCTGACATGAGTGCTACAGGGTGAGTGGACAGCATGACAGCCAAGGCAGTAGTCGTAGAGGCAGTCACATGGGTCATCAGCAGGGCAGTGGGGCACAGCAGGAGCCCTATAGGCTGAGGGCCGTGGGGCACAGCCTTGGAGGGGCGTCTCTGCTCATCTATGCTGTCACGCGCTCCATGAAAGGCAAACCCACCCATCTGTCCCGCCTCATCCTCCTCACCCCTGCCGGCTTCCAGCAGAACTACCCCAAGGCAAGGCATTCTGTCAGTACAGAACAAGAGCAGTTGTGTTTTGCTGCTTGCTGTTATTGGACTTTGACATGGGCTGCAGTACATGGACCTATAGTCACTGTTGGGTCCTATCAAAAGTTGCCTGATGGGTGTCGCCTCACATGCCTCATGAGACACAGTCAACAAGGCAAGCTTTTGCTAAGTGCATGCTGGTGCCTGGTACAGGCTGCTGCCCCTTTCCTATGGGTGTTGCCCCCCCTGGTATGGGCTCTGCACTGGATCAGACCCGGGGTGGGGGCCGCCTGCTACATCCCCTCCTCCCTGCTGCGCTATGTCACCTTCAAACTGACGGTGGACATGCAGCAGATTCCTGCCTTGAATGAGCTGGTGAGGGCTGGCATCAGGGTGCTGCTGAATGGAGACAGCAGCCAATGGGACCGAGCCATGCAGATGCCGCACTACAACACACGCTCCATGCCCTCCATCTCTTTCCACACTGGCATGCACCTCATCCAGGTAATGCCTCTGCTGTCCCTTGCAACTTCAATGCTGCTGTCTTGCTGTGGTCTTGCGCTGGCTTGCATACCTTTCTAGGGGCTTCATAAGTGATGTAGGTATGCTAAAAACATGAGCAAGGAAGCCATCTGCCAGCTTGCTCTTGCCTACACAGTGTCTCCAAGCTTTGCAGTGTATGCAGTCTTGCCTTGTTGGCATCAAATTTAGGGCCACACATAACTTTGTGCCTTGGTTTCTCACAGTGTTTGTTCCAGGCCGTCTGCCTGTTCTGACCAAAAGCTGGCTGTGTGCATCACGTATCGGTTTCCAGCTTTTGCCATGCTGCAGTGCAGAATCAGATGTTTGATGTTTGAACTAGCATGCATATCAAGTCTGCGCTTCATACAGATATGCTCCCAGTTTTGCATTCACCAATTATCAGAATTATTGTGCTCTGCAGTGGATCCGCACTGGACGCTTCCAGATGTTCAAGTACAGAAACAATAAGTCCAATCAGGCAGTATATGGCAGTGATGAACCCACAGACATTGCTGCGAACTACAGTTTCCTCAGGATGCCAGTAGACATCATGGCAGGCCGATCTGATGGTGTGATTGCTAAGGAAAATGTCCTTATGCATTATCAGAAGCTACAAGAGGCCAACTGCTCAGTCACATATAAGGAATTTGATTTTGGTCACCTGGATTTTACATTTGCTGTTAAGGATGACCTACGGCACTATGTGTTGTCAAGGCTGCTCATGGACTCATGAGCCACTTTTGGACTCGGTATCATGAACTCAGAACTCGTTGATGCCATGCATCAAATTTTGAACTATAGCTTATTTCTGTGTCTAGTGTAGCTGTAGTCGTTTGCTTTGCTTACTTGGAAGCTTCATTCCCTCTTACCGCACATCAGGCCATCTGATGACAACAAAGCATGATTTGCATTCGCCAAATTGCAGGTGGACGCTGCAAATGGCATATGCAAAGCTTGACTCACTGCCACTGCAACAGAAGAGCAGGTACATGATCTACAGCATTGTTGGCTTCACTACAGCATGGTCTCGATAGCCTGTTGACCAAGGTACCCAGTGGGCCTCAAGCCCGGCATTTGATGTTTGTGAAAATTGGATGTAGATGCCTGCTTTGCACCATGCACCAGCTTATCCACCTTCCTCTGGAAAGAACTGATATATTTTCTGAGCCTCCTCGTTTGTTGCTGGAAGGACCCTCTTGACTGTGCGAGGGGATGCTGCTGAACTGCCCTTGCGTGAATCAGCATCAGCTACATGATCCTGGCTGACCTCAAAGACAAATGTCAACATGTTGGACATGTTGCTAGCGACCTGCTCAGGCTGAGCTACACTAGCCACTACCTCTGCATAGATGGTTGCCTATGCATGACACACAATCAACATGATATATAGGCCAGGTATAGCCATTGCGCACAGCACGGGCTACAGACTAGTGCCCACGTCTGCATGAGCCATTTGGCAACGGTTTGCTGCAATTTCCCTTGGCCATGCAACAGCAAGCTTTGACTGCATACAACCAGAAATGATTATGAGTGTAAGTGCATGCAAGATGATGCTACATGCTATCTGTGTGGATACAAGTTTGAAGGCAATAGGAAAATATGGATGTGACGCTGTCTGCAAAAGATGCTACCTGTGCAGGCCAAAGAACTGTCTGAGATGTCAGTATGGGCGTCTCAGATATGAGCATGTTGTTGTACCTCATTGGGGCGGGAGGCTGATGCTGCAGTGTGTATAATGCAGCTTCTGAATTTGAGCAAATCGCCAACATCAACTGGGCGCATGAACGTAACTTCATCCACCTCTTTGAATGTTGGTCGCTGTCCAGCAAACATGTAGGCTGTGGCAAAGGCTAACTCATACGCTCGTCTGCATCATACCACAGGCGAGCTTATGAGCTTATGATTGAACAAATCACATGTAGGAGGGGATGCCTGCACTTTTCAAGCTTAAACATTGTGCAGTCATCATTTGCATCTGGTTGCTTTACTGGTGTTGAGCCACATGGACCTGGAGTGACCACAGCAGTCTCTGTATTGTCTGTATGCACCCTGTGAAACATGTTACTGGTCAACTATGTCACATTACGGTCTCCCCCAGGCCGTGATGCCATGCGCTGCAAACATGTGAGTAAGAGTGTGATGCGCTGCATCAAACACACAAGCAATTCCTAGCTATGAGCAGCTCACCTCATGATGAAGCCGCCAAAGACTCGGCCATGTATATTGCGCTGCTGTGGCTGGCAGACAAAGGTGTTCTGCATGGCTGTGTCACGCATGAGCATGGCATTGCCAGATGTGAGGGAGGGCATATCAATCATGGCCCTTGCCTCACCCAGCAGCTGCTCTGCCCACTTCTGCTTTGCATTGGTGCCTGAACTACACTGCTTTGGATCAGCCACGCATACTACTTGAAACAAAACTTGATGGCTTGTGCTCATATCCCATGGTCAACATGTCTGTTGCAGCCTATTCATTTGGCGTGGGCAATTCTGGGATCATGTTGGGGTGCCAAAAAGAACCTGTACTCTGGACTTGGACAGCAAGCATGGACTGGTCCCTTTGAGAAAAGTGCTCACCATTTGGCTGAGCAGATGCAGACACATTGCGGGCTGCCTTGCGAGCATCAGCAACCGCCTGGCGCTCTTCAAACTGCTGCTTCTCCTCAGCAGTCTGAGTTTTGAGGGCATTGAGCTGGGTGGACTTCTTTGTCAAGGGATGTCGTGCCACAAAGGTGAACAGAGCCACCAAACTTGGCTCTCCTTTAAAATGCTCCTGTGTCAAAAGCAAGGGCTGCAGACCCGCCTGAGTCATGTGCCGTGCACTCGTGGAGTGAATCAGGACGTGCTCAGGTGAGGAGCAACAACTGGCCTCACAGCATAGGTTGAGCAGTAGGTTCATGAGTGCACCTGGTTCAACTGCATGCGGATGTCCATTGCGGACTTTCCTGTCCACACAACTTGGCCAGACACCTGGACATCCTGGTGTAGATCAAGACGGCGTCGTAAATGGATGGCATCAACAGACGCAGTCACCAACAGAGGGAGCTGTGTGTCTGTGCGTTCGTCATCACTGCGTCAGGAGCCCAGTCTGTAGATTGTGCTTGCCCTTGTCAAGAATGACAGCCTTTCCTGACTCAGAGCTCCAAACTTGCTCACCAGTGTTGAAAGGCTATGTTACCAGCCAGAGAGTCGAGATCCTCAAGCAGCTTTCCAACACGCACTTGATTCCAAGGATTTCGATACTGCAGAATGGGGTCTTTTTGGGTCTTCAGCTGGCAGGGCTTACACTGTCTTGATACATGTGAGCCCTTACCTGTTCCTGAAGAAATCTATCGCTTGAAAACGGGTATGTCACCGTGATTGGTTGCGGTGGCTTTGCATTCAAGGCTGGAAGCGGCAAATGCTTGAGGCGGTCTTTGTTTTTAGTCAATCGCTCTTGCCAAAGCTTTTTGGTGACAGACGTGCCAATCATGCCCATTACAGTTTCGTCCCCGCCCAACGCTGATGGAGTTATGTTGCTGGAGAACAGAAGGGACCCTTGCAGGCTGCCAACAATTGGTGCGTTGGCCAGAACGCCAGCATCACGCTGTATTCGGGTCAGCGACCTTAGCATGGCTGCGGCTGGGTTCAGGCAGATGTACACACAGACGGCCGAGAATGCCTTTCGTAGAAACCAGGCATCATTGGCACAACATATGAGAGAATGGTGGTCGCGCTGCCAAATGCACAAAAGCAGAGTGGTTTCGGAGCTGTCATGCAGTTGCCGCTGCTGCTGCTAGGGCCAAATTT
>JAABUW010009037.1_pt1 | contig 11470 bp, 2 predicted proteins | sample 5560081 | NCBI WGS metagenome assembly JAABUW01 (sample SAMN10711882, study PRJNA513363) | rock metagenome | isolation source: Antarctica rocks | place: Antarctica: Victoria Land, Knobhead sud | reverse complement strand
CTCGTTCTTTTATCTATTATTGAACGTTATTAATGCGTAGATTGAATGTGAATTACGTAATCACATCGCACAAATCTAAGTACTTGTGTATTTTAGCCAACTTCTAGATTGTGTTGCTTCAATCAAGACATTTCTAGAACAATATTATAAATAATTATTTCCACTATATTAAAAATTAGTTTCTCGTAATATTGCTAAATAGCTATCGATAATAATTTTGTCTCTTTATTTACTTTTTTATTCTTGTCGAATAATGAGTTTTCATTTACAATTATTAAGTTGTATGCGTTAAGCTTCTTTTAAGTAAAGTATTCTTTTCTCTTAACAAAAGCTTTAATCATAAAATTACTTATTGCACTAGAATCGATCATTGCAATGAGTTAATAATCATTAATTTTAATTGATGTAATAAAACATTGTACGTATGCTATTAAGTTTAGTTGCTATTATTGAGCTAACATATTGCATTTCTTTAGTATGCTCTTTATTAAAAAATTTGAACTTTTTTCTACTCTAATGCTAAGACTTCTACTTCGAACGTCTATTTACGTTAAGTTTTCTTTTTATGCTAGATTAATAACTTTAATTTTCTAAAAAACTAGTTGACTTCTTCTTTGTCTTCTTGATAAGTTTAGCATAAGTCATTATAGCATTTTGTTCAATTAAGTGTCGCATATTTCTTTGTTTTCTTTGTTTTCTTTTAGAATAAATTAACATTGCTTAATTGTTGTTCGATTTCTTCGAGAATATCTCTTTTTATAGTGGCGTCGCTTTCTAGCGCTTTCTCGCATTTATTTACAATTTAATTTATTTCTCTCTTCTTTAATAAACTAATTAAAGCGTTAAGATAATTCGTAATGTTATCTAGACATTTATGAAAGTTCTTTTAATTATATTCGTCGTCTAAGTTTGTTACTAAATAAAAATATAACGTTTTTGATCATTATGCTCCCATAGCTTCATTAAGTATTTAATTGACTTTCTACGTAAATGCGAATGTCTTATCTAATAATGTTTTATCTAGAACTTTCTATAATTAATTTGGATTTTTTATCAAATAGTAATTGTCGTTTAATCTAGTTTTGGGAGTGTTCGCCTCTATGTCAATTTGCTTCTTAATATCGTTTTAGCTATTAAATATCTCTCTTAACATAGCATTGATCTACTAGCGATTTATTACATTTCGCGATTAATAATTTCTTGCGAAGTGATTTAATTTGTCACATAAATAGTACGTTTTCTAGAATTTGTTATCTTGCTTTTCTTTAAAATTCTTTTTTTTACGTTGTTAAGTAAAATCTAGTTTCATAGATGCAAATTCACGATAATTAAGATTACTATACTTTTAGCTAAAACGAGATCTTTCTTGCTAATATTTAATCGCTAGTTCAAAGAAGATTTTTGCTCTTTCTCGAAATTAATCGTATCTTTTTTTTATAGTTCTTTTATACAATTTGTCGTTGAAATCGATAGCTACTTTAATGAGATTAAACATGTCGCTAAGAGTTTTTTTATCACACATAATTTCGTTCTTTAAATTGTTCTTAAAATTTCGTCAAAACATTATTATAAGTGCGACATCGTTTCATTCGATTAAATTAACATATTTTTAAAATCTAGCTACGTAGTCTATTGCAAAAATTCGTTAAATTAAGTGTTAAATCATTTTTTTTGCGATTTGTTTCTCGTCAAATGTTTCAAAGATTTTTCGAAGCTCTCTTTTGAAATTATTGAAATTTGTAAACATTGCACGAGAGTTTTCGTCATAATTTTTTAAATATTTTCGTAAATTTAATTTGAGCTAATGTTAGACTCTTTCTCTAAGAAATGTTGATGCAAAAATCGTCTTTTGATTCGCTAAAACAAAATAAAAGATAAAATAGATATTTATTTACATAAGTTAGTTCTCTAGGTTAATACAATCTTTATAATAGATATTAAGCTTGTTAATTTTGATTTTGTCGTTTCTTATAATTAATGATTGACGTAATGCTAATAAACTAATGCTCGAAATAGAAGCGCGTTGATCTAATATAGACATTCTTAGAATGTTCAAAGTGTTACGTTGCTACTTTCTAAGAAATCTTAAAAAATATTAAAGAGAATTGTATTGTTAAAGAAATTTATAAACGTCTTTAAACAATGTAAGCAATTATTTAATAACAAGAGTTACAACTAAATGTAACGATAACAATAAATAAAAACTTATTTTAAGTTAAATACGATTTATAAGAAAGTCGTGTTTAAAAATCTATATATTAAATAAGATTCTTTTTGCTTTTTTTGCTTTTTTGTAGAGCAAAGAAAGCAAGTCTTTATGCTTTTGTTGCTCTCTTAAAAAGCAAAGAGAGCAATGCTTCTAATGTTTTCTCACAAAGCTATAAGAGCATATGTAGCTATTCATTCCTAGTGCTACATATTGTGCGTAGACTATATACTAGCGTAGACTCGTAACAATAATCTATTATTTCTTTATTTTAGCAAATTTACTAATTTTATTCTAGCAAATTTACTAAATTGTAGTTAAAATAATCTATTATCTATTTATTTTAGCAAATTTACTAGAGAATTAACAAAATTAAATATTGTTAAGTTGTATGTTATTTAGAAGATATTTATTATCGCAACTTAATTATATTTTGCAAAATATTTGTTCAAGTAGTTTTGTATCTAAAACTTGTTTCGTAGAACAAAAAAAAGTAGCAAATATAAGTATTTTTAGAATACAATTTGCAAAGTCGTATCTAAAGAGATAATTAATATTATGTTAAAGTTAAAGTTTTAATAGCTAGTATATAGTTGATTGACAAAAATACTAGCTATGCAAAACTAATTATATATAGAAAATAGATATAAGTACTATAAATGTTAAGACGCTAGCTATTATTTATAGTATATCCAAGACTAGAGAGCGAAGATCTAAAGAATAATTGAAGAGCAAAGGCTATCTAGTCTAAAACTATAATAGAGAAACTCTCTTACAATATATTTACAAATAAAATAACTACAAATACTAAGATAACAAAGAATAAAATTGTAGAAATTGTTTAAAGCGCTATAATATAGCAATTACGTTAATATAATATTTGCTTAACGTACAAAAGAGAAAATTGTTTAAAAGGTTTTTTCTTCTTATTGTTGTTTAAGATTAAAAAGTTTTAAAACAAGAATTTAACAACTTTTAAAATTAGAGAACAATTAACTTCGAACGCTATACATAAAATTTGCGCTAAACAAAGATAGTTTTTTTATAAAGAAGTTTTTTTCTTCTTTTACGCTATTTTTGTTTTGAATAAAATATTTTTTAAAGTCGAACTACTTAGATTATATTATAATAATTCTTTAACAAAGTATTTCGAAATTAAAAAAACAAAAACTTTAATAAGTAGAAAATTCTATTAATCTAGAATAACGTTATATATTAATATATATATTAATAAATGCAATATTTGTTAATATAACAAAATACTATATTATTGTTTATATAATAAGTTAATAGCGCTATTAATTCTTATCTTAATCTTAAGCAAAAATATTTATAAACTTTATAATCGAGTTGTTTGTTAATTGTTGCAATAGCAATATTTATAATACAATCTTAATAGTTGTTAATTACTATTCAAAAATATTATTATATATACTTGCAAAATCGATATAAATTGCAAAAGATCTAGCGACTATATTGTTTAAAAAGATACTACTTGTATATTTCGAAATTTAAGAAATTATTTTTAACTAAGAATTGCTCTTTAATAGTAACTATTAATTTGCAATATATTACTATATCTGTATTAAATAAAAGTTGAGTATAGACTAATTGTTTTTGGAACCAAAACCCAAATTCTTGACGTCAAGAGTCGGGTCGATTCCAAAAGTTGAAACCGAAAACCGAAAAACGATTAGTCTAGTTGAGTACAATATTCTATTCTTAAATTAATAGTTAAATCGAACAACAACATTAAATATTAGAATACTATCTACAATACTATTGCAATTACAAACAAGATAATTAGAATTTGCTTCTAGCTCTAGCTCAATATATATACAATAGCGCTCTATATATATTTATTAATTTGTTGTTCTTTAAAGTAATATTTGAAGTTGTCGCTAATTTTAGATTCAACTAAGATAATAAGAACTGCTTAAACATTGGCAATTCCGGAACCCTTGTTAATAGTACTGTTAGTGGCTAATAGTCAAATTAGCTAATATGTCGATGTGCTCGCTTTACATAATCAAGCGCAGGGTTGGGTTGCGATTAGCAGGATGCGCTTTGCCAAAATCTAATTTTGCACGTCGTCAAGTTCCACGAACGCGATCCACGGGCGCTATCCACGAGCGCAATCCACGGGCGCAATCCACGGACGCAATCCACAACTATCATGCGCACAACGAGAGACGTTCTCGTCCACGCATAGCTCGCACGTAGAAATCTTACGAATCGTTCGATTCTGCTATACAAATTACTATAGTGTGGACAAGTAACAAATGGAGACGTAAGCGAAGCATTGCGGGAGTTCGTGCGCATCTCGAACATCAAAATTGGATTTCTGCCAAGCAAGCGCCAAGACTTTTGCTGCTAAACGGACCCTGAGCCAGCTAATAGCCAAATTAGCAGAATTCGCAACAGGCACTTTCTGAGCAGGGGTCCCGGAATTGCCGATAAATGTATCTATTGTTCAAGAACAAATTTAATTGCTTTAAGATAAATAAAATTAACTTGTAAGTTGTTTTTACTTTGTACAACAAATATAAGTTTGCAATTATAATAATAGACTAATTATTAAATTGAATTTCGATTCCAACTATTAGAATTGATCTAATTCGACAATTTTAACTCTAGAAATCGATCTAAAATTTAATTCGATTTGCGTTAATTTAAAATCGATTCGATTTAATTCGAGTCAATATTCGATTCCAATATTAGAAATCGAATAGAATTGTTAAGAAATCGAAAATAACATTATTATATTAAGATATACTAACAATAGTATAAATAAGTTTAAATTTAGATTTTTCAATTAAATTCTATAAATATTGTTTAATTATTAATTTATTATAGAAAATAATAATACATTACTATAACATATTATCTATATCTATAAGTATACTAGATGCTATTAAAAATATTAGATAATTAATATTAAGATATAATTTGCATCTATAAGTATACTAGATACTATTAATTAATTAATTATCTATTTAATTAAAAGTCTTAACAATTCGGATCGATTTTTCGAGTCGAATTTCGATCTTAATTATTGAAATCGACTCGAATTAATTCGATATTCGATTCTAACTTTAGGAATCGAATTGTCAAGACTTTCGAGTCGAATTAACTTAAATTGCTAAGATTTGAATCGATTAATTAATTCGACGCGATTAGTCTATATAATAAAACAATTACTTTAAAGAAGTATCGAATAGATAATAAGATTATACTCTTGACAAAAAATCTCTTAAATATTTGTTTTAAAAAGAAACTCTTTTATAAGTTTACGAAACTATTTGAAATTAAAAATGTTATTAAAGAGCAAATATATTGTTTGCGTCTTTTCGAAAAGTAACAAATTTATTCTATCTTTTACATTTTATTATTGAAATTGTATTATCGAAATACAAATATAATTGTCTCGAAAGACATAATACTTGTTAACAAAGACTAGAAATAAAAGATCGAAGATATTCTCGATAATAAACAAAGATATTATAAATTGTAATATTTTGTTCGATAAAAATAATTTCTATTGTATAAAAATAATTGGATTTCAAAAAGCTACTTAACGTATATATAACAAAAGCTTATAGAATACTATGCAAAAGAATCTTTTAACAAACAAATATTAAAGATAAGAAAGCTAAAGCTTTGTATTTGCAAGAGAAATTTCGACAAAGATAAGTAATATTAATAAACGTTTTTGAGTTATATAGTTAAAGCGAAAAGATAGTACAAGTAATGCGTATAAGTTAGATTAATACTTTCTTAATAAATTTATCGAAGCATCAAAAAGCTATAAAAAAGTTGTATAAAATACACTTAGATTTAATTGTTTCTCTTACTCTTGTTTAATTGCTTTTCTTACTTTATTTTTATTAGTAAGAATCTTTGTATATATATTATTTAATACAAATAAGTTGTATTAGTTGATTATTTTATTTCTTGTTAATAATTTATTACTTTTAATTTTGTATTTTCTTTGTTATTGTTTGTAAAATCTACAACAATACAATATCGATAAAGTATATAATTAAATTGTTGCTTATTGTCTAAAGAATTTGTTAAACAATTTAATAGCTTGGAAAAGTTATATATTTTGCAGCTTGTAATATAGTTATACAATTTAATAAATTGTTAAGCGTTAACAATACAACAATAGCTTAATAGAATAAGAGCAATAATATAATAAACTTGTTAAACTTTCTACGAATTAGCAATTAAATTTCTTATCTCAAAAGTAATTTATCTTAATTGTTAATTCTATTAACATACAATTTGTATAATATAAAAGTTTAAGTTGTATAAATTATAGAATTAGCTTATAGTATACAAGAAGAGTCTTGTCTAAACATTTACGTCGCTCTTCTCTAAAAACGTTCGATCGAAGAGTTAAAAACAAAATAGATAGTATTGTTCTTAGTAAGTTTTAGAACTACGCAGAATTTACAATATCTTCTTAATAGAAGTAATATTGCTTTTTGCAACAATCGAATCAAATTTAAACTCTTTGTTCTTATTTAACTTTTTTAAAAAAAAGAGTATTAAAATTAATATAATAATATATTATATTTAGTATTTCTTGTTAGACTTTGCAAAGATATTGTAGATTTGTATTAATATAAGTTAACAAATTCTTTTAATTTAAACGCAAAGTTAAGTTGTTTTGTCTAATTTATATATATATAAATTATAGACAACGTTAGACTTGTAAAACAAATTTAAATTATTTAATTTTAATATCTTTGTTATTAAGAATATACGCGCAAAAGGTTAGTAGAGTATTAATTTGCTTAATAAATTGTTAAGAAATTGCAATACACTAAATCGTAAATCGAATATATAAATAAGAGATATAATTTATAGTTTTGCACTTTTTAGCGCAATAATTGCAACAGCAATTCTTTGTCTTGCAATACTACAAACGTAAGCAATTATAAAAACTTAAGAACAAAAACTTACAATATAATTAAGTTTCTTTTCGAGATAAGAGAGACAACAAAGATAAAGAAAACAAGAGATTTTACAAGAAATAGCAAAGACGCAAATAAAAAGACTAGACAAAAATATATTTGTAATAAAATACTATATTGTTAATTTTATACGCAATTAAGTTAAAGTATTAATATATTATAATACTTATATTAATTAACTTCCGATCTAGAAAATATTAAATGTAGTAATATTATTTTAAAGTTATTAACAAAGACAAAGAAAAGTTTAGAGATATTTACTTGTATTTGTTTTATTGCGCGTATTATTGTTATTAATAGTAAAAATAATAGAAGAGATATTTGTAGTTATCTATTGCTTTGCTATAGAAATTAGTATACGAAAAAAAGAAAGAGTTAAAAATTGTAGATAAATATTATTAGTGTATTAACAACACTAATTAGATTAAATAAAACAAAGAAATTTTAATCGATTTATTAAAATAGTAAACAATATTAAAAAAGAGTAATTACTACAGAAATACTACTCTATATTGCTGACATATTATCTCTTATACTGCTAGTATATTACTTTTTCGCTAAGTCTAATCGAGTAATTTTTTGATTCTATAAACAAACAATATTAACAAGATTATAGAAAAGCAATAAAAAAATATAGTTTTGTATCTATTTATTATTAAATTCGATATAGTTTCTTAAGAATTTCTTAATACAAGTTTAAATTTAAAATATATCTTTTTGTATATTTAGAATCGATCTCTATTTGTATCTTTTATTATATTTGAAAATTGTCTATATAGATAATTAAAATATTTAAAATTTAATTTTTTGTTGCTATCTTTCTTGTATTTTCTTGTCTATTTTGTTAACAATCTTCTTATCTATCTTGCTAACTTTATATAGACAATTAACTATTAGATATTTAACTTAAAACTTAGATTTAAAATTAACTTAAAATCGAAGAATTTGTATTAAATAGAGATTTTAAATCTTTGTTAATATTATTGCTATAAAGTTGTCGATTGCAACAATATTGCTTTTACTTATAAACAATTTTGTATTTCTTGCAAACAATTTTTAGTCTTAACAATAACAAACTCTTAAATCTGTAGAATCTATTGCAATAGAGAAAATATATCTAACAATAGCAACAAAATATTTTGTATCTTAATATTTTTATTGTTTTAATAATTGTTTATTGTATAATTCTTTTGCTTTTTTGCTTGCACTTTAATTAATTAAGACAACTTTGTATAAAGTTAATAACAATATATATTTTTTACTTTTAATACTTTATTGTTAACTCTATTGTAAAGTTGTTTCTATATCTTATATATATACAATAGATTTATAGTTTTTGTAAAAATATTTTTGCAAAACTCGATAGCAATAGATTGTTTGCAAATATATTTATAGTAATTGCAAATCTTTCGAAAAACAAAAAAAGTAACAAAGTTATATAAATTACAAAAGATAAATATATAACAAAGATCTTAAAATATATAAGTTTTACTTTTCTTAAAATTGTTATTGTAGTTAATATATTAATTGTGCAAAAAAAACTATAGCTTGTTTTTTATTCTTAATAGATTATTTGTTAAGATTAGCTAATAAATTGTAGAACAAGTAAAGTACTTATTAATAAAAATATAAAGTTTTTGCTTAATTTAATAGTAAATACTTTTCAATTGCAAGATAAAAATATTATTAAAATACAAAAAATAATTAGTATAGTATTTTGCTTACTTAATATACAAGAACTAGATATACTCTTCGATATATATACAAATGCATACATCGATATTAAGATAAATATAATAAAATATATTGTAGTTTTTCTTTAATAAAACAAGAGTTTTTGTTAGACAAAGAGTCTTCTATTGTTTTATAAACTTATTATAGAATTTGTTTATAGAAAATAGCTTCTTGCAATTAATAATAATATTGTTATTTATATATTATACGTATAGAGTATAATTGATACAATATCTAGAATTAGAAAAGATATAACAAAAAGTAAATATTAATATTTTGTTATTATTAAATAATACAATCTTAAGATACAACAAATCGAGATAATTGTAAAATTGTTTTAAAATTTATATTATTTAGATATAATTATTGTAATTCTTGTCTTTTATAAAGTAAAAAACAATATAGAATATAATATTTAAAACAATAACTTCGATAATAATTAACAATAGTATCTTGTATCTATTAGTTTTATAAATATAATTTATTAGAATAATTTTATAGTAATTTGCAAATATCTTCTACAAAATTTCTAATATAAAAAACAAATATTCTAATTAATTGTTGCTTTCTTGTATCTTATAGTTAATATATTAAATTTTCTAATTTGTTAGATTTTGTATTAAAGATTGAATAGATATTAAAATATCTAGTATTTTTGTTCTAAGTCTTGCAAATTTGTTCTAGATATTGCAAAACTTAAATATAGAGTTTTTGTTATTTTTATTTATGTGCAATCTTTTTAATACTAAGCTAGTCTTGCTGTTTTTTTAAAACTCTTTCTAAATTTCGCACTATATTGTAGAATCTTTTATAACAATATTTTGTTGTTAGATTGATTGTTCGGTTCTAATAGTTGGAACCGAATTGCATAAATTATGAAAATACTAACTATATTAGGTTAAAACTTGGTCTAATTAGATATAACTTTCGGGTCGGATTATAGATTTCGGGGAAAAACCGACTCGAACGGTCAGTCTATTTGTTGTACAATTAAGATAAACAATTTTGTAAATAGATAATTATAATTATTGTTCTTAATTGTTAAAATCTAGTTATTAAAATTGTTCTTGTCTTAGATATTAAACTATAGCTTTGCAATATATTCAAAAAAGTAGTTAATACGTTTGCTAGAGCTATTTCGATATCTATTGTTTTTTAAATCTTTCTTATTGTTGCAATTGTATTGTATTTAAATTTTTATAAAAATATCTTTCTTTAATTGCTTGCTTTGTTTGCGCGTTATTAAATAGTCTTGTTTCTTTGTATACTTATTAATCTTCTTAATTAAATATTTAATATAAATATAATTGTATAGATTTGCTCTAAAAGACAATATAGATATAATAAGATAAATACAAATATAGATAATAAATAAAGTAAAGAATTAGAACAACAATCATATAAACAAACTACGCGTTAAACTCTAAAAATTACTCGATTAGACTTAGCGAAAAGAGTAGTATGCTAGCAATATAAGAGATAATGTGCCAGCAATATAGGATAGTATTTCTGTAGTAGTTATCTAAAAAAGAGATTTTAAAACTAATAGCGTTAAGTAAAGTTGCGTTGTTCTAATATTAAAGTAGCAATATTGTAACAATAATAAGATTAGATACTTCTTCTAACAACTTAGATATCTCTTTGTTTGTTAATATATAGTTAACTTACAATAAAACTCTATTAAAGAGAACAAGATGCTCTACAATAGTATACAGAAGAAGTTAAGATTGTTGTTTGATCTCTCTTACATACAATATTAATTAAAGATTAAAAAAAAATGCAAGAAGTCTTTTTATAAATATAACTAAGCGATCTAGTAAATACGCAACTTCGACGCGACAAGCAACGTTTATTAAGAGAGTGGAAAAACTCTATAAAAAGGGTTTTTTAATAATTTAAACTCTCTGCTTCTTTTATATAATAATAAATCGAAAAGAATTATTGTTGTATACTTCGCGAAAGTATACGTCTACAAGAAATAGAAAAGCAAAGTATCTTTATTGTAATGTTTGAAGAGCTATTAATATTGTAGTTAAAGCGAAGACGCAACGCGATCGCGACGCCAATTATTTATTTTGGAGATTAAAATTCTAAAGAGAAGGACAATTGTAATACTAGCTCTCAATAATCTAATAGACACGTCAATGCTAAGTTCTTGTAGTAGCGATTTGGCGCTATGCAGGATTTTCTTCTTGAGAATGCTCTTCTAAAATCTTTACGAATTAATGTCTCTCTAAACTATAGTTCTACATATTATGTAGCCCCGCCTTGTGCGCGCCGGTGTAGCGACGTCTTGTTACACGTTCGTACACAGCCTCATAGTCGCCCCCAACCTCGCAAACTGTATCGTATCTCAGCTATGGCCCACGGCTAGATTCATGTTCAATCATATATCAGGAAAGACACTCCCTGCTTTGATAGTAGCAAAAAAACTCTACCACAAAGTGTATCCAGTCTCAATACGACCACTCAATATATCGGCCCCAGATACAGCCCTAATATCAACGCAGTTATTGCTAATTTTAGCCCAGCTGTGCGAGATTGGAGC
>JAABUW010009034.1_pt1 | contig 11471 bp, 12 predicted proteins | sample 5560081 | NCBI WGS metagenome assembly JAABUW01 (sample SAMN10711882, study PRJNA513363) | rock metagenome | isolation source: Antarctica rocks | place: Antarctica: Victoria Land, Knobhead sud | reverse complement strand
GATCGGGTAGGCCTTCTACGATGATACGGAGCGGCTCACCGCCAGTGTGTGTATCAATAGTCGTTATTTTTTGCCAATGAGGTGGTGGCAGCCATGACCAAGGCGACAGGAATTTTGCGCCAAAGCTCTGCCCTTCCATGAGTTTAGTCGGTGACGAGGGATCGTAGGATGCGCCAGGTGGATCGGAACCGTTGCCAGCTTTCTGCGCTCGTGCTGCCATTACTACCTGCTCCAAATTTCAAGGGTTCAAATTCGAAAGCCACTACATGTGTGCCGAATGAAGAACATAGAATGGGACAGGCGTCCACCGAGGTATATGTTTGAGCCAACTTGAGGTGGACCCACTGCTTGTCTCCGAAAGGGCGTGACGTTGTAGAACAACCCCGAGAAAGCCCGAGCATATGGTAGTGATCCCTAGACTAGTACTAATGTATCTAGTGTCACTGTTCTTGTTGGTACGGATCTTAGTGGTATGAGGGTTTCTCCTCTCTGCTGAGCTCTGCAAATAACGGAACATACGGTCGAGATTTTTTTGGTGATGCTCGCACCGACCTCGGTTTCAAGAAGCGGCTCAGAGCCGTTGTCCAAGACCTTTTACTGAAACTCGCACAAAGCATGCAGACAGATGGCCATCTTCAACAGATACTTGACGATGATGAAGGGAGCAGTGGTAGCGATCTGAACATCGCAGCATCAACTTTCCAACGAAGAATCTTACGCTCAGCGTACATGGAAGGGGTCAGCGAACTGATGAGAAGGACCAGAGGACTGAGCTGCCTGGTACATTCAACCCGATGATCGTCGGCGACCTTTTTTTCAATCAGTCCCAGCCATGGGGTGACCTTGTGCAGGAATACGTGGACCACATCGTTGCTGCAGCACGAACAACAGTAGAACTCATCCTCGCTCATTCGGCTGACGCTTCGACAGCCGAGAGTCTGCTCCGCGAAATCATCAATCCTGCTTTCGAAGGCTGCGTGAAAAAAGGTACGTCGGAAGGTTCAGGAAGTTCTGCAGCCACATCAATGTGGGCACCCGATCACATATAATCATTATTTCACGGGTACGACACAGAAAGCCAGGAGAGAACACGCCAAAAAGCAACAGTCGAAAATACTCCGTTCTTTCTTCGGGAGCAAATCTCGACCTGCACAATACGGAGCTTTGCCTCAGGATATCGACATGGAGAAGCTTCTCGAGGCTTTGAACCCAACGTCAGAAGGCAGCATGGATAAATTCGCTTGTTCTGAAGCTACATACTGCATGGAAGCCTATTACAAGGTAAAGAGCCTTGCTAACTTCACGCAACATCACATTCATTGTAGGAATGTCTGACACTTGATTGAACAGGTGGCTATGAAAATGCTAGTCGATAACATCGCTGTGCTTGGCATCGAGTCTTGCTTGTTGGAGGGCCTGAAGGACGCATTCACAGCCCAGACAGTAATGCGTTTGGAGGACGACTTGGTCCAAAAGATCGCAGCTGAAAATCAGGATTCGGTGACAGAGCGTACACGTACACAAGAGAAGCTGCGAATCCTAGAAGATGGGCTCCATACTCTGAACCGATACAGGCGGTCTAAGCATCAAGGTATAGAATGGCCTTCTGGGCCAAGTGAAACTGGAACAACAAGACAGCTAACAAACACCACAGACTCCGATATGAATGAGCGTGACAATTTAGATGGTTGCGAGAGACACGACACGAACGATCTTGGCTCGCCCACGTTAGTCAGTGAAGACGTGAATAATGCGATTCACGATGCTCTTCAGGAGGTTGAGCCTTTTGTGAGGACAGCAGGAACCCAAGAAAGGACTCTCGACGGTCCGAACGGCTGGAGCGGATTTCAGTCCAGTCACAATATCCCTACTAAGCCTAAGAAGAAGAGTGTCATTGCTGCGATGTTTGACAACAATGCAGTTGGAGAACAGGAGTAGAAGTTCATTCCAACTTCACTTATTAACGGGCGGCACAATTCAGCTGCACACATCATGCAGCCGATAGGGTCTGATTCGGGCATGCGTTCGCCATTTGAGGGCAGCCGTAGGCACACATTGAGAAACGCCGCAATTCCTCTGTTATTGCGATGACGCGCTATTGTACATTATAGTACTCCTTCCCGAGGCGAATTTGTTGCTAATCAAAAAAGGTAGTGGGCGTGTCCGGCTCAACTGCAAGGACGATAGCTGAACTGTGTAACGGAAGCGAGCCGAGCTGCCTTCTGGGTATTAAACATGGCACAGCAAACGCGACCATATCCACCGCCAGCGGCAATGCCGCCTCCTTTGACTTCTTCATAAGCCGCTTCGTCATCACCTTCGTCATTGTAGTCCAGCGGGCAGAAGCGCAAGCAAGAGCATAGTAGCCGGCCCTCATGGAAGAGCAGCCGCCGCTCGTCGCGCACAATTTTGCGAGAGGAGGACTCCGATATTATTGAACGCGGCAGTGATATATTCAGTGACACGACCAAACGAAATGTCGAGAGGGAGTCTGGCGGTCAGTGTTTTCACTGCGGCGCAGTGCCAGTGGAGATCTGCCATGTCGTTCCTCGTCGAGATATTGCATACAATGAGCTTCACCAACAAGACTTTATTAGGTTTCGCCTTCATAAAAGCTGCAACGCCGTACCTTTGTGCCCGACACGAACAGCCCGGGCTTTGCGTTCTTGCTTTCTCGTTAGCCACATTTCGACCCATAACCCCAATCGCCCGCTGCTTGCTTTTATGTTCTCCTTGTGACCCGAATAAGGTCGCGAGTGAGCGATGCAGTAGAGAAGAAAGAGATGGAAGACAGCTCGGCGCCGACCTAGCCTTATCAATCGCTCTTACCCCGCTGGGTCCAGAGGCCCCGGATGCGTTGCCATATGGGACATTTGTCGCATATGCACGAGCCCAGAGCCGGAGTGGCTGTGTCCAATCACATCATTCGGTCATTACATTCAGCCAATGGCGGCCGAAGTGACACAAACGATCCGAATCGTATCCTTACCTTTGTATAATTAAATCACGGTCTACGAGGCTCGTTGTTCCCAAGCTTGCCGGCAGCGGACCTGGTTATTCCAGCAGCGTCTTAGGGTCAGGGTTTTGCTGGACTGACCGAACTCAAATCGCTGTAGTAATCAGGCTACACCGGCAGGTTGTACGGTGGTCTCCAAAATCTACCTAAATTGAAGGCGTTAGCTTCTTTAATATATTCTATACCACAAATTAGCGGCATGTCCAGATTGACTTGTAGAATCTTTGGGTTATGGTCAGCGGTGGTGTAGCTAGACTTTTTTATGTGGAACGAACTTAGTTACACCACCACGGTGAATGTTAGTCCAAGCACGGAGGTGAATAAAACGTCGTCAAAGATCTCGCTCAGTCCACTATGATTGTTGCCCACCAATTCTTTGTGTTCCCTAGAATGTCTCCCATGTTGCCCTCCGGTATAGCCGTGAAAGCCATGGAGGAGTTGGTCGCATGACTTTTGCGCTACGGCTCTCAGAGACGAGTCTCCTAATGGCTCAACCGATATGTCGCCGCTGATGGCGGCGGTTGTATATGTGGATCGACGTGTTCTGTCTTCGTCGTCGTTGCTGCTGCCGATACGACTGTGCGCACAGTTTTCACCGCTGTTGCTCCCGGCCTTGACGGTGGTAGTTGAAGGTTCGAACCGAGTGAAATGCTTGCTACGTCAAAAAATATTCGCCCAAATTCTAAATGCGAGGTGGTGTCAGGCGACAGACTGAATCGATACAATAAGAAACGGAGTTAAAAGAGAATCACTAGATTACAATTTCAAGCAGCCTTCTGACCCTCGCTTTGTTGTCGATGCTCGAGCATAGTTCTGTAGACTTCACTCAGTCCCTTGTCCCCTTTTGCGATAAGCGGCTAGTTAAAGAAGCATCAGTATGTGAGTAGCACAACTTTGTGGCAAGGTCCATATTGTACCTCAGAGACTGAAACCCTGTGTGCCTCCGAGAAAGTTTGCACTCCTGCAAGATGTAATCGTAACCCTATCAGAACTGATTTCGTATCATCTGCTGAATGATACGCATCTTCCAGGAGGTCGGAGGGTCTTCGTGTATGGCCATTACATCTAGGGACAGATATTGCGAAAGCTTCGAATGCATCCTCGACCTTTTTCATCTCAGTCAACAGTGACCCAACTGAGTGATGGAGGCGAAGGACGCTCCTCAAGACCTCCTGCACAATAGATTTGGCGTCATGTCTGTTCACTAGAGGATGTTGCGGCTGTTCTTCGGCTGAAATGCAACCCTGTTCTCCACCCAGGTACACAGTGCTAGCAGATATCAGCGCTAAAGCGGTTTCACCTCTAAAGTAACTGTCATGAGCCAAGTCTACCCAAGCTCTCTCATCATCCCCAGCCTCGGGAAGTGTTTTATGCAGTAGCTGAGAGATTTTCACGATTTGTGAAAGAACATTCTGGTCTTGTCGGGCAGCTTCGTCGTGCCAATTTGACAAGAAATCGTTTTCCATCGCGGAGTTGAGCGCTGTAATCTCTGTGCCCTTGTTTATCCGTCTGATGCGAGATTGTGGCCGGTGCGATGGAGCGATAGACAATTTCTCTAGATCGTTGGATAGATCTGAATCGACTTCACGAGGCATATTCTGCTTATTGAAAAGGTCCAACATCTTTCCAAACAACACGATTCCAAGATGGTCTTGTAGCCAGAATTTCTGCCACAAAAGACATATCTCCATCACTTGGAAGCAGATATCTGTTTTGCAAACGAGGTCGAGCGTCCAAAGAAGGTCAAAGATTTCATCTTCAGTAACTCTCGTTAAATGAGTGTTTCCAAAGTTGTCTTCTTCCACGACAACAGGGCGATCAGGTAGAGCATGCGAATCGTGAAGTAATCGAAGGAACCGTACTCTGGCAGACGTTTCATTGAAGAAGTTTGGTGATCTCAAACAGTATTAGTATGGTCAGAGCTAGTACAGTAGGTATCACCTTACTGCTGAAACCTCGGTCTGACTGCCTTAGCTATACTCATCAGGGCGTCACGCTCGCTCGCGCTGCGGGCAAACGCAAGACAAAAGGCCAAGATCAAAGCCACCCGGCTTCTAGGCTCATAGGGGACCCTGTTGATGCAATATCCTGGATGAAAGCAGCGGACAGATATTACCGGTTTCTGCTCGATATGTCGTGTGGCCAGAAAGGGCGCGGATTCGATGTCGGAACCTTGAAAGCGGGCAAGCCGGTGCTCCATGAGAATGGTAGTGCAACAAGCAAGCACGACGTCTGGTCTTTTGATACAAAGCAACTTGTGGATTATATCGTGGCATTCGTTCTCGGTTGGTCCGTCTCCTACATTTCGAGGCCTGAATAGAAAAGCATCCAGTACGCACGTGTCGTGTATGGATCGAGATCCGTGCGTGACGAAACTGACGACTTCATTAACGCCGTGAAGCACCGGCGAATCGCGGACGAAACTCTCGAATGGATCTACGTAGTTGTGGTCGCTCGCTGGCCTTTCAAGTAGAATGACCAGATCGTCGAACCCATCTGCCAATCTGCAGGCTTTTTCGATTTCTTCTGCTGACTTCCGATGCTGGTGCCCAAAGTCCTGAATCACTTCTCTGACTATCGGGTTTGCAAAGGCTTCTGATTTCTTTTCGCGATGGGGTAGTAGTGATAGGATAGACTGCAATATAGGGATGCCTAGGCAGACTCCCTTGCTTGACTCCATTGCAAATGGTGCTTAGATTACACAAGAGAGGCGGCATACTAAGCCACAAGATGTAGATATACCGCTAGAATGTATCCCAGAGCTGACAGGCGGGTCCGAGGCTGGCCTAGGTTTGGCTGCGCGATCAAGCACCACCGGTGAGACTTCTGGCAAATCAGAGGCGTCGATGGTTTTTTTTGAAATCATGACTCATGCGGGTCGTGCCGTTTGGTGGGAGGAAGCTTTGGACGTAACGCTTTCCAAAGGAATTCCAAACACTGTCCTGATAACTTACATACATGTCCACGACCACAATCATAATCCTTGCAAAGGGATGCCAGACTTACACCAATAAGTACTCAAACAGAACCCTCTGACTCGCGGCAGTTGTGCACCATCCACGATAACACTGGTTGGCTGATCATATTGTTGCTCCGGTGCCTCTCCAACCACTTCATCGCCACTTCCAGAGCCAAAGCCACGTCTAGAGACCCTTTCACCTACTTCATCGCCGCTTTCACCTTCCAGTCAGCTTTTGCATTCCTTGTCTACAATGGAGCACAAACCCTTGCATCGCCGCCACCGAGCTTTTGTCCCTTCCCTTCTATAACCTCAGTCAACCTCAATCAACCTTAGTCAACCCTCAGTGTGCCTTTGACAATGCGGCTATCGAAGCCATGTAGTGTTAACATCCAATTTTGTATCTCGCCTTCGCACCCTAGCTGTTGATAGATGCGTTCCATCGTATAAGCCTTCGCCGTCGGGAGCCATTACTAAACCGGCGCGCCTACGGCGTAAAGCGAAGCCGTAATCATTTTCGGAGTTAGCCTATCCTACTAATTGCACTCGCCAAGTCATCCGTGTCTACACCATTAAGGTTCGTACAAACTATAAGCCTCGAACACCGTTAACGACGAGCTTCTAACTAAGCTAAGAAGCAACCTCTTCGTAATTCGGGCTTAGAATATCAGTATCTATTATATCTTCTAGTAGATCTATATAGTATCGATCGTCGCTATAGTAGAAGAGTCCTATTACGGTATTGTATATAACCGTTTCGTACTAGTATAGCTAGTTAGATCGCGACTAATATCTATCGTACTTTTACTAGCTATTATAGAACTCCTAAGGGACTCTACACTTAGGACAACCTCCTTAAGCGTTAAAACCTTCGAGATGAATTTACTCCCTAAGTCCGCGTAATCGCTACCTAGCTCTACTACGATAGTAAGCTTTAAGGGTATATTCTATATAGTCGCTAACTAAACCTTTACCTACGTAGAATCTATATTTATTTAACTACTATGTAAGATATGTCTACTAATCGAGGACTTCGTCGGTATTATCCTAGCCGTATATTAGAGAAGGCTAGGTAGATACTAAAGACGCAAAATTATTCTCGATAGGTCCTTATCGCTAGTAGAACTCCTATACCTATAGAAGTATCTCGAATACGAAGAAGATTCTTAGTACCTATCCTTCTCGGTATAAGACTTTTCCGGCAAACTAGTACGCTACTTGATTTTCGGCGGCAAAGTTAACCTAGTCTTGATTCGCGACTTTGACTATAAGCGCCTTACCGAGAACTTGTCCGTCGTAGGTATAGAGTACTATAATTACCTTTCTTAATATAGGCTTATTGTTATAGAGGCCGTTACGGTCGTCCTACGACTATAATAGCTCCGTTAAATGTAATCTCGAGGCTTCTATACTCGCTAACGATACTTAGTACGCCGTCCTAACGGCTTCGTACGGCTCTATAGTATAGAAGTATAAACTATAGCCTCTAAGTCCCTCCGAATTACGAGGAATCGGTAATTCTACTAGCTACTTATAGATATCGCGTATAGTCTGTCCGCCTTCCTATCGCGTATATTCTTCTAGAGCGTAATCGGGCTCGGGTTACCTAGTGCTCGCAAAACATAACTAATAGCCGACGTTTTTCTAACGCGTGAACTACTTCGCTCCGTCTAAGCGATGCTATGAGTCAAAAGGCCGAGTTTGATAGTTACGCTCGCGGGCTTCTACGGCCTTAAGAATAGAACGCCGTTCTTCGACAATAGTAGCTTTTTCAAAGACACACACCCGGCTAAAGAGCGCTAGACAACCTCGCTATAGTAGAGGTACTATTCGCTTAATTACATCACGTTCTTTTTAGGTTACCTATAGCCGGTCCGTTTCTAATACGCTATAACTATCCTGTCCTACTACCGTTCGGTCGTTGTCGGCATGTGAACTTGCCTCGTTTCCGGCGTCGTCTTCCCTACTGAATTCACTAGGCATAGAAGATTGTGGCCGCTTCGGAGCTAGTTCGTCCGCTAAAGCAGATGTTGCCCGTCTTTTCGAGTTCTGTACCCGAGAGCTCGCTTCATTAAGGGATGCGACAAATACATTTACAGCGACGTGAGTCCTCGAGGGCTAGCCGTTCTTACTTGCTACCGAAGTGGCGGCATCGACTACTAGTAACGGATCGTCAAGCCTCAAAAATTGCTGCTACATACGCGATACCTCTCGGTAAACGTTAAGAAGCGAAGGTTGAAGTCGGTCTAGGAAGGCGCCGTCAATTCCATATCGAGCTCCTCTCTCATAGGGTCGATGTCTACTTTGCTACGCAAACCCTACGCCTAGGGAAGCCTCGGGAGACTTGTCGTCATACTAGTCAATAGGTCTGCTGATGGACTTGACGTGCTTCTCGGTGATGGCAATGGTGATCTGCCGGAACAGACGATAGCCGATCGGAAAGCCGAGAGCCTTTTGAGTATACTATTGAAGCACTTTCCTAAGCTCCGCGGTCTTGCATGGCTTAGCTAGATTAACAACGGAAGGGAACAATAGAGGGCTATTAATGTCGGATCTAAGGCATGTACGTTTAAGCATACAGCAAAACGGGCGGATGTAGGTAAGCTCTTAGTACATGATCCGCGTAGTGTACTTGTCGAGGAATCTCACTACATAGAACTCCTTATTAGTGGTACGCCGAGCCTTGTTGACTTGACTGATGACGGCGATCGTATTTGCGTAGACGCACACGCCTCGACGAGCGTCCGGGGTGTTTCGATGCGTAACAGCTAATAGATCAGTTCCGCGCGGTGTTGACCCGCCGTGGAGATAGATGAGAAGCATGTTCAGTCTCTGAAGTTCACGGTAGAGACTGACATACTGCCGAACGGCAACGTAATCCCAGCCGTCGTCGGTCATCAAACCATCGTTAGTCGCTAGGCAAGCAATCCTTGAAAGCTCGAGGTAATCATCGGAAAGACCATTGGCCGGATCGGACACAAACGAATAGCTAGCTTACATGTTAGAGAGAGTATCCTTGACTTTAGACTAGTAACAGGGCGGATCCCAGCCGCACATCAAGCGGTCGCAGCACTATCGCGCGCGCTCCGATACAGAGCGACCTATGCTCCGAAATTCGTTCATTGTCATTGATCGGTCCTCCCATGAAATGACTTGGCCATCTTCGCTCCAGTTCACCCGAAACGATGGTCCCTCGGAGCGTGAGAGAGACCGCCTATATTCGCGCAGACTGAACAATTCGTCCAAGGGAGCCGGCGACCCCAAACACATTTTCTCTATGCGCATCTGCTTGAGTTTGTCGAGTTGACCGCTGCTGGGTCGAGCAGACCACTCGAGGGTAGGATGAGCGAAGCGAGGTAGAACAGATTCCAGTAAGATTAGACGTGCGCAATAAATCAATCCGGAGAGTTGAGAAGTGTAGTTGAGCGGCCGTGCGAACGTTGTGCCATTGGCAGAGATGCCTAGCACGCAACTGAAATATATGAGAAGTTTCGAGCTCGGTCTTCCTTCATCATATTCTTCTGTGGCTAGGAAATGGACGAAGCCAAGGGTCAAATCGGCAAGTGTTTCGTCCAAGCTTTTGGCTACGTCCGTTGTCGTCGTGGCTTTCTGCGGCGGATTGTCCTCCTCGTGAGGTTCACTATCGGGGTCGTTTCCGTTGTCCAGATCAGAACCGCACTCGTCTCGTGAATCGGAGTCATCAGTACTATTCTCGGACCTGTCGCTGTCATCATTGTCACTGAAAGACCTGATTGCGAAGCTCTGCGGCCGCATGCGTTGTGATCGACTTCGTGACGGTGTCTGATGCCGAGCCAATACTTCATCTGCAAGTGAGGTCCCCGACGACTGTTGAAGCTGATGGCCAGATTCGTCACAGGAGTCGTCAGTTCGCCAACCTCTGTGATACCACGCCTGCTCCATTGCTTGACACTGCCGACGCTTGAGCGATCTCCGGACGTAATCTTCTCCAGAGCGCTCTTTCAGCCGCCAGAAGCGCACGCAGAAACAGACACATCTTTTCAGCAGTCCTAGATACTTTCTCTCAGAAGATGGACGGCCAGTCAGCATGAATGGTGCTTTGTAGGGTCGGTCAGGGTAGAAACTACGGAGCCAACACCGAATAAACACAGTTGTATGTTTGGCAGTATCTTTACAGCGCTCGAATGCCGTAGTCATGGCGGACAGCATTTGAGATAGTCGCATTTCATCCGTTGCAGGACTGAAAACCTCTTGTCCGTCACGATGGTCCAAGCACAAGCCTCGAGGGCTGTAGGTGTCGGGAAGCTGCGTTAACGCCACGAGGAGTGCACGATTCTCACCATCAAACAGCTCTTTCCATCCGGTTCGATCCATCCAGTTGCTTATCAAGGTCATGTCCGTGCCGCCTACATCCGTGATCATCTCGCCTCGTCGCGCACGAACGTGAGCTTCCTCTTGACTGTGCATGCGCTCGAGGAGGACGCGTCGTGGCAGTGATGCCTCATTCGCTCTGGAGATGGCACTTGGGAGCTGGACGATCCAAAACCCAGAAGATCCATTCTTTGTCCAGGACAAACACGTGTTCCTGTTGGTCTACAGTGTGCACCCCCGTAATGCCGTGTTTGCCTCTTTTGTGACGTTTGAAAAGTTCACAACTGGTCGTCCGCTCGTCGCAGATCTTACAACGATATCCGGAACGAATGTCTAGATGGGGATGGGGCAAGTAGTGATCGTTTCTTCGTCGGAGAGTGTTCGGATCGGATAAACCAAATTCGCGAATCAAGCGCGAGAGATGGGCTCGCTTCCACCGAGGGATATCGTGCTTTCCCGGATGCTGAGAAACAGATCTTGGGGCGAGAGCATGTTTGCAAAGCCGACATACAATGACGGATTCTGGAGAGTCGAGATAGAGATGAAGCGGTTCGAGTTCTTCATTTGCTCTCGCGACATTAGCTGGGACTTCCATGGACTAAGTCACGACGTAATGAGCTGTGGCAGGAGGATCACGGAGCAGAACGACAGTGACGCGGCGGTCGTAAATCAATGCAGGATTTCGAGGAGCCGCATCGCTGGAACGCGACGTGTTCCGAGCGGAAACAAATTACCGCACGGACGGCACACAGACGACACACAGACAATGCACGGACGGCCTGAGGGTCCTACCGCTGGAACACGTCGTGTTCCAGGCGGCAATAATTGCCGTAGGTACCCTAAGACGGGTTCGCCCGCGCTTTACTCTCTCCTTCCCTTCCTACCCCCATCTACGCACGAGCTCCTCTATCCCGCTACTCCTCCTTCCCTCCCTTACTGTCTCTCGCCAGAACCGTCCTTCTAGCATCTCGAATCCCCCTCTCCCCTCCTTCTCCTCTCGCTCCAATGCCTCGTCCTCTACCACCCACTCTCGTACCGCCTCCGGTCCTACGTATACGAGCGCGATCGCTACCTCTCCTATTAGCTTGCACCAATTACACTCTCCCCGACTTCCCGGACTCCCCCTATCGCACCCGTGCTGCCGGA
>JAABUW010009027.1_pt1 | contig 11478 bp, 9 predicted proteins | sample 5560081 | NCBI WGS metagenome assembly JAABUW01 (sample SAMN10711882, study PRJNA513363) | rock metagenome | isolation source: Antarctica rocks | place: Antarctica: Victoria Land, Knobhead sud | reverse complement strand
CTTCGCCAGTGAAACACCACGTTCGCGTTCAGCCCATGGGCACGAGCAACTCGAGCAACACTTGCGCCGGGTTCCAAGGCCTGCTCAACAATCAGCCGCTTCTCAACAGCAGATCGATGCTTCCGCACCTGCCGGACCAACACTCCAGGATCTTCCATCCCACCATCGTCTACGGCGATAGAAGATAGGGCCAGATGGGAAGATCACACGCTTACGCCAGGATTGCCCATCAGGCACTTACAGAATCCCTTTTACTGTCGATTGCAGGTGCGATCATGGGATGCATCTTGGCGATGGTCTTGCTTCGCCTCTTCCTGGCCATAGCTCCCGCCACCATTCCCTACCTCTCTCAAATTCGCCTCGACTTTCGAATTGTTTGCATCACTATCCTCTTTTCGCTGGTCTGTGGCGCGCTCTTCAGCCTATGGCCTGCGCTGCAGAAGCCGCGCAGCGGAATGCTGAGCGGACGCTCTCGGAATTCTGTCTCTCATGCCACCGTCCGACAGTGGCTGGTCGTGATGCAGATTGCCGTAAGCATGGTCTTGCTGGCTGGTTCGATGCTTTTGTTACGGAGCTTCCACAACCTACAAGATCAGAATCTCGGCATGCGCACCGACAATACCATCACGGTGACTCTCACCCTAGGGGAGCACGCTTACCCTACGCCAGTAAGCCGCTTGAACTTCTTTCACCAACTGATGACACGGCTCCGGTTCGGCCCGGCCATCTCTGTGGTTTCCGTGAGTGACTCTCTTCCCCCTGGTCCTGGCCACTTCGGAAGCCGTCTTGACGAGATCGCCATTGGCGGAAGGTCACGATCCAGCCCGAGTGTCAGCGGGGTTGTAGGTTCACGTTTGGTTTCGAATGATTACTTTCGCGCCTTGGACATCCCCATGCTGCACGGAGCAGGCTTTCGTCAAGAAGACATGACGGCAAGTCAACGCACGGTCGTTCTTAGCCAAGATCTAGCCGACCTATTCTTTCCCAATCAAAATCCGATCGGCCAACAGATTCGGTTTGAAAAGAACGATGCCGCCGAGCCCTGGAGCGTCATCGTTGGAGTTGCAGCAAACGTAAAAAACAGTGGCCTTGCCAAGGATGAGATACCCGAATTCTACCGACTACGCCGGGATCTTACAGGCGACTGGGCCGGGGGCGGAGCCTGGGACAGAACCTCGGTAGTGGTGATACGAAGTTCACTGCCAGTGGAGCAGACATCACGGTGGGTTCGCTCACAGATTGCTGCGCTCGATCCTACCCTACCGATTGACATAGCGACATTGCATGAGAGAGTAAGCAAGCTCGCCGACCAACCGCGTTTCCAAACTCTGCTAGTCGGCTTCTTCGCTGCAACTGGCCTTATCCTGGCCCTTATAGGGCTCTATGGACTGATCGCGTTCTTAGTAACACAGCAGACGCAGGAGATTGGCGTTCGCTTGGCGTTAGGAGCGAGCAAGAGCGATATTCTGCGTCTCGTTATGGGCCAGAGTCTGAGGTTGATAGGGGCTGGATCCATATTGGGTTTCATCGCTGCACTAGCTGCGACACGAGTTCTGTCAAACCAATTGTTTGGAATAAGTGCTCATGATCCTGCCACGTTTGTCGTCGGAATGTTGCTGCTGGTTGTTGCAGCCGTGATAGCGACTCTACTGCCGGCACGATCTGCTAGCAGGGTGAATCCCAACGTAGCCCTTCGGTACGAGTGAGATGAAGTTTTCCGAGAGGCGTCCCTTCAAAAGGAAGCTTCTGTTCCGAATCAGAGTAAGTCCGGTGTCGGGCAGGATATGAGCTTTGCGACAAGCTTCTCGTGTCCAGCAATCCCGTCCTCAACAGCCCGCAGCTCATCCTCTTTCAGTGGAATCTCCTGTCTCAGTCGGAGCAGGTTCGCTTTGGCCTCGATGCTTTGGGCCTTGCTGGATTCCTTGGGGACGTAGAAGTCGCAGCGGGCGCAAGCCACTGGCCCGCTGGGGCCTCGTTCCGTTTTTCACAAAAGACCTGAAAGACATCAAGGGCCTGTCCACTATCAACGCACGTTCGGAAACGATCACCAAAGCTCCAACCTGGCGTGAGCCGTTCAAAAAGCGGCGCTGCCTCGTGCCAGTGTCGGGATTTATGAACTCGACCCGAAAGAAGGGAAGGCACCAAAGCAGCCTTATGCCTTTGAGCTGAGCAGTGGTGGCACCTTCGCTTTTGCGGGCCTGTGGGACGCCTGGAAGGACAGGGAAGGGCATTGGCTCCAGTCTTTCGCGATCGTGACTACAGAGCGAATGAACTGATGAACCGAATACACCCACGCATGCCAGTGATCCTGCACGCGCGAGACTACGACCGCTGGCTGGACAAAGAAGAGATGGAACGGCTTCCCCTCGACTTGTTGCGGCTCTATGAGTCGAAAGAGATGGAAATCTATGAAGCCAATCCGAAGGTTGGCAACATCCGGAACAACGGCCCCGAGATGATGCGAGCTGCGGCCAGAGCAGCTGCGCGGGATTCCCTGGCCGCCACTGGAGCTGATGGAACCGACGCGGAAGGGAATCGCTGTTACCCGGAGCTTTGGGAATCCGGTCACCCCCTGGCTAGAGATGAGGGAAGCGATTGCGAGCTACGCTACACGGGCAGCGGAGAAGATGCGGCGCTACCGGGTGGCTGCCGACAACCTCTTTGTGTTCGTGCACACCAACACCTTCAACCAGGATCCGTTTTACTCGAACGGTGCTTCGGCTCGCTTTGCGGCCACGACGAACGACACTGGAGAAGTGGTCGCACTGGCGGTCCGCCTGGCCGAACGGCTCTGGCGCGACGGGTTCCGCTGTGCAAAGTGTGGCGTGATGATTACGGAGCTGCTGCCGGAAACAGTCTACCAACCGGCTTTGTGGAGCGAGCTGGACCGCGAGCGGAGAGAACGAGCCTGGAGGACGGTGGACAAGCTGAACGCCACGCTCGGGCGAGATACTGTTCGCATCCTGAGCGCCGGCCCGAAGGACGCCGCCTGGAAACTGCGGGCGGAGTATCGGTCGCCGCGATGGACTACACGGTGGGATGAATTGCCCCAAGGTCAGAACCGATTGAAATCCTCGAAACAATCTAACGTTCCGGATTGCAGGTAATCAGCTCGACTATGGACGCGTGACGGTATGAGGCGCTGTAATGGAAAGGCACGCAAAAGGTGAGAGCTTGTCCGAAGTCGCTGAACGTTTGAACACTTTCGTCGCGTACGCTCAAGAGCTCGGAGATGAGAAGGGGGAGGCGCAGGTCTTCTGTGACCGTTTGTTCCGGGCTTTTGGCCATGCCGGATATAGGGAAGCCGGCGCCACTCTTGAAGCCCGCCTCGCTAAGAAAGGGTCGAAAGGCAAGAAGTACGTCGATCTTCTTTGGAAGCCTCGGGTGCTCATTGAGATGAAGAGTGCCGGGGAAAACCTGAGCTTGCATTATCAACAGGCTTTCGACTACTGGCTCGCTGCGGTCCCTAATCGGCCCAGATATGTAGTGCTTTGCAATTTCAAAGAGTTCTGGGTTTACGACTTTGATCGTCAACTGGACCAGCCCGTTGACTTCCTCAAGCTCACCGATCTTCCGCTTCGATACGCCGCGCTGAATTTCCTCTTTCCAGACAATCCGAAGCCGTATTTCAAGAATGATCTGGAACCGGTCTCGCGCGAAGCGGCTGACCGTATGGCAGCACTTTTTAGAACTTTGGTGAGACGGCCGGGTCAATCGATCCCTAGAGAACAGGCCCAACGCTTTGTGTTACAGCTCTTGGTCTCGATGTTTGCAGAGGATCTCGATCTTTTGCCCGCAATCACGGTCAAGCGGATCGTTGATGATTGTCTGCACAACAATCAATCAAGCTACGACCTGTTTGGGGCTTTGTTCAAGCAGATGGACGACCCAAAGCCCGCCACGGGTGGAAGGTTCAAAGGCGTCCGTTACTTCAATGGAGGTTTATTCAGCACAGTTGAGCCTATCGAGCTCACCAAGTACGAGTTGGAACTGATCGGAGATGACGATTCGGGCGCAGCGCTGAAGAATTGGTCCAAAGTCAACCCTGCCATCTTCGGAACGCTGTTCCAAGACAGCATGGAGAAGGTAGAACGCCATGCCTTCGGCGCTCATTACACTGCTGAAGCGGATATCCTACGGATCGTCGGGCCGACAATCATTCGACCGTGGACGGAGCTGATTGATGAAGCAAGCTCGATGAAGCAACTTCTTGAACTGCGAGCACAGCTGGCAAAGTTCACAGTTCTTGATCCAGCTTGCGGAAGTGGCAACTTCCTTTATGTTTGTTACCGGGAGCTATCACGCTTAGATCAGAGGATTCTCGAGAGAATTCGTGGCCTTGTCTCTGCCGCTGAATTTGGGAAGCAGGTGAAAACGCTCAGCGTTCTCAGCCCTAAGCAGTTCTACGGGATTGAGTACGACACCTTCGGTCTCGAGCTGGCCAAGGTGACGTTGATGTTGGCCAAAAAGCTGGCCATCGATGAGGCAAGACGGACGTTTGGAACATCGCAAGGAGAACTAGCGCTTCAGGAGGAAGGTCTTCCCCTCGACAATCTAGACGCGAACTTTATACCGGGAGACGCTCTGCTGCTGAAATGGCCTGCCGTTGACGCGGTGATCGGAAACCCTCCTTATCAAAGCAAAAACAAGCGACAAGGTGAAATGGGGCCTGGATATGAGCTAACTCTGCGGAAGCATTTCCCCGACGTGGATGGCAGAGCTGATTACTGTACATACTGGTTCCGGAAAGCTCATGATGTCCTTCAACCTGGTAGCCGGGCGGGGCTTGTAGGGACCAACACAATACGACAGAACTACAGCCGTGAAGCGAGTCTGGACTACATTCTGGACCATGATGGGACCATCACCGAAGCGGTTTCGAGCATGGTGTGGCCTGGGGAGGCCGTGGTGCACGTCTCAATCGTCAACTGGATAAAAGGGCAGGCGTCCGGGCCTAAGCAACTCTTCTTTCAGGATGGTAACAAGGCGGGGGTAGGAGAAAGGAAAGAGGTCGTTGACTATATCGGCCCTGCTCTCTCTACTGGTGAGGATGTAACGAAGGCAAAGGCCCTGAAAGCGAACAAAATGGCTCCATGCTTTCAAGGACAGACGCATGGTCATGCTGCTTTCCTGCTGAAGGCTGAAGACGCGAAGGGTCTACTCTCTAACAACAAGAATGCAGAGATGGCCAAGGTATTGCACCCGTTTCTAATTGCAAACGAGGTAGTAGGGCTCAAGACACCTAAACCGAGGCGATACGTGATTGATTTCGCTGGTCTGGGGCTGCTTGACGCAGAACACTTTCCTGAACTCTTAAATCGGGTCAAGGCGAAGGCACTTCCTGCTAGGCAAGCAGCAGAAAAGAAGGAAGCTGCAAGGAATAATGCTCTACGCAATATTCACCCAGATAAAAAGGGAAATATGCATCATGCTGGGTTCTTAAGATGCTGGTGGCAGCTTTCCTACGCACGTGAAGGGATGGTGGAGGCACTTTCAAAGCTGCCGCGCTATATTGCCTGTGGACGAGTCACGAAACGACCAATCTTCTCCTTTGTGAGTTCAGCAATCCGGCCAAATGATGCATTACAGGTCTTCGCATACGCAGACGATTACACATTTGGGATTTTGCAATCTGGGCTTCACTGGGAGTGGTTCACTTCACGATGCTCGACAATGAAATCCGACCCTCGATATACGTCAAACACGGTTTGGGATAGTTTTCCATGGCCTCAGAAGCCGAGCGCCAAAGCGGTTAAGGCTGTTGCCGATGCTGCTGTCTCGTTTCGGACAGTGCGGGACCAGCTAGCGAAGAAGCACAACCGCTCATATAGGGATCTCTACCGAACATTGGAACTGCCTGGTGATAACCCTCTCAAAACAGCTCAGGCAGCCCTTGATGAAGCTGTGCGAGGCGCATATGGCTTCAGTCCGAAAGCTGACATCCGCTTTGCTTTACTCAAATTGAACCTGGAACTGGCCGAATTGGAGAAGAGCGGAACTTTCATCCGGTCGGGTGGGCTTCCCGAGTACGTCGGTGCAGGCACGTTCATCACAAAGGACGCTATCAGCGCTTAGTGGGGGCCAGCTCAAGGAAGCGGAGCCCGACGATGTTGCCATCCCGGGTATATCCTCAGGACACAAGGTCCTCTGTCATCTCCGCGATGACGGTGTCAAGGCTTCCACGCCGAATACTTTCCTCGCCAGAGATTGGATACGCAAGCCGTCCGAGGCACCCGAGCTGCTCAAAGCCATAGAGAAAGGTAAGCCACGGCGACGAGCTGTTGCGGGGCAAGCACTACGCAGATGACAAAAAGCGTTTGGGCAGACCGCTGGCACCGTACTCGGCGGCTCTCGCGACTTCCGCTGTGATTAAACCCATTCAGACGCCGTTGACGCTCAAGAGGACATGAGCCTTGTTGTCGAAAGCTCTGATCCGTTCCTTCGGTGCTCGAAGCAGGTTAGACGGTTGAGCAAATGTCACATTAGGACCTCATTATGTATGGTACGTATGCCAGATACATTTGTCACCGATGTACCAATGGCATCAACGGGCCTTTGCTGGTTGCTCAATTGTTGGGACCCAGCTCTCGAACGATGGCTCGAATCTGATTGCAAACCGATCCCATCCTGGCCGGAAGATCATCAGGATCATAACGGTAGGTGAGAGCCGTAATTCCCGAAAAGTCAGAGGGCAACTTAATCTCTTCTCCTCGAGGCTCAACGAGGAGAGAGCGTTGTCTTCCAATGCGTCCTATAAACAAGCCAAGCTCGAAGATCACGTTGTCTCGAGGAGTGGGGGCTGGTGCACCCCGGCTCACGGTGAGGTCGTCCGGCTGCGCTATTGCGATTGCAAAGTCTGATTGGTCTAGCTGACGCTCTAAGCTTTCGACCGGATACCAGGACGCGCGGAAGACACCGTCTGTCCACAAGGTCACTGTGAAGTCGTGATCGAGTGCATTTTGCACGGCGCGACCGATCTCTAGGGCTTCTGCAGAAGAGATGATGAAGATTCTGATTTTGTTGTGTGTTGCGAGAACATGCGCATTACGTTGTTCGAGTCGGCGGGCCAGTTCCTTTGCGATGAGCCGCCACATGCCTGGGTACTTGCGACCCAGATCATTGAATGTGGCCCCAGTGACCTGGCAGACGACCGAAGTCTCAGTCGCAGTCAGCGTGGCGGACCGCTTTTGAGTGGGTTGTATGGCTGCCATCTCGCCGATATGGTCGTTTGCGAAGCGTCGGGCGACTTTGCGGCCGTGAACAAGGACATCAAACGCCCCGGCGAGAATGAAGAAGACGTCGGTATCTTCGGTGTTCTGCGTGATGATGCTGGTTCCAGGCGTCACCTCAAGTAGGGTGCCGACGTCAGCGATTTCCTGTGCAAGCGATGCATCGCCACAGACTAGCTTTTGGGCGCGAAGGGCATCCAAGAGATTTTCAGATCCGCCAGCTTTAGCAAAACGCTCGATCATTGCACCCTTCTCCTAAGTTGTAGTTGGATTTTCTGGGGCACTATTTCGTGGAGCTAGTTTGTACATGTAGGCGAGGTGCGGCCGTCCAATCTCGCGAACGATTTCTTCGACGGACTCTGCATGACAGCGCTTGAATTTGCGGCCGCTTCCACAAGCGCACGGGTCGTTTCGACCTAAAGGCGTGCAATTCAGTATGGTCGGCAGCAAAGCTTGGAAGGTCTTTGAGGTTCCTCCAAGGAATTCCAGCATGTAGTCTTCATATCCGGCGCGACCGTGCCTTTGCTGAGGGCCGGGCCACTCGCGGCAACCTGTAGCTTCGAATACGAGTTGACGGTCCAGAAAGACTGCAACCTCGTCCAGAAAACGCAGGAGATGTTGAGGGTCGTCCGGATTCCAAGGCGAGTAGGGCGGTAGCCACAGGCAGAACCTGCCACCGGGGAGGATGTGGCGGTCCACGTCCTCTGGAAAGCGTTTCGCATTGTCGTATGCCGTTGGCTCGGACTGCGGGTAATCAACTGGAAAGCTGACACGCACAGCGATAGCGGTGGCCACGCCGCATTCGGAGAGTAAAGTGACATCCCCAACCAACTGCATGCGGGTGGAGGCCGTGTCGGTTTGGAACACGAGTCCCGGGTAGTGGCACTGTATAAGATTCCGCTCTGCCTCAAGCAGAGCGGCCCCATGACGCTCAAACCAAGGCTTCGAGCTATTCGGCGAAGGACGATGACGGTACAAAGGAGCGACCCCCCGAACTGGCCTGACTGCTGATCCGCGTACCGGCTGCCGTAGCACTGAGATGGACGGTTTGCCGATAAAGGGAAGCTTTGCGAGCGAGCTCGACCTTCTCCTGGGTCAGGTTCGTTGCCAGATAAATGTCTCTGCCCTCGTTATAAGAAAACTGCGCTTGGAGGTTCTCATCGAGGTTGGCATACACATTGAAAGGAATCGCGATCTCCCCTCCCGCGGTTCCTTCCTGGAAGGTTGCAGCTGCTTCGACAGCATCGCCGATACAGATGCGGTCACGATGACCACGCGTACCGAGCTTCGACACCAGAGTGGTTCCCATAGCGACTCCCACGGCCATGCCCAGTCCAGTGGCTTCAGGTAGAAGCTGCTTGATAACGAGTTCCATGGAGGATTGAAGAGCCACCGCGGTGTCCACTGCACGTTCCGCGATCTTCTGTTCATTGCCCTGTGGCAAGTGAAAGATAGCCTGAATGCGGTCTCCCTGGAATTGCACGCGGACACCGCTGTAATCCTGTCTAACGATGGTGGCCATTTCTTTTCGGATCGCGTGCAGGACCCGCAGGGCATCCTTGCTCTTATCATCACTCGCCGCTTTATCGATGTATGCCGTAAAGCCGGAAACATCGCCAAAGACGGTAGCGGCAATCACTCTCTTGTTGTTGGTAATGCCCAGTGAATCAACATCAATGAGAACGTCGGCATTACTGTACTCGATACGATTGAGTGGGTAGATTGCCTTGTCGTCCATGAGTCGCTGCAGACTGGCGTCGCGATCCCAAGTGATTCCAGCTGCTTCCAGCAGCGTGTCCATCTCCTTCGTATCAACGCTGCTCATCTCATAGACTTTGGGGTTGTAGCGTGCGTCCTCGGCCGGATAGAGATGCTGCTGCAGGCTCACTGGCAATGCGTCGTAAATCGCCGAGGTTACCCGGACTGCAGCGTCCCCTGTAAGAATCTTGGCTGCGTAGTTCGCGGGGGCACCAAGAAAGAGAAGCTCGCGGTCACCGCGCTGGCCGTTCTTTGTCCCGATGGCAAAGCCGAGGTCAGCCCCACCGGAGAGTGTGAGGTCTGGTATTTTAGGAAACTCGGGATTGAAGACACAACAGACAAAGTGCCGCAAGACCATGAGCAGTAGCGTTGCGCGTGTCGCAATCTCGGTCGCGTCTTCGATGGGCCTGAAGAACAAAGCGTGCAGCTTTGCGCCTTGGAAATGGATGCGGATGCCGTCAAAGATGTTCTCGCCTTCGACGATTCGGGCCACCTCTCTTTCATAGAGGTGGATAGCCTGGATGACGCGGCGGTAGTCCTCACCTTCTGCAGTTACTGTCGCAAGGTCGGCAAAGTTCGGCACGTCGACGTAGACGTGGGCCCCGTAAATATGGCGGCAGCGTGTTTCGGAGAGCAGATTTTGAAGGTCGGCGTCCCGCACCAGCTTTTCGACCTCAATCTCACCGAGTCCATCCAAATGGTGCTTGACCCTATTCATGCTGGTTTCGTAGTTCCAACTCATTTTTCCTCCAACCGTTTGGCAGTGCTAACAAGTCTGCATCTTGTGCTGGGCGATCCGGCTAGCCCTACATACGGGACAAGCTAAGTAGACGATAGACGCAACTTGACGTTTGCGTCAAGTGTGACTAAATTGTTGGAGGATGAATGGGAACAAGCCGATGATTCCTCCCTTTCAGGGCGATGGGCTCCTGCCTCCTGGCGACTACGAGGTTTCATTCGAAGAACTTCGGGCCTCCATCCTCGCAAACGGAAGCCCTAATCCAGCGTTGACAGGCTCCTGGGATACTGCATGGAGAACGCTTCTCATCGATAATTTTGAAGTGCTCACGAAGCAGCTTTGGAAGGCTGGTATCCGCGAAATCTATGCAGACGGCTCGTTTGCCGAGGATAAAGACCATCCCAACGATATCGACGGCTATTTTGTCTGCGGACTTCAGGATCTTGCGTCAGGTGCGCTCACGGGGAGGTTGAATCTCCTTGATCCATACAAGATCTGGACGTGGGACCCAGTGTCTCGCAAGCCGTACCGCGGATATCCTAAGAAACAACTTCCGATGTGGCGCCGGTACCGTGTCGAGCTTTATCCGCACGTTCCAGGGCTTGGTATGACGAGCGGTATTCGCGACCAACATGGGAATGAACTTGAGTTTCCGTCAGCTTTTCGCTTGTCGCGTCGAGACGGGAAGCCGCGTGGCATTGTGAAGATCAAATATGGAGGAGAGTGATGATTCGTAACGAGTCCGAATATCAGCATGCGACCGCTCGCCTGACAGAAGAGCGCAACCGGCTTGCAGAACATAGAGCTCGATTGAAAGAGATCGGCATGAGCGATGAGGAGGTCAAGCGGGTCATCGGCCCAATCGCATCCTTTCACTTTCAACTAAAAGAGGAAGTCGAGAGCTATGAGCGATTAAAGCGGGGGGAGTTTGACGAGCTGGAGAACCTTAGGGGCCTCGGGCACTTGCTCATTGCGATTCGGATTACTCGCGGTATTCCACAACGAGAGTTGGCCCGTAGACTCGATGTGCACGAATCTCAGGTATCGCGTGATGAGCGCAATGAGTATTTCGGGATCACGTTGGAACGTGCTGCAAAGATACTCGATGCCCTGAATGTGCGGCTACATACCAAGGTAGAGGTTGAACCCGAGCCGTTGATGATGGCGTAGAGCGGGGGACGGCCTCTAGGAACTTGTTGAAAAAGTAAGCCGTCGGGGTTTCCGCCGAAAAGCCGCCTCACGAGAATGCCCCAGAAGCGACCGATAGCCACCCGATGACATGTAACCATCCCCTTTTCTGGGCCGCAAATCGACCGGTACAGAGTTTTTCAACAAGTTCCTAGTCAGTTCACAAATCATCGAGGTCGTAAAGGTGGCTCTGTTGCATTAACTCAAAAAGCGCTCATCTGCATACAAGATGTTGGCGCTGAGCCCTACCTCCCACCACAACATAGTGGGCGTATAAAGTTAATGCAACAGAGCCCGAAAAAGAGTTAGGCACCTTGAGACCAACTTCCAGATGGCCTCTACAAACTGGCTGTTCTCAGCCGGCGTAGACTAGGGAACCTCTGTACAGGTATGCGTTTTAGCTGAGGTTCGAGCGGTTGTGCTTGGTTGGTGAGCTACTTGCGTCACACCGGGCTTTGCGTGCTGGTTGAGCAGTCAACCGGCTGATTTTAGGCGCAGGTCTGCGCGAGGCCGATCAGGCGTTTGCGGTGGAGGTAGAGATTGACCAGCGCGAAGCAGGCGCAC
>JAABUW010009026.1_pt1 | contig 11479 bp, 15 predicted proteins | sample 5560081 | NCBI WGS metagenome assembly JAABUW01 (sample SAMN10711882, study PRJNA513363) | rock metagenome | isolation source: Antarctica rocks | place: Antarctica: Victoria Land, Knobhead sud | reverse complement strand
CAGCGCAACCAAGGACGACGAAGAGCTAAGTAAGAGCTGCTGTCGGCCAGCCCCGCAGGTATGACGACCCATGCTGCGCTGCTGAGGCGGAGTGTTTTTAGTCATGGCAAAATGTCTGCCTTTACGGCAGTCATTGCCAGTACCTTTATGGCGGACATCGAATGACCACTTTATTAGGTGTGTCTTGTCACAGCACGTGTGGTCACAGCACGTGTGTGTTGTCTGTCTGAGACACCGATCAAACCACTTAGCCAAACAAGCGCTCAATCGAGACATAGTACCGTCGCGCTGCCCGTGGAATCTAGGGACTTTTGAATTTCGTGCTAACACATTTCGCGCCGCGCAGTCACAGCAGTGACGCAAGTTGCACGCGTCACGCAACAACCGTTGCTTCCCTGTCACGTCTACCTTGCAGCTTGCCGCTCCTGTTACCTCTTGCACTGACGAGTGTTGTGCGAAAATGACACAGATCGATGACGTCCTGGCTTGCTCCGGTACGCTCTGTCAAGGCTGTGCTGGACCCGCTTGAACTGTAGCTGTTACGAAGCCTGTTGAGAAGTAACTTGTCACAAGTTTGGCGTCGGCACAGATCCTTCTACTCAGCGTCTTCATTGGCCTTGATGGTCCTGAACAGCAACAGCATTCACCTAATGCAGGTGGTGAGACAAGCAGTTTCACCTATCAAGATGACTCGAACAAAGGGCTGGAATCCTTATATTGCACACTGGCAGAAAGCACAAGCCGGTGGGATGCTTTAGACACACCTGCTGGCCTTCAACGACTGAGCAGTGCCAGCAATTACTTTCTGGCAAAGGGAATGCTGGTGGAAGCCCTGACTGCTGCAGCCAGCCTGGTCGGTCTCTGCCAACAGGACAAACTTATGTCAACTGTGCGCAAGGAAGAATGTGGGTTCCCGGATGACTGGATCTTTTCCATCAAGGATGTCGTCAGCACTGCTGTCAAGGTACTGTTGTGTGCACCTCTGCTTGCACTGTGGATGTCTGGCTTTGCATTTGTTGTAACTGCATGCTGGACCAGAAGCCAGAGTTGTTTCTGGTCTGATGGTGCCCCTGCATGCCTCTGACATAGCAACTCCACAATGCTGAGCTGCCTGATAACTTACCACAAAAGTTGTGCCATAGAGTTGTTGATAGTGGCTTTGGCTCTATGTGTGCTGTGTGCACTGTACCTTCTGCGAGGCACATTGCTAGGCTGATCATCCTGCTGATTTGGACTTTTTATGCAGAGGCCAGGGCCATGGTCTGATGACATTTGTACAGCGCTGGCGCGACTGCTGTGGCGCAGGTCCATGTTCACCAGCCTTAAAGACACCAAAGAAGAGTATATAAAGGTATGTCGACTTTGATTGGTATGTGTGCAACATATGGCAGGCAAACAAGGTTATCACCATACCTTTGTGCCTGCAGTCACTGTCTTGGGTGTAACTTTGCATGATGTGAAGTTGCACGCTTCTGATCCTGTTGATTGACCAGCATGATGTATTGTCACAGTACTCACTTCAACAAGGTGTTGACTCATGATAGCCGTCGGCTGCTGGTCAAACCTGTGCACAGTGTTTGCAACCACAATATGTTGCTACAGGATGATCAAGCCGTTGAGCCCATAATTATGCTTTTGTGGCAGAAGCTGCCTTCTTGCGTGACCAAGAAAGAACTGCAGCTGCAGCTGTGGTGGGCGTCACATCACATTGTGTCCTTGACAACTGGCTGGTTCACTGAATGTCAGCGCCGTGTTACCCACCCTCAGGTATGACAAATGCGTACAGTCAGTCTCTCATCCCTCAAGGCATGCTGAGCTTCCAGATGCTGTGCATGTCAAAGGCATGCCATGCTGCTTTGAAGTTTGCACGCACTTGGCAACGGTTACTGTGAGTTGTTGCAGCACAGCTGCTGAGTCAGTCACCTGCTCTGACGTGGCGCGTTGGTTCAGGAGATGGCCAGGCGTATTGTGGACTTGCTGGTACACTTCATGCCAGCAAACATACACAAATATTCAGAACCAAATGCTGGTGTTGATGCCTTGGCAGCAACACGCCTGCTCGCGAGACAGTGGGTTGGGACTACGACTTCCATGTGTTGCAGCAGCCATGTATACATGACATGTAGCGTGCCTTCGCTGAAGTGACCCAACTACCAGAAGACTGGCGGTATTTTGCACAGCGAGGTTGCTTCAAATTGTGTATCAAGGACTACACCAGCAAAGTGCAAGCAGCTGTCAGCAGGGAGTCCTTGCTGCTGTCCAAGAGCGTGGCTCTTAGGGTGGCGCCTGGTGGTGGCCTTCCTGACTCGGCCCCATACACTCATATTCTTGGTGAGCAGTTTTACTTGTGTACCACTGTATCACTCTGCAGTGCAAGCACCCAACTGGCCCCCCCCACCACCTTTACACCCTCTGTGTTGCATCATTGCTGTGCATCATGTTGGGCCGATTACAATGAATTCGTTTGAATGTCAACCAGCTATTGGAGCTCAACCCCCTACTATCCAATCAACTTTTGCATGGTAGTCTTTACGCGTGAGAGCATGCCAAGGTCTTCACATGTATTGCAGGCCAATATGCCGTGATGTTCCCCACAGGGGACAAGCCGCCTCTAGACAGCAGCACAAGTTTGCTGCAGATGCGGCTTCTTTTGCTCAACCGCATGGTGGGCCTTCACGCTGAAATCCAGTCCACTGGGCGTCACACAGTCAAGACCAAGAAGGACCTGTTGCGCTGGGTACCGACGGCAGACAGGTTTGAGGCTCAGAATGTCTTGAATAGATCAGAGATCAAGGTCATGGTCAAAGCTTCATGGGATGTCTGCCATGACCGCATCACAAAATTGAAGACACACATTGGTATGTGTCAATGTTCTTTGGCACCACATGTGGTGTGTCAGTTTGTGTACTGCCTCAGACATGGCTGCATGGATGTCAAGCTACCCAATGCTGCAGGTTGCACATTTGCATTTTGCACCTTGACCCTGTGCTGCTGATGCTGGTATAGACATGTTTTTTCCGCAAATGGCAGCACCTTTGGCACAGGCCCATGGTGGTTGACGTTGGCATTGATTACCTGTCCTGGAAAGTAGCATGAAATGACACAGCAGCTGACCTGACTGTCAGTTACGCAGTGGTGTACTTTCAGGCAAGTTGCAATAAGCATCACCCTGCGATGCCTGGACTGCACCAGCAGCAATTGCGCTGTACGACTCAACATTGTTGGGATGCTCAAGAACTACTCTGGAGAATGAGGACAAGCCCTGCACCCACCTCGCTCATCATGCTCATCATTATTGTTGTCGTGGTTATCTTGTTGTGAGTTGTACTATTGTTCTTATTTTAACTGCTGTGGTGAGCAACGTCAGTGCTGGCTGCAGAGCCAATGCTGGATTTCATAGAAGGGGCTCGCCAAAATCCAGTGTGGCAAGCACAGATGGCCAAACTTTCACAGCACAACTGGTGCACTGTGGATAAAGCACCACATGTCCTGCAGCAGCTCCTCACTGAGCTGAACTCTGGGTATGGCGTAGACGCCCAGTTTGTGCAGAGGGCAAAGGATGCGTTCCCAAATCAATGGGTGTGTCCTTGCATGTATTGCGGCTGGCTGTGTTTGACTACGTTGACAAGTGACCATGCATATGGGTTGCATCTGTGTACACCAGCATTGTGATTGCCTACTATCTGTGAAAAGCTCCTTGCATGCCTTCATTTGCTGATTCGAGTGAGCCTTCAGCTGACTGCCCAATGCAGCACACACAGAAGAGCCGTACATCACTCAAACTCTCAACCGCAGGGCTTGGCTCCCACAGAAGATGTTGCACACCTTGCTAGTCAGCAGCTTTTGTCTGAAGAAGCCCAGGCGGCTGCCCGGGCAGCAGCCAAGAAAGCAAAGAAGGACAAGCAGAAGAGCAGGAAGCAGCAGCAGCAGCTGCAAGCAAGCCAGTCAACAGATCCGCACCTAGTGCACCCTACAATCGTGCCTTTACATGCTGCAGTAGGCTGCCTGGCTGTACAGGACATGTCAGATGCATCGACTGCTGCTTCCTCAAACAGTGCTACTAGGCAGCCCTCACAAGGAGCTCAACAAGCTGTGAAGGGAAAACAGCCAAAGGAGGATGACCTACAGGCCATGCTGCAAGCTTTTGCTGCTCAAAGAACTCTGTCATGATGAAGATTTGTATGTGCTCTGTGTAGTGAATGCTAATGCATGAGTATGGGCAGTGATGCATTGAAAGGACTGGAAGTGATGTATCCTGGTAGAATAGAGGTGCTTCCACCTTGGTTGATGCAGTGTGCATGTACTACTGCCAGCAGGAGAGTGAATGCTGTCCCTAGTAAGCTTATCACATATCGCCATGCTGGCAGTAGTAAGCAACAATGTATGCTTGAGAAAGCGTTTCTGGTCTCAGCAGCATACATTATCATATCTTGCTGCAGCTGGCCAAGCTCTTTTGCGGCTTTCAGGTCTGCCACTGTCTGTTTGCACTGTCAAGTACTGCTGGCATGTAAGAATTCTTCAGCATTAATGTATTGCAACCAAATACAGACAGTTTCATCTGCAATTCCAGCCAGCACATGACTGCGGGAGGAGAAAATAAAGACCGCCGATGAATCCCCTGCTTGTCAGCCGAACCTTTTAAGCTGGCAGGTTCTGCCAGAGGGCATGTTGTGGACTTGCTCAAGCTTGTTAGCAGCGCTGGTACTCAGGATGACGGTGCTTCAGCCAGCAATTGCAAGAGATTTCAAGCTAGTAGTAGCAATATATGGTTGTTCTTTTGTTTCTAGATGACAAAACAACGGACAACCAAAGGCAGGATTGGCAAAAGCATTGCTACTTGCGAGTCCTCCTGTTACGTGATCGGGCTTCGGTCGGCTTCGGCTTGTGGTGGCATGCGGTAGGAGCATCGAAAGGACGGATGTCATGTTTTGCGCATGGCCTCATGACTGTGCGATTGTACATTGGAGTTCAAGCTGCTGGTTGAGCCAGTAGCGTCATGGCCGAGGGACTAAGAACAAGACTTGTTGATCTCGACGATGACTCAGACGTTGTTGGGTCCTCCCTCGATAGGACGCAAATAGCAGCGATGTGGTGCGCAGACCCTTTTTCAAGTACCTTGCGTGCAGTGTTGCTTGCGGTCATCGACGTCTGTCACGAACACGTCGGCCTTGCTCGTTTGCTTCAGGTTTAACCAACTGGCTTTTGCTGTCTTCCTTACCTTACCATACACACTTGCCGTGTACATGGTGCGAGACTTTGAGGGAGACAAAGGCACAGAAGGGTCCGTCGGACGAGACACAGGACTTCTGGTCAGTCAGCTTTGCGGCTAGGGGTCTTCTGCTTAAACACCTTCTACAAAATACAAGCACAGCTTTGCAACTTGTACAGGGTGCATGCAGGCTGCTGCAGCTTCTGCAGCCCAGTGTATGACGTCGTTCCTGTGGGGCGCCGTCAGCGACAGCATTGGCAGAAAGGTATGTACCACTTCTGCCAGCTGTTGCTACCATTTCTGGTTTTCACTTCAATTGCAGCAAAACATGCAAGCTTCACCCTCGTGAAAAGCTTGCATTTATACCAGCTTGTGCAAGGTCCTTGGTGCATGCAGCCTCTCCTGATGATTGGAAACATCTCTGCCTGCGTGTCAATCCTAGCTTTGGGGCTAGCGCCAAACTACACTGTAGCTATCCTCTCTCGGTTTCTTGGGGGGCTCTTTACTTCTGGTATTGGAGTGTAAGCATTCTGCTGCTTTCTGCATGACAGGTGCATGCATTAACAGTTTTGTGTGCATGTCACGGTACATCACATGGTCACTATAGGTTGACTGCATTCAGCCAGCCTAGTCAGCAACACAGCCCGCCTGGTCAGCACACACTCTGCAAATGCCATTTAATTGTACTACATTCATCACAAAGCTTGCAACACGTATGAAACTTCATGTATCCTCACATGCTTTTGCATGCGTCTCTGCACCCATGCAAGCATTTGACCAATCTGCGTTCCTAGAAACCAAGTGCATTCTTCACTCAGCTTATTCCTCCTGAAGCCCGCAGAAATTGCTATGCTCCAGTGTACATCCCCATTCTGCAGGGCTGTCAAGACAATCATCGCTGAATCATGCGATGCTGCCGGACAAGCTAAAGCCATGGGATACATGACATCAGCAATGGGTGTGGGAAGCATTGCTGGCCCCTCCATTGCCGGCCTCCTCACCCGCCCCTGCCGCCACTTTGCATCCAGTCTGTTCGTCTGTGAGGAAGGATCACTGCTACGAGAACGGTACTGACCAGCATGAGCCTGGAGTTGAGACTACACTGCTTTTGCATTCCCTGAAGCTGCAGGTTGTTTGCACTGTGTGGCACAGGCAGTCAATAGGTCTGCAAGATTTTTTTTGCCAAGGAATCCTTGCCAAGAATGTTAGATGCTCGTTCATGTCAAACAGAGACTGAGCTGTTGCATGCATGTACCATTTCTGCAGGTGCTGTTTGTAAATGCTGTTGTGCCATAGCATGCAAGTACATCTTTGTAGTGGAATGTCACATGCTGCTTACTAATGATGCATGTGTTGCATTGCAGGCCCTTCTTCTTGCCATGCCTGGTGTCTGCAGTCTTGGCTGTCTTCGGTTTGCTAAGCAACATCTTTGTGATGTCTGAAAGTCATCCCAAGTTCACGACAAGGGTCACAAAGCAGCATCACAGCGACATTGAATCTAGCTCTGTCACTGCTGACGAGCCCAATCCTCAACACTGCAGCACAAACATACATGCCATTCAAGAAGCTGAGGAAGCTGAAGTTCAGAACTTGTTACATGACAAAGACCACTGCTGCAACCCAAGCAGTAGCAATGAGGCCTCAGACCATGCCTCAGACAGACAGCTCTCAGACCATGCAGCCAAGCCTTGGTACAAACGCAGCATTGTGACAGTCTGCATGACAGCTGGTGGGCTGATCACCCTATTCATGAATTATTTAGATGAGCTGACGCCCATATATGCTTCTGCAAAGCCTGCGGCTGGAGGTCTAGGCATGCCTGCACATGACTTTGCATGGCCACTGACATTCGGTGGTGTGGTCCTGATGGTGTACTCACTCTTCTTCTACCCACAGGCTCAAAAGCGCTGGGGATATCTGAAATGCTGCAAAATAGGGCTGTTGCTGTCTGTTCCCTCCTTATTGAGTCTGCCATTTGCACACACTTTTGTGCAGACCCAATGGGCCATGCAAGCATGTCTGTTTGTGGGGATTGGTCTGGTCACCATTTTCAAGCTGATGGCTCTTGCAAGCGCAGCTATCATCATTAACACTGTAGCGCCTATGGAACAAATAGGGTCGGTCAATGGTGCTGCTCAGACTTTGCAAGGGTTGGCCAGGAGTGTAGGCCCATTTCTTGCAGGTATTATCTGGGGGTCTTGTGCAGATAGTGAAGTGTCAGGCAAGCAATATCTGCCTTTTGTAGGCAGCATGGTCGGATTTGCTACAACAGCAATTGTGTACATGTACATTAAGCTGCCAGATTGATTCCTTGATAGATTGGATCTCAGATACACTTTCCCAGATTGATTGCATGCTTCTTATGCAAGAATGCATCTTGCCAACTGAACCCCCACATTGAGCAGCAGCCACGTTGCAATTACAAACCGTATAGAAACACCAGCCAACGTCTTATGCAGCTCAGGCCTGCTGGAATTCCAGCTTGTTTGTCTGCCTAAGCATCTGCCAGAGGCCCTAGGACCATATCAACTCATACAAAATGCTGCTTTCTTGGCCTTTGGCCACTGCTACAAGAGACCATGCTTGTCTTCTGAGAGCACAAAATACTGGGTACCATGGGCAGTACCATTTACATAATCTGTTTAGAAGTGTGTGGTGCCTGCAAGTAACACCATATATTACCATACCAGATGCATGTGGTGGTAGTGTTTGGTTGGAGAATGCTTTACATAAAGGAAGCAAGTTGGCTGTATGAATTCACAGGACTGAACTTGTCTGTTGGGTTTCCAGTGGCCCCCAGAACAGTGTATGTGTATGTTTATTTACTGATGGATGTGCTGCATTTCATCAAAATTTGCTTGCATTTGGTGCCATCTACAGCCGCTATGGTTGTCCAGGTCTCCTCAAGAAGTGCTGTGCCAAAAAAAGCTTGGATTGGCATTGGAGGGCACAACAGCAGTGCTATACTCTCAAGGGTGTCCAGCAGCATTGTGAGAAAAGCAGGGCAGCTGTTTGAAACAGTTTCCCCATTGATGCTCCTGAAGCACATTGACGCAAGGACTGTATCCTGCATGCTTGGCTGGGTTGTGAGCAGGCTATGGGTATGGCATAATGATGTCTGAATGGGAAGCGTTTTGGGCTCCTGCTGCCAAATGATATATGCCATCGGGGGAGGCAAGACTTTGCTTCACATGCTGTCAGTGCCTTGCTGGGGCAACCCAGCTTCAGCAAACTTGGCCCTGACAAAACCAACATCACTGGGGCTGACACGTGCGCATGTGCACCTAACGGTGTTGCTGGTGAACTGCTGGTTGTGCTGCTGCTTGTGTATGACTGTCAACTACTTGACCTAGTTTGCACACGGCTCCCGATTTCATGACATTTTTGAACTGCCATGGCAACAGGCGGTCTGGCAACATCTGACAACATCGTGCATGTTGCAGTGCAGCGCAAGCGGATCAACAGGTGGGCCCTGCAAGTCACACGGATTTCTGCTCGATTCACACAGACTGGAAAACTAGCATGCCGTCATACAAATGCCTGTTCTGCTTAGCAACGCTCCAAAATTCAGGTGAGGGCGTTTCGCATGGCGCCCTATGGCGCTTTGACCTATCCCGCGGACTACCGCTCGCTCTCTCTGCCTACGGGGAGACTGGGCTCAGAGTAAACAACATGAAGTCAGTCCGGGACAGGAGAAAATTGCGCATACACCGAATCACTCAGTAAACGGCTGCTATGGCATCGACACCGTTGCCCTTGAGTTTTGCACCTGGCCCGCTCAGCCCGTCCGAATATCACCTGCGGAAGGATATTGCCACGGACCAGGGGCTAAGGCACCTCACCAGTTCGCCCGAGTAACAGACATGGGCCGCGAAGTCATCGCGGAAGACCCGTCCTTTGGGTGTAACTTCAGCACGGGCAGCAGCGTGCTTCTTAGGGCTCCTGCTACTCTGCGTTCTGGTAGCATGGAGTGTGCCAGCCGGCAGCTTCAGAGTGGCTGCTTGCCAGGTACACAACACCAGCCTCTGAACCCAGGTTGCATACGGCTAACCCAGTCAGCTCTGCAGGATGTAGTTTCTTGTACAAGACATGTCAGCCATGTCTGTGTCGGACAAACACATGAGAAAACACCCTTGTCACTGCCTGCAAGCAGGATTTCAGTGGCGCTGAAAGAGTTCTGTTTTTGTTGTTCTGTAGAGGCTGGGCCTTGGAAGCTTTGCACTGTCACCTGTGGCAGAGTACTGTCGCCTGCAGGACACCACACCAGCATCCCAGCTGGTACAGCAGTATGGTGATGACTGCGCCAGGTTGGTCCATCCTTGACTCTCCTGCTGCTGCAGCACATGAACACACTTTCTGAGGGATCCAGAACTGCTGCTTCAGCATTGCAGAGATACAGTTCTTAACGACTCTTGTTTGCTGTTTTGCAGGGGGTGGTGCTTTCAGAGTCTGACAAGGAGGAAGGTGAGCTGAATGAGCAAATTGATGAGGACTCTCAGGGTTTGGAGGAAACATTTGGTTCCTCTGAACAGTCTTCACCTTTCGAGCATAGTTAGAAATAGGCTGCCACATACACCACAGGTCGCCTTGATACAATATTAGCTCCGACTGTACATGAGACGAAAACGTTTAAGCTTCAAGTTTTCATTTGTGACCATGAAGGCAAGTATTACTGAAGACTTGTAAAAAGCCAGCTCGCAAGACACTATTGCTATTTTTGCTGACTGACCAGACAGATATAAAAGATGCTGAGGTCCAGCTGGGCAGTCGTAATGTGCACAAGTGTGCATCTGCATTGCAAGGCTTTGCATATGACTTGACTCTTGGTGCCTTGGTTTGTGTGTTATGATCATGTTTATGAATGGCACATCCATTATCAGTAGCTTTTGCATGAAACATGAAGATGTGTTGAAACACAATGTGCCCACTGCATTTCCCGAATGCACAGACCCTTCACGAGCAGGTTGGTGAAGCTGCTTGGATGCCAGCTGTAGCAGCGAGCAGACCTGTAGTTCTAATGCTGAGTGCCTAATAAGTGTGGCGGCGCAATTCACCGATCATTGATTTGAATTGACGGCTATTAGCATGGTCACATGTGCACTACAGCCAAAAGCATACATGCACCCAAGGCATCTGGGACAACAAGCGAGCTAGCAAGCTTACAACTGCGCAAGTACAAGGCATGCGTGTCTACACTTTCATGCTGGCAGTGCAAGTCCAACATTGCACATACATATACAGTCTGACACACTCAACAGCATCTCTACACAACAAAAATTATTGGCTGTCATGGAGTGCAATGTACACAGCAGCTTTCCACTGCATGGCACCCTACAAGCCTGCACAACTTGAGTGACTCCTAACAGACATGAAAAAGGTGTACATGTGAACATTCTGGGTTTCTGCATCCAGCATGCAAAACCATTGCCCCATAGCCATTGTCTCAAACCTACTCCTTGGCCCTCCTGTAGCAGTGCATCCACATTCCTGTGCTGGGCGTCAGTGTAACTTCATACTTTTGAGCTGCCATCACACCTTCTGCCCCTCCCATGCGCTCTGCCAGCTGAAAGGAGAAGTCGCCCAGCAAAAGCGCCAGTATGGCAGTATAGTTCATTTTGGCAAAGGCCATTCCAACGCATTGCCGCCTGCATCAGTCATTGATGGAGATTCAGCAATGTCTCAAGCCATATGCAAGCCTGCTGTCATCAGCAACAGCGCAGAACTAAGTTGCCATGAATCTTCAGAATGCTGACTTGAGTCCTGATGGAGCACAAGCGAGAGGCAGAAGCTTCAAGGCAGAGTGAGACTCAGCAAAAGAGGCAGGAGGGATACAGAGGCTATCAGCACAGCTCATCACGCAAGTCTGTGGCACAACAACAAGCGTACAGTACTAACTGACAGACAGCTCACACAGAAGGTACCAAGAACGTTACGTGCGTGAGCCTCAGGGAAAGATGCGTGTGCAGCAAATGAAAAATTGAATGACTGAAGGCACACATGCAAAGTCTGGCATGACTACATTCTCATGGGAAGAAATACTGGATGGCAAGTACAGGACTCTGGACTGGTGATGGTAAGCAGGGCGTGAAAGGGAGCGAAGCAGGCATTACCTTCCATCACTGAAGGGCATGAAACAGCTGACTTTGCCTTGCGTCCCCTCGCTGAAGGCGTGCTGTCCCTTGGGATCAGCTGCAAATAATGTGGAACACTTGTAGCCAATATAGGATGTGCACCTCACTAACAAGTGATGCAACTGAAAGCCTGTGCCAT
>JAABUW010009024.1_pt1 | contig 11481 bp, 19 predicted proteins | sample 5560081 | NCBI WGS metagenome assembly JAABUW01 (sample SAMN10711882, study PRJNA513363) | rock metagenome | isolation source: Antarctica rocks | place: Antarctica: Victoria Land, Knobhead sud | reverse complement strand
GGTCCACGTGGATCAGGCGGATATGGAGAGTACATGTCATGCGGTGGGTACATGCCTGGATGTGGGTGTTGCTGATGCGGAGGTGGAGGTAGAGTGACCATCTCGCCTGGCGTTGAAGGAGAGCTTCCGTATGCTTGCGGAGGAGGACCCTGATAGTAGGGTTAGCAAACGACCTCTGGCGACGATGAGGCTGTAGAGATGCTTACCCTGTAACTGTTCGGATGTTGGGCTGGGTATGGAGGCTGACCTGGATAGGGAGCGCCTCTGTGTGGTGTGGTGTCCCACTGTGGCGGCGGATACTGTCCTTGTTTGTTGGGATCGCTGGACATTGGCGAAGGTGAAGAAGGGTGAATGGGGTGACTGTACTGCTTAATAATGACTTGCTCCCACTCTCATGGTCCGAGGATTACGAAATCAGGAGACAGTGACAATGATGTCGCTTGGAATGTCCTATTCCGAGGGGAAATAGAGTTTGCGGTGAAGGCCGAGCGGCGACAAAACGACAGGCGGACAGTTAACGGGTGTAAGGGTGGTGTTCGTGATGTGAAGGCGAAAAGCGGGCGGGACGGAGTAGTGAGCTTGGGTACCTAAAGTAAGCACCTCTGAGCGCGACTGGAGGTCTGGAGAGATATGCTACCAGGATGGCTACAACGACGGCAATTGGCGGATAGCGGAGGCCTGTGTTGCCGTTGGAGGGCGAGTGGTAAGAAGTAAGAAGTCACACAAGAGCAATGGTATTGTAGGCGAGCGTTGGATGTCGGTGGGACAGAGGGAGGAAGGGTGGGAAGAAACGATATTGAGGATGGATCAGGAAGGGAACGAACCCAGCTGGAGGGTTCGCGGGTACTTAGATCCCTTGTGTGGTGAGTAAAGCCGGTCTTTGGGAAGCTCTGGCAGGCGGGAGCGGCACTGTTTTTTAATCCGACAGAAACCACGAGCACTGCTGATTCAGGCCCGTTGACTGGCTGGAGCACCGTCGATGGCTATCTCGTGCGCTCCCACCCTCTCTCTCGTCGCCAACAGGCAATCTCAATAGGCTAAACACTTCAATCCTGAGCCGTGAGCGACTTTCTGCTCCGTCCAGGATCCCTCGGCTGTGCTTGGGCTGGAAGCAGTAATACAATACGGCCGTTTGCTAGTGTCGCAGCCCGACCGATACTTTTAGTGTAAGATTCTGCCCGCTATGCCCGCCACATGGAGAGCAAGGGTCAGCACTTGGCGCCGCTATCCTCATCCTGACTTGAGGAATCCTCGCTAGCATGATTTCTCAGAAAGCTTGCTCCTGCCTGTGCCGAATAGAGTTCTACATGTGGACGTGGCTAAAAGCTTAGGCAGAGTGGGCGAAGTGTACTTTATGTCAAGGGGAGGGGTCGATGAATGTCTTTCGGCAGTCTCCCGAAACGTTGTGTCGGAAGATATGTGCTCGTGTACTTGCGTGCCAGTGCCAGAGAAGATGCAACCCACCCAGTTTGGGAGCGGGAGCAAGAGCGAGAGCGACTTGATCGAAGGGGGAAGATCGATCAATCTACGGCGCGTCCAAGGGGTCGACGTATGGTGAGGAGTGGTTGAATACCTTATCAACTTTTCTGTTGGCTTACAGCCTACGCATCGTCAATCTCGATGAATTTCCAAACAGCCTTGTAAGATGCTGCCACTACACCACGGCTACTGCGACTACTACATGGTATTTTAATTTCAACAACCCTGCTCAGCATCAGTGTAACCGCGAGCAATGCATATCAGCGGTCCTAACAGTAGCGTTGTATTAAATACCTTTGACGCTAGCTTAAAGTGGCACGAGTATCGAGCCCGAACCCGCTGCAAGGTCGAAATTGGGCTTGATGCACGAAGGCTCAGCCCGCGCTGGGGCACCTCCAATTGGATCAGCCCCCGCCGAATTGATGTTCCTTTAGCATTAGCTGGCCAGCTTCATTTGGGGGCGGGCCTTTTCGTAGCGCCTCCCCGCCCGTCCCCCCAAGCACTTTCCAATTGCGCCTTCCCTCCATTGAGGATCGATGGTCAAAGCGCAACCGCTTGAGAAAGAAACCAGAGTGGAGAAGCTGGAGAGAACGGTCTTGCTTGACGCGCAAGATTTATGATAGAGGATGAAGCCAAGTGAGAGGCTTGGTGAGGAAGGTGTGCAGCGATCACTTGCTTGAAACGAGATAGCTGCAAATAAACCTTAATATCCTGGCCATGCCACGCGATGATCGACCTACGCCGTCGCCCAGCTTGGATGATCTCAATCAAGCAGCATCTTCTGGATGTTGGTACTTGGGGTCGAATAGAGCCTCCAACGCCTGGATGATTTGTCCATTCAACAAGGATGCTTTCCACCGGGTGTAAACGTACCTTTCACTTACTCGACTGCTGTGAACCATGTCTGGCTCGCCTCCCTCTACTGCCCCCTTTGGCGACGAGACCGTGTACCAAAAACGATGCTTGTATGCTTCGAACGCTGGGACGAGCTGACGCGGCGTATGCCCATGGCGCTGACCAAGTCGATGTTGAGGATTGTCGATTTGTCCAAAATATCCCGCTGCCGTGGACACGTTCCATACTAAAGTACGTACACAAGTAACGGTTCGGCACGAAGAAATCCCGTCAAGGTATACCCCTGTCGAGCCTCGACATGGGCGTCATCCCACACTCGAATAGTGGAGAAGGCAGAGAGGCACTTCCCGGTATAGCACACCATCAACGGCCGTGATTGGCTTCAACATCATCCTCGAGGCTGCTGCCGAAATCTGGTACACCAGCTTTGCCGCTCGTAATCTCCAAGCCTCAACAACAGCGGTGTGCAGAATGGTCTGCTGGTACATCGCAACACCGTCTCAGCTTGGACTAGTTGCAATGGTCATGTGGTTCAGTGACCGTGTCAAGGGGTTTCTCATCTGATTAGCAAAGGCAATCTTGGTAGCCTGAAAATGGCAGACGGCCGCGGGCTTTCTCTCCCGTTGTGCGCGAAGTGGTGCTGCTTTGCCATTTGGGCAGCAAGTCAAGCAAGGTCTAATGCGTCCTAAGCGTGAGGTGCGGATCTGTCAGACGTGCTGCACAACATGGTTGCACTTTAGCGAGAGCAGGGATCGCTGAGGGCTGCCCCCCGCAGCAAAGGTGGTAGTCAGTCGCTCACGCATACCGTGTACTTGAAACTTGACGAGCGGCAGCAATAACGATATTCTGTTACATTCATAAAGACACAGGATGAGATACCACCGGCTATTCTTGCTGGATTGAAGCAGTGGCATCGACAACTCGCGGCAAACCTCGACCAATGTTTCAAGACGTATCTCAAGCTTACTGCATACCCCTCAAGCCCCATGCGCTATTCGGATGGATACGAGTAGCGGCCATCACCAATGCAGGATGCACGCCTGAAGACATGTAGTTCCACTGGTCGAGTCACACCGCATTGATACTGACAAGAGTGGGTGCAGTCTGGCCAAATAGCTTCAATTCGCCACGGCAGAAGAGTGCCGCGACTGCTGGATGGGTGTATTCGAGCAGATCTTGAGGTAGTGTGGTTGGTGCAGAACCTGTAGCATAGATCATGTCCTCAATTGTAACGCAGGTCGTTTATCGCGCATCCAACAGTTTCGGCTAAGACGATCAGCCCGTATATACGGCCCTGTAGGGAAGAAGCGGTGCGGGCTGGGCAAGTGGACGCGTTGGTTGGATCCCAACGCGACGGCTTCAGGCGAGATGCCTGGGAGCCATGTGGTCTTTGCTGAGGCCTCCAGCCGTGTTTGAGCGGGAACGGCAAGCTGCAGATGGAATGGTGGGGGCAGATATCATCCCGAGAAGCAGCCAGCACCACAGGGTAGCGCTTCGAGCATGCAACGTACACGCACAATATAAGGAAGTTCGCCCATTCGTTTCATGCCCACGAATGACGGGCAAGAAGCTTTTCGTCATGCGTCTTGTGATCTGATCACAATCCGCTCCCTAATCCCGACACGGTGCGCAAGGGCGAATGCTCCCAAATCACAACTGCCCTTGGTCGCCTGGCTGCGATTACAGCCGAGCACAGCCGTGTTATGGTTCCGATTCTGCACGTTGTCTCTACTATTATGTGACAATGATCTCCTTTGTTGGTGCGGCTCATCGACAGCGCTGTGTCAGCTGAAGCAGCGCTTGGATGGCGGCCTCTCTTCGGGCGCGTTCTCTTCGGTCCACCTCGGTGTCCAGCCCAAGGTCCCCCATCTCGCTTTGATTGCCAGTGGGAGACTTCATTGGCCTCGTAGACTGTACTACTGTGAACAGCGTGAGATACAAAGCATTTCTGAGGGAGGCGTGCCAAGCCGACTAAATAAGCGGCCCATAAGATGTGCTCAGGGATGACACAGACCGTGTCTCTCACAGTATCTCCGTTGGCGCCGCTTTTAGCCACGTATCCTTCGTCATGCCGGGCAAAACGAGCGACTCCTGGCCCGGTATCGCCACACAGGTCAGATGATCAGAAGTGTATGCGAGTCTAGCATAGAGTCCGCATGAATCCAAAGTATGATTTTGATGTGGAGACCAGCGGTCCGGAAGGGACAAATGGGCGGGCCGAACGTCTCGCTCGCAAAGTCAATATTCTAAGTATGCTCATGGAAACCGGGCACTTTGTGATATGACTACATAGTATGTATGACCTTGCGCCGACAACGTCAAAGCACGAGTGTTTTGGCAGCCAGCATGGCCGTCGATGAGGGGCGCACAGGGATCTGGGCGCTACAGTAAAGCCAACGCATCACGACTTGGAGAAGTGTGATATGCAGTGCTTCCGTACATCCGTTCCATGGACTTGCGATTGGGCCTTCGCCTTCGGAAAGCAGGGTATGCATTAGTGTGGTCAGTTAGCAAGAGATTGATATTAATGCATAGCTACGTATCCTGCAAAGGGACACCTGATCCGGGCGTGTCTTCGCTGCTCCTCAATACGCAATATTGTTGAGCTAGCCACGATGAGCAGAGAGGAATTCATTGACGAAGGTAGCACACTGTGTTCAAGTACATGAGTCAGTCATTCAGTGGGTGTGCTACTAGCTAGCAAGGAGAGAGTTGAATACAAGCGAACACTCTCCACGGTTTTCGCGCTGCAAGGGTCCATTGTCTTCAAAGCCGAGTGACCATGCCTTAAGGAGAGGATCTGGCGGTAGTAAAAAGCTAGGATGTGATATCAAGGCAAGGGGCAGAAGAGCAACACATAGGACCATTCACCGCCACGCGCCTCGAACCAAGGTAGTCCAGTCTATTCGATAGCTGGCATAAGACATCGAGGAGTGAATTGCAAAGATAAGATTACCAAGAGCATGAAAGGATCATCTCGAGGTCTCTAGTCGTCTGACAATCTGGCGTCCCGAGGGTGCAAAAATCCATGTGGCATGGGCGGATGGCCGAGGCGAGGTATGTACAGTAAAAGAAGGCTTTCATTGAGGACAAAGCGCGGAACTAAAGAAGCGATTGGTAGGCTCCAATGAGGAACTTGGTAGACTGAGAAGGCCGTTAGATACTTTTTCGCAGACCAGCAGCTGACCAGTTGACAGAGGGGAAACTCTTTCTTCGATTGCAATTCCATCTTGGAAAGAAACTTCTTCATTCTCTCCACCGGCATGCGATTGAGCAATGCTGTAGGGGTATTTTCGAACATTAGAGATTATCCAATTGGCAATCAGTACCCTGCTAGCTGTGCCGTTGGCGATGGAGCACCTTGCCAACATAGAAAGATCCTATAGCCATCGCGTTGGGTATCTCGAGTCTTTAAGGGCTGTTTACCCCTTCTTCCCTACAGACTTGCCTCCAACCGAAGCCCCTGATCTACCATCTCGACAGCTCATACAAACTCCCATCTTGCAAGCCTACCTACACTTTGCCCCGACTCACGCACAATACAGAGATTCTTCTCCCCACCTTTACCCTCTCTGATATCCTCTCCTATAACTTTCGCAACGGCGACGTTTCCAATAGCTTCGCACTTTCCTTGGCCAAGGTGATAATTACCAGTCGTAACAAAGCCAATCAAATCGATCTCGTCTGGAGCGCAGGGGTAAGCAGGATGTCCCGCTCCGATTGATCCTGTCCCAGCAGCTAATGTAGAAAGCGATGGAGCAAGCAGGCTTGCAGCCAAACCCTGAGCTCGCTCATGGGGGGCAGCGCCTTTTGGAAAACTCGGTCCTGGGCGAGCTTGACGAGGGTGTTTAGATGAGTTGGGTGGTAGAGCGAGCGCGACCCATCTCGCTCGAAGCTGGTTGTTCGTGCTCGGGAGGCGGTAGATTCGAGCATTGCGGGTTGGATGGCCCGTCGTAAGGAGGGTGAGATGGACGGGCGTAAGAGCTCCTGGCGGGATGGGTGCTGTCATAGGAAGCGGAGTGGGAAGATAATGAATGCTCAGCGGCGGTGTTAGAGTTTCCGTCTGCGGTTGCTCATGGCCTGAGCTTGAGGTGGAGGTCACATTTGTCTTACCTTTGTCTAAAACTCCCTTGGGAGCAGCTTTCGCTGAGTGTTCTGACGTGGCGTTTGGTTCACCACCCGCTTTAAGCGGCAGTGGTCCTTGAAATAGACGCTCCCAATCACAAGCCCAACCCATCCCGATTTCTCCTTTCTTGCCGTCTCCCAGATCGACGCTCTCCCATGCTGTTCGCTTGCCCTTAGGTCGCTTTTCCCACTCCTGCTTCCTCTTCTCCCTTCCTAATAGCTCCCACTCGTATCCTGCCTTCGTACCCGGGAAGTCTGCAGGATACCAGGGGTCACCGTTTTCGAAGGAGATCTGTCTTCTCTCTTGCAGACCACCGAAGCGAGGACTGCCACCTGAGGTGAGCGGGTAGTGCATGATTGAATACCAAACCGGGAGGACGCAGTCCCACGGTAGAAGCAGTGTCCATAAACCCTGGCCTGCAGTTGTTGGAGATCGTGATGCCATCAAAAGGATTGGGATTTTGGGATCCTTAGGAGATGGAAGTGGATATGTCCCAGGAAGCGCCTCGCTTTTGCGGCGATTGATTGATTTCTGGCTTGCCAGTTGACGAGAGGCTATGAGCCGTTTGTTGCGAACAAAGATATCAGGAGTGGTCTGGGTCTGGTCTGGTGGCCAAGATGAGATGAGCTCAAGTAGTGCATCATGATCTGTCGCAGCCTTGTGCCGCTGCACAGTTCTTGGTGGATGGTGGAGACGAGGATCAGAAACGCTGAATCCTAATATTGCATTTGCAGGCAACGAGGCCGGGTTTGTTATGGCGGCCAGTTGAGGCCACACTTTCTCAGGAGCGTCAAGATCAATCCATTCATCGTCTGCATTTGTCTCTCCGGTGGTCTCTTCGGCTGATGCAGAAGGGTCCATCGGATGTAGAGCCCCAATTAATGCTTCTGTAGACTCGGGCCCAATTATCTCGATGCTGCCTATCTCGAATCTCAAGTCTTCGACCATAGCCGCTGGTCGTTGGATCTTGGCAACTTTCAGGACCTCGTTCCATACTTGGAGAAACGCAGATGGGTGGACTCTGATGAGCAGTCTTCGTTTTGACTTCGTCCTCGGCTTGACTACTTGATTACATACAGCTTCTGTTCCTAGCTGTTCAGTGTGTTCCGATTGTGGGCGAGCTTCCGGTTTCTTGCTTGCCTCTCGTAGCAGATCATTCGTATTGGGACTCTCCGTGGGTGTGTCATCCATGCACCACATAACCCCAACCTTCGCGATCCATATGTTCTCTCCATCCCTTTCCCTGATCCATCCTTGCCAATCTCTCGTACCTCTTCTCCATTTGGCATGTCGCTTGCCTACTAGCAAACCCTCCTCCAGTCCAATACTTCTCAGCAGTCCCAGCAAACTGGTCTCGACTCCCTCGACTCCAATCGTACCCATGTAGCTCGAATCCCACGCCACACAGCCTCTCGAAGAAGCCGCTCCGTGTGTCGTTCTGTAGCATTTGTTTGTGGGCGTCAAGGGAATCGCGAATCTCCACAAAGGTTCTTGAGGCGGTGACATTTTTGCTCTCTTCGCGTGGTATAAATGCGTAGGAAGCCATGACTTGTGGATTTGGCGCTTCCGAAATCTTGCTGCAGGTTTTGCTGGTTTGGACAAGGTATCTTGCTTGAGCTTCGGTATGCGAGGAGCGCTCGAGACCACCGATTTGGGATCTGTCTCGCCCGGGTCCTGCTTCTTGGACTCATCGCGCTTCTTTTTGGTCAGAGCTCCCTGCTTTTTGAGTTCTTTTGCTTTATCCAGTCGTAATCTCTGGTGAGGCGTAGGCTTTCGTCTGCGCGAGGTCACGGTAGGAGTGTTATCGTCCCTCATCTTTACACTTGCAGCACCACATCAGCTACTATCTCGTCGAAGTGTTGTCCATTCAGCAGCCAGACTCACGCACCTCCTTCGCCGCTCTGGCTCTTAGCCTTTTTGGCACCCTTTTCACATTATGACTAGCAGTTCTTCTCCTCAGATCCTTAGGCACCTGCTGGAAAGCCCTTGAAGCCAAGATCTTCTTAGAATCTCCCATGCTCTTGCCCAGAGCCTTTATTTCAAATTCGCGTGCCTTTACGAACGCAGATACATCGAGATCGCCATTCTTGTTCAAAGCTTTGTCAGGAGTCTCCGTGAGAATGTTTCTGGCAATAGAGGTTTTGACGCGTTTGGCGGAGCGATGAATATCTGACGGTGGATTAGGATGCTTGCGCTTCAGAGGGGCAGAAACGCCAACAGAAGGCATCGTGGACAGCTTTCGGCCCAAAGTACCTTACTGCATTGGCGAGTGCGAAATCTGCTAGGATGGTTGTTGGCATGCCCTGAGGCCCTTTCGGCGTTAGCAGATTCGGGCTTGGCATGCTTGGCCACCGAGCCGCCTCACTGCGTCTCTTGCACCACGACTTCGGCTTTCGATATTCTATGTCAAAGGGAGAGATGAATAATCTTGCAAGTCGAGATTGTATGGTTTTCGCGGCATGTTGCCCATCAATCCGTTCTTGGCGAGACAGTCTCTTTTCTTCCCATGCACTCGGTCAGACTGACTTCGGCTCCCTTCATATCTATCGCTGCTTTCCGCCTGAGTTGTTGTTTTGGGGCTTTTTTACAGAAGCAGCATATAGCCGGAGGCGCATGCGTTGCTTGGTCGGCTGCTATCGACAATGCACGAGAATAGAATGTCAAAGATCGAAATCCCGCCGTAACGTGATGGCCAGATGGCTGCTCATATCGTTTCTGTAGTATTCTGTCGTTTAGTCCAATGCTTTCCGTTTGGGAGTCTGTGTTCTTGGTAGCCATCACTCACAGAGCCTATGCAGGTACGTAGTCTTGGAGACATGGCAAATTTCACAAGGCATGACTACCAAACGCTCCACAATGTCCCGTTTGGTGACCTCGGCTACAAATTCACTCTCCTAGACGAGTGATCGGACGAAGCGTAAAGACTTGGCCAGTGGGTTATGAATAAAATGGTGTGGCAAATCAGGACGCGGAAATAGTCGACTGGCACCTCAATCGTCTAAAAGCGAGACTTAAACATGCTTCTGTGGTACACAGCAGATCAACCTGGTATATTAGTGTCACTGCCCAGTCCGCACATTTCACGCACTGGAGTTCCAGACTATACAGATGAGCGAGTCGACCTAGTGGATGCAACCCAAAAAGCGTATAGTACGATCAAGTCGCTCGATCGCTATCATCTGGTCGCCCTCTGCCACAACTGCCAGAATTATCATTTCGAAGAATATACAGCCGGCACTGATACCTCCTAGTCTACAAAATACCGGTGAGCCACATTCTCTAGACCCTGCGGTCCGGTCTGTATCCTAATATGCCATACTCAGTACCGTGTACAACACCACTCGCGGCGACTGCGGCTGTGACATTTGCGTGGGCTTGAACAGGATTTGCAACCTCCCAGTACGCCTCGACATTGTTCGCAACTACAAAATCCAGCTCGGTATCCACAAACATCTTTGGGGTACACCGCAAACTTTTGAAAAACGAGATTTTTGCAGAGCCCAACAGCAGCGGAAGAAGTGGCGATGACAATGCTAAGCATCAATCATGGCGCCAAGGGCATCCTCATGTGTCTTCTCCCAACCACGAACGAATTGACAGCCGATAATGGTAGTCTAGCTAAAGGGCCTACAGGTACCTGCTCTCAATCCATCCCTGGAGCGGAGCTCGTCAATGATTTTGGAGCCAATAAGCGATTTACAGTCGATGTCAATGCGTGGCAACTTGGATACCACTTGCTCCTCAATGTTGCCGATCTGACACGCGAACCATAACGGGCACTGTCGCACTGAACCTCCCGACTGGGATTGAAGCATCGACTCTTGCTGCCAGTCTGTGGGGTAGCCAAGGGTAGAACATATTTCGTGGCCAGCTACAAGGGTCCGGAATGCCGCCACTTGGTACCGCTATCTTCATCTTGGGTCTCAAGACAAGCACAGCAACTGAATGAGTGGCTATAAGCTAGGCGAGTTGACGTCGTTGTTCAATCTGGGCGCAGCCAGGGACAAATATTGTAAGCAAATCGGAACAAATCTCTCACAACTCGGTCATATGTATACCATATGCAAGACTATTATTAGTTTGAGACGCCTTCTCGGGCACAATAAGAGATAGGTATTGCATTTGTAGGGGAACCAATGGCTTGACAACGGTAGCACGTCCAGGTGGGAAGCTGTGGATATTATTTGGGAGAAAAAGCGTGGGAAGAGTCTGCAATGCTATGGAGAACGCTGATCTCGAGAGGTTCATCAGGCTTCGGGAGAACGTAAATATTCGGGTCATAATGCTTGAGGGCTACTCAAAAGAAGCGTTCAGAAGGCTACGGCGTGGCGGGTGAATTGAGCCATCTTGCGATTTGATGACTACCCGGAGGTTACTCATAAGCCAGACTTGTCTAGTGAAGATGCACAGTCTTTACTTGGCTGATACGCTCAACTGTGGGCGACGTCCAACACGACGCTACGGATCCTATTGTATAACGTACTGGGACTAATCTTGCATACTTGAGCTGGCATTTGACTGGGAATATGCAAATCAGAGCGGGCGTCTGCGCAAAATCCACCAAATTCTGCTCACACTTCCAATCTTGGCCCTTGTCTATACCATCCTGCCAATGCTGTACTAATCAAGGCCCGCGATCCAACCCTTTAATTCCTACTTACTTGGGCTCAGTCGACTGCACTTCGATCCCAAACTTGTGAAGCTACCTATCTAATTTTCCAAATTGAGCGGCAGCTTTCCTTTCGGATACATAAGGTATTGTTCGGCCTCAATGAGTATGATACGGGCGCCCACGACTGAAATACCTTCGAGGACAAACCTAGCTCACGACACACGAGCCCCTAAGACCAGCCATGCTGTGTTTCTTAACGCGTTCTTTATGAGAGACTGAAAAGGTGACGTTCGACAGAGTCTCTCAACACCTTAGTGGAATACACGACGGTTTTTCGTACTTAGCATAGCGCGTTCGCTGAGTATACCTGGTGATTGTATGGGGCCTTGGTTAGCCTAGTATGACACAT